>Ga0182014_10004267_pt1 | contig 16519 bp, 10 predicted proteins | sample 612S2DmetaG_FD_120489 | JGI IMG/M metagenome (GOLD analysis project Ga0182014, IMG submission 120489) | Permafrost microbial communities from Stordalen Mire, Sweden - 612S2D metaG | ecosystem: Environmental > Terrestrial > Soil > Wetlands > Permafrost | place: Sweden: Stordalen | collected... | reverse complement strand
GTTGCCGCGCCCCGACCATGCGGAGGCTACCGCGGACCTCGCCCTCGACCTGATGGCAGAGATTGACAAGTTCAACCGCGCTTACAACACCTCCATCCAACTCCGCATCGGCATCAGCACCGGCTCCGTCGTGGCCGGCGTCATTGGGCGCTGGAAATTCACCTACGACCTTTGGGGCGACACCGTCAACCTCGCCTGCCGCCTGGAGTCGCTCGGCCATGCCGGAAGCATCCAAGTCTCCAACCTGACCTACGAACGGCTCAAGGACAAATACCGCTTCGACGGCAGCCGCAGCCTCGACATCAAAGGGCGCGGAACAGAGCTGGTACACGCCCTCTGCGGCCGGCGCTAAAGCCACGCACACAAGCCACCCTCGAATTCGGGGCGCCGCCCCTACAGGCACAAGCTTGCCGGATGAATCCACTTCTGGTATAAGTCGGAGATTCTGTATGCGCGCACGGAAACCACGATGAGAAGATCATTGATCCTTGCGGTTGCCCTCTCGGCGGCGGTGGCCGGAGCCGCGAACGCAGAGATGGGACCGGGCATCTTCGAGAGTTCTGCCGCGGTGACTCCCGAAGGGCAGATTGACAAGCTCGTGATGGCCAGGTTGTCGCCGCTGGGCATTCAGCCCGCGCTCTGCTCCGATGCGGTGTTCGTCCGGCGCGCCTATTTGGATGTCATCGGCACGCTGCCCACCGCCAAAGAGGCCCGGGAGTTCATTGCCGACCCGGACACGAAGAACAAACGCCGCCTCCTGATTGATCGCCTCCTGGAGCGGGATGAGTTTGCCGATTGCTGGGCGATGAAATGGGGCGACATCCTGCGCATCAAAGCGGAGTTCCCCGTCAACCTGTGGCCCAACGCGGCCCAGGCCTATCACCGCTATGTCCGGGCGTCCATCGCCGCGAACAAACCCTATGACAAGTTCGCCCGGGAGCTGCTCACTTCGAGCGGCAGCAACTTCCGTGTGGGCCCGGTCAACTTCTACCGCGCCATCCAGAACCGGACGCCGGAAGGCATCGCCTCCGCCGTGGCGCTGACGTTCATGGGCGCGAGGGCGGACAAGTGGCCGACTAACCAGTTGGCGGGCATGGCGGCCTTCTTCGCGCAGATCGGCTACAAGCCCACGCGCGAGTGGAAGGAAGAAATCGTCTTCTGGGATCCCCTCAATTCCAGCGCTCAAGCCACTAACAATGCGCCTGCGGATTCGGCTTTTGTGCCGACCAACAGCGCACCGCAAGTGGCGGTCTTCCCGCACGGAAAAAAGATCAAGCTGCCCCCTGACCGCGACCCTCGGGAGGTGTTCGCCGATTGGTTGATCACACCGCAGAACCCCTGGTTCGCCCGCAACGCCGCCAACCGCCTCTGGTCCTGGCTGCTGGGGCGGGGCATCATCCACGAGCCGGACGATATTCGCGATGACAACCCGCCGAGCAACCCCGCGCTGCTGGCGTATCTGCAGAAGGAACTGCTCGCGGACCACTACGACCTGAAGCGCCTATACCGGCTGATCCTCGACTCCAAGACGTATCAGTTCTCCTCGGTGCCACGCTCCAACGCCCCCCAGGCCGAGACCAACTTCGGGAGCTACGCGTTGCGTCGATTGGATGCGGAGGTGCTGATTGATGCGATCAACAACATCACCGGCTCCACGGACCTTTACACGAGTGCCATCCCAGAGCCCTTTACCTATATACCGGCAGACCAGCCAGCCATCGCGCTGGCGGACGGCAGCATCACCAGCCCGTTCCTGGCTTTGTTCGGACGTTCCGCCCGGGCCACCGGCATGGAGAACGAGCGCAACAACAAGATGATGCCCGCGCAATGCTTGCACCTGCTTAATTCGAGCCATATCCAGCGCAAGCTGGAACAGAGCCCCAAGCTCAAAGCCATCTTCGAGTCCGGGCGCGCACAACCGGAAATCGAGGAGGAGCTTTACCTCACCATCCTCTCGCGTTTCCCGACCCCCGACGAAGTCAAAGCCCTGGGTGAGTATGGAAAGCCCGGAAAGTCAGGCGTGCGGGTGAAATCGCGCGACGATTGGCTGGACATCACCTGGGCTTTGATCAACAGCACCGAATTCCTGTATCGCCATTAGCCACTCCAAACAAAACGAAAAGCAAACTATGAACCAAGCGCACAAACCCAATCGTCAGTCGCCAGCTAAGGATGCCCTGTGCATGACCTTGAGCATGCCGCTGTCCCGGCGTGAGGTCATGCGTGTTGGCCTCTTCAGTGCGGCCGGGTTGTTGTTCGGCGGCGGCCAGGTGTTTGGGGCGGCCACGGAGCCGTCCCCAGCCCGCTCCCCTGCCCTGCCGCCGGGCAAGATCAAAGCCAAGTCGGTAATACAAATCTTCCTATGGGGCGGCATGTCGCACAACGACACCTGGGACCCCAAACCGGATGCCGGCTACGATTACAATGGCCCAATGAAGAAGCCTCTCGCCACCAACGAGGACGGCATCCTGATCAGCGAGTGGTTTCCCAACCTGGCCAAGCAAGCCGACAAGTATTCGCTCATCCGCAGCATGACGCATCGCAACAACGGCCACGAAACCGCCGCCTACCTCATGCAGACCGCGCACGCCCCCGGCGAACGCCTGGCCTACCCGAGCATCGGCGCCGTGTTCGCGCTGTTCCGGAGCCCGGAATACAAAGGCTTGATCCCGCCCTACGTGGTGCTGACCCAGCCGCAGGGACGGTTTTCGGAGGAAGGCTTTCTGGGGCCAAGGCTGAAACCGTTTGCCACCGGCGGCGACCCGAACGCCTACCGCTTCGAGGTGGAAGGCGTGGTCGCCCGCGGCATCACTGACGATCGGCAGAAAAAGCGGCGCGAACTGCTCACGAAGTTGAACACGATGGGCAATACGATGGCCGCCAGCCCGCAAGTCGCCGCTGCGGAAGAGGCCCGGAACCAGGCATACGACCTGATTCTGGGTGAGGGCCGCCAGGTATTCGATCTCTCGAAGGAGAAGCAGGAATTGCGGGACCATTATGGCCGTCACACCTTCGGCCAAGACTGTCTCGCCGCGCGGCGCATGGTCGAAGCCGGGGTCCCCTATATCGTCATCAACTACCCCGGCGGCTGGGACACGCACAAAGACCACTTTCAGACGATGGGCCGGCAATGCCCGCAACTGGACCAGGGCCTGGCCATGCTCTTGCAGGACTTGCACGATCACGGCCTGTTGGAAAGCACGCTGGTTTGGTGCTCCGGCGAGTTTGGCCGCAGCCCCAAGGTTGACTGGCAACCGCCCTGGAATGGCGGGCGCAACCATCATGGCAACGTCTTCAGCGTCCTGGTGGCGGGCGGCGGATTCAAGGGCGGCCAGGTGGTCGGCTCCTCCGATGCCAAAGCCGAGGAAGTCAAGGAGCGGCCCGTCTATCCGGTTGATCTCCTCGGCAGCATCTATCATTTGGCCGCCATTGATTCCAACGCCAAGCTCCCCCATCCCATGGGCCTGGAAGCCCGCGTGCTACCGTCCGCCGCGGAAGGCGTGAAATCCGCCGGGCTCCTGACCGAGATCATGTAGCAGTCTCTAGCGACCGGTGGAGCGCGCCCGATTTTATGCATAGACTGAACTGGCCTGCGGTCATCGGGGTGTACGGCTGGCTGGCGTTCGCGTCCTCAGCTCAGGCTCAGGTACGACCCTATATCGGCTATGTCTATCCCGCCGGCGGCCAGCAGGGCACCACCTTCCAGGTCAAGCTGGGCGGACAAGGATTGGAGGACCTCAACCGGGCCTTCGTCAGCGGCCCGGGCGTGACCGCCAAGGTGGTCGAGTTTGACCGGACACTCAACCCCCAGGAAGTCACCCTGCTAAACGAACAACTCAAGGAGTTGAAACGCGGGAAGCCAGAGGCTGCCTCGACGATGATGACCTCAGGGGCTCCCATGATGGCGTCCGAGAGCACCATGATGACCTCGGGCACAACGACGCAGAAGACCGCGACGGCGACGGCAGTCAGTGATGAGCCCACACTGAAGCTAATCGCCCGAATTGAGAAGCGGGTCGCCGAGTACGTCCCCCGCCCTGCCAGCGCTGCGCTCGCCAGTATCGCCCATGTCGAGGTCACGATCGATCCGGACGCCCCACCCGGAGAGCGGGAACTGCGCCTGGGGACCCTGCGCGGCATATCCAACCCGCTAGTATTCCACGTCGGCCAACTGCCCGAAGTCTGCCGGAAGCCCATGCTCTCTGCCTCCTTGCAGGTGCTCGGCAAGGAGGAGCTCGCCCTCCGCAAGCGGCCGGCCTCCGAGGTGGAGGAGCACGTCACCCTGCCCTGCACCGTCAACGGCCAGGTCGCGTCCGGGGAGCGCAACCGCTATCGCTTCGCGGCGCGCAAGAATCAGAAGCTGGTCATCACCACCGAGGCGCGCTCGCTCATCCCGTATATCGCCGACGCGGTGCCGGGTTGGTTCCAGCCCGTGCTGGTGCTTTACGATGCCAATGGGAAGGAAGTGGCGTATGACGACGACTACCGTTTCAAACCCGATCCGACCATTCTCTATCAAGTGCCTGCCGACGGCGAATATGCGTTGGTGATCTACGACGCCATTTATCGCGGTCGCGAGGACTTCGTCTATCGCATCACCATCGGGGAGGTCCCGTTCGTGACGAGCATCTTCCCGATTGGGACCCGGGTGGGCGCTCCGGTAAGAATCACGGCTACCGGCTGGAACCTCGAGTCGGGGGAGCTGCCGCCGCCCCAGCCGCACGCTGTGGCGGGAATCCATCTGCTGGCCGCGCGCGGCAAGGGCCTGGCGTCCAACCGCGTGCCGTTTGCGTTGGATATACTGCCCGAGTGCCTGGAGCAGGAACCTAATAACACTCTGAAGCAGGCGCAACCGGTGGAGCTGCCCGTAATTATCAACGGGCGCGTGGACCGGCCGAATGACTGGGACGTGTTCCGGTTCGCCGGCGTTGCCGGGCAGACGGTGGTCGCGGAAGTCTATGCGCGCCGGCTCGATTCCCCGCTGGACTCGGTGCTCAAGCTCACCGATGCGAAGGGCAAGCTGCTAGCCTGGAATGATGACCATGAAGACCTTGGGTCCGGGGTGAACACGCACCATGCGGACTCTTATTTGCTGACGCGGCTGCCCGCCACCGGCATCTACTACGTCCACCTGGGCGACACCGCGCACAATGGCGGCGAAGAATACGCCTACCGGCTGCGGATCAGCGAGGCGCAACCGGACTTTGCTTTGCGCGTCGTGCCTTCCAGCGTCAGCCTGCGCAGCAAATCCTCCGCTCCACTCAGCGTGTATGCCATCCGCAAGGACGGCTTCACCGGCCCCATCAAGTTAAGCTTGAAGGACCCTCCGCCGGGCTTCTCAGCATCGCCAGTCTCCATCTCTGGAACACAGGAAGTGGTGCGGCTTGCGCTGAAGACTACGCTGGTCGGGACCCCTGAACCGGTCAACCTGACAATCGTGGGGACTGCCACGATTGGAAAGCGGGAGGTCTCGCATGACGCCGTGCCGGCGGAAGACCGGATGCAGGCCTTCCTGTGGCGCCATCTCGTTCCGGCGGCTGAACTCAAGGTGCTCGTCTTTGACCCCAATTACCAACCCCTGCCCGGGCGTGTCGCCCGCGTTCGTCCGCCTACGGAAGTTGAGCCCAAGCCCGAGGTTGCTTCGACCAACTCGCCGGCCAACAAGCCCAAGTTCACCAAGAAGCAAGTCGCCGGACTCTTGCGGCAGCTCAAGCGTCTCTTTGAAGAGGATCTGCTCACCGACGATTTCTACGACAGCAAGGTCGCGGAGTGCGAAACCGCACGCTGAGGCCGGGCACCGCCTTTTCGTGCGGGGTATCACTGGGAAATGAGGATTGAGCCCAAGGGCTACCCAAGGGCTACCCAAGGGCTACCCAAGGGGGCGACACCGGAGCAAACCCGGAGCAAACCCGGAGCAACACCGGAGCAACACCGTAGTAGAGCCGCCTCAGGTGCCTTGCACTTCCAGGCTGAGAATCTCTCCCGGTTCGCACTCCACGCGCACCTCGAAGGGTCGGCAGCATACCTCGCAATCCGTCGTAAACCGTTGGCTGGCGGTGCTCGTGTCAATCACCAGGTCAAAGCTCTGGCCGCAATAGGGGCATTGAATAGTTTCGCTGGCTTCCATGTTCAGTTGATGCCGGTCAACCAGGGCGGCGAAGTCCTCCCGCTCGCGCCACCTACCGCTTCCGGAAGTAGAGGAGGAGCAATCCAAACAAGATGAGCTGCAACACGACGAAGCCCACAAGCATCGGGACCATGCGAAAGCGGGACTTCCAAATCTGCGGCGCCTGCAGCCGGGTGTACCGGTCGGTCAGTTGCACGGATTCGTAGTCGTCCAGCTCCTTCTTCATTTCCGCCGCGGTCTGATAGCGTCGCTTGGGGTCGCGTTCCATCGCGTGGAGAATGATCTCCTCCAGCACGGGGGTCAGCTTGGCGTTGATCTTGCGGGGCGCGGCCGGGTCGCCGGTGACGCGGGCATTCATAATCACGTAGGCGCTGTCACCGCCGAAGGGCGGCTCGCCGGTGGCCATTTCATAGAGGATCGCCCCCAGGCTGTAGATGTCGGTCCGTTGGTCTCCCCGGCTGCCGCGGACCTGCTCCGGCGCCATGTAGTCGGGCGTGCCCATCGCGGGCGTGAAGCCGACGAAGGTCAGCCGGCGCGAGGCCAGGGCCTTGGCGATGCCGAAATCCATGATGCGAATGGTGCCGTCGTTGCAGAGCATGATGTTCTGCGGCTTGAGGTCGCGGTGGATCACCCCATGCTGGTGCATGTAATCGAGCGCCTCGCAAATGCGGCTGGCGATCTTTGCCGCATCCGGTTCGGGCAGCGGCCGGACGCTCTTGAATAGCTCGCTCAAGGTCTGGCCTTCCAGGTATTCCATCACCAGATAGGGCCGGCTCTTCTTCTCGACGGGCAACACCTTGAGGATGTGGGGATGATTGAGTTGCAGCCCGATTTCTTCCTCCCGGCGGAAGCGGTCAAACCCGGCGGGGTCGCTTTCGATCTGGAGATGGGGCACTTTCAAGGCGACCGCCTGGCCGGTTTGGCGGTCGTTGGCCTTGAAGAGCGAAGCCATGCCGCTCTTGGCAATCACATCGGTAATCTCGAAACGCCCGTCGAGCAGATCCCCGACGCCCAATTCGCGTCCCGGCGTTCTTTCGCTCCCGCCGACCGCGGGGCGGGCTGTCTGCTCTTGATCAACATCCCACACCTGGATGATCTGGAGGGAGACATTGTCACTCACCTGCCGCTTCTCGGCCAGTGCCATCAGCCGTTTACAGGCTTCGCCTGGATGGTATTTCACCGCCGCTTCGAGGATTTCCTCGTCCAGGATGAATCCGTAGAGCCCGTCCGAACACTGGAGGACGATGTCGCCCTTGAGCAGGGCCTGGGTCGAAATGTCGTAGTGGCACATCGGCTCATAGCCGATGCTCCGGGTCAGAGTGGAGCGGTTGGGGCTGGTCATCGCGTTGCGCTCCAGCAGCAGCCCGAGCTTCACCTGCAACGTCGTATAGGAATGATCCGTCGTCAGCCGCTTGATCTTCCCGCCCCGGATCAGATACGCCCGCGAGTCGCCCACGTGGGCAACCGTGACCTTGTCATGGCGATAAATCGAGGCCAGCAAGGTGGTGGCCATTCGGCCCTTTTCCTGTGACGCCTGGAAGACTTTGGCGGCGGCGGCATCGAACATCTGCCGCGCCGCAGCGGCGGGCGTGGCCTCGGGTTTGCTTTCCTTGAAGGCGGCCAGGGCGGTTTCGGCGGCCAGGCAACTGGCGACATCCCCGTGGCTCTCGCCGCCAACCCCGTCCGCCAGAATGGCGAGGCTCCCCAACTCTTGTGCGCGCTTGAACTCCTCCGGCTCCCAGAACAGCAGGAAATCCTCGTTATGATCACGAACCGTTCCCGCCCTGGAAAGCTGGTGACATTTAACTTTCATCTCAGGCCGTCATCGTAACCCCAATCTCGCTCGCAATCCAGCGGGGATTAGACAAAACAACCCGGCCATCCCGAAGGATGGCCGGGTGCTGCATTTCCGCGTGCCAAGCTCAACCGTGATTGTAAGCGGGCTTCTGCTCAAGGTATATCGACCTGCCCGTTGCGGTGCTTCTCGTCTTGAAGTAGATCAGCCCGTAAATGCCCCAGGCAGCCGCTACCGCCAGGGCGATGTAAGGCTCATGCCAGCTCATGCCGCTGACCGAGAACGGACCGACCAGATAAAAGATCATGCAGCCCAGGTTCGCCAGCAGTCCGAAGACCGGAACGACCATGTGCTTGAACCCGTTGAAGCTGTGATGCTCCCGGAAGGCCACGATCGCGATGAAACAGGTCATCATGTAGAGCATGAACGTGCCGAAGTTGCTGACCAGCGTGATGATGACCAGCGTGTTGGGCAGCCAGGTGTAAGCGTGCGGCGAGAAGATGCCGAGGCTGTACCAGAAGTTGTGCTTGTCCAGCGGCGCGAGGTCTGTGGATTGCGCGCCAAGATATATCGTGGTGGAGATGATGCCGATGACCGCCGAGATCACCACCAAAGTCCAGATCGCCCGGTGGGGAGAAAGGGTCCGGCCATGGACCAAACCGAAGTGCGACGGCACTTCCTCATCCCGCCCCATGGCATAGGTCACCCGTGCGCCCGTGTTGATGCAGGAAAGGGTGGTGCCCACCAACGCCAGGAACACCGTTCCGGCCTGCACCAGCATGAAGGCCTTGCCCGCCGCGTAGCTGCCAAACATCCAGGTGCCGACGATGACCATCATATCACCCAGGGGCGCGCCGGAAGCACCGGCATTCGAGATCGTGTAACCGCTATTCAGGAAGTAACCCGCGGCGAAGTACTCGAACAGGTAGCAAACCGCGCCTTGAATCGCCAGCGACAGCAGCACAGCTCGGGCTATATCCTTCTTGGGATTCTTTGCCTCTTCCCCCATTGCCGTCACTGACTCGAACCCGACCAGGATCAGAATCGCGATGCACGCCTGGATGATCACGAGGTTGAATCCATGCGGAGCGAGGACCGATCCGGCCGTGGAGTGGAAGTTAGCGGTCTGTGGGTCCTTTGGGTCGCCGGGCTTGCCGGTGACCGCGTCCGCAGGCTTATAGCTGAGCGTGAATGGCGCCGGAATCGCCTTGCCATCTTTGCCCAGGACCAGGGCCCCTTTGTCGTCCTTCTGAAGCACGGGGTACGGGTCGCCTTCACCCAGGCCGAGACCGGTCAGGGCTGCCAGCAGAGCTGCGTCCTTGTTCTTGTCCTTGTCCAGATCGTCTTTGGCGACTTGCCGGTCCTGTTGCTTAAAGACCGGCTGGCTCTTATCGTCGGTCTTAGGCGTGTTGTCGGCCCAGACGTCCTGGACGGGTTTGCCTTTGTCGTCCATAACGTTCACCTGCTCGACCTGATAATTCACCGGTATTCCGTTGGATAAGTGCCACCCAACTGAGCCCTCCTTATGACTCGCGCGGTAGCCAATGGCCATGCAGGAGAACACTATTAGCGCCGAGATCTGAATAATGTTGATGGCCATATTGACCGCCGTAGTACCGTTCACACCGCGGAAAGCGATGTACCCCACCCCCACCGAAAACACGATGCAGAATAGCCACATGAAGAGAGGACTATTGTAGGTGCTGCTAAATATCGCCGGCCAGAACTGGCTGGCCAGATACCCGCCGAGAATCGCCGTCACGCCCACCATGCAACCGGGATAGACCCAGTAGTAGAGATGGCTGGCCCAGCCGGTAAAGAACTTTGCCACCCGCGCGAACTTGTAGGCCTTCGTCTTGGAAAGGAAAGCCTGCTCCGCATACAAGTATGAGGAGCCAGCCCCGGGGAACAGCTTCGACAACTCCGCGTAGCTGATCGCCGTGGCGAAGCACAGCAGCAGCGCCGCTAGAATGCCAAACCACATCGCGTAGCCCGCCATCGGCGCCCCGTACAGGGATTGAATCTGGAACGTAAGCCACAAGAATGCGCCGGGCGCAATCAGCGCCATCGCATTGATCGTTAGCCCGGTCAAGCCCAGGGTGGCTTTGGTGGTGGAGGGCTTCGCTCCTCCGCCAGATGACTTGCTTGGTGTTTCTGTTGCCATAATGTTATTTGTTCTTGCTCTATGGATTGATGGTTTGCTGCCGGCTTCCAGTTCTTAGGTTCAAGGATTCTAGATTGCGTTGTCCCCGGTTTCCTCGGTGCGGATGCGAACCGCCTGTTCGACCCTGGCCACGAAGATTTTGCCATCGCCGGTCTTTCCCGTCCGGGCGCTCTTGACCACGGCGGCCACGGCCGATTGGGCGGTCCGATCCGGAACGACAACTTCGATCCTGATGTTGGGCCGCAGGCCAGCCGTGTCTTCGGCGCCGCGAAAGTGCTCGGCCGGCCCCTTCTGGTGGCCAAAACCTCTCACCTCCGTCACGGTCATCCCGTTGACCCCCAACTCGCCCAAAGCATCTCTGACTTCTTCGAGCTTGTATGGCTTGATGATGGCTTCGATTTTCTTCATGCCAGTCTTTTCAGCTTGGCATGACCTTTAGCACTGAGGATGCCATGTGCCCGATGCCCAATGACGGCAGCGCAATCGCCTGATTTTACAGGCGCTTTTGCAGGTGGGGGATTCTTGAGGGGTCCGGAAGAAGTGTTGCGATTTGCGCAGTAGTGATACTTTCCGCCAGCATTAGTACAGCACTTTGGGCCGGCGGACGCCGGCTAAACAGCGCAGGTTCTCAATCTGCGGTACCGCTGGCTTGCAGCGTCGGGAGGCGCCCGGCTGGACAGGCGAGCCAACGGCATTTATGGCACCGTAAAGGTCTTCGTTATCAGCTCATGATGAAAAAGCCGAAGTTGAGGCGCCTTCACGGTGCTCCGACATGCCGGCGGAGCAGCAGGAAGGAGATGACTAGAATTCCGATGAGCAAAGGCGCGAGCATAGCCGTCGCCAGGACCCAGGGACGCTGGAGGGGGCCCGGTTCCCATGGGGTCGGCTCCTCCAAGCGGTCGGCCAGGCCGGTGACACGCATGTGATCGACTGTGTCAATCTCGGCTTTCATGGCGGCGGCGCTCGCGTAACGATCGTCCGGATCACGCTGAAGCGCACGCAACACAATCTCCTCAGCTTGGGCGGAAAGCTCCGGGTTAAGCTTGCGCGGCGCCACCGGGTCGCCCGTCACGCGGGCATTCAACGCGGCCCAGGGATTGTCGTTTTGGAAGGGAATAACCCCGGTCAACATCTCATAAAGGAGGGCGCCAAGGTTATAGAGGTCGGTGCGCTTGTCGGCGCGTTTGCCTTTGACTTGTTCCGGCGCCATGTAATCCGGGGTGCCCATGGAGGTCGAGTTGCCGACGCGGGTGATTCGCCGTGAAACCGTGTCCCGGGCGATACCGAAGTCCATGATCCGGATGGTGCCATCGCAGCAAATCATCACGTTTTGGGGCTTCAGGTCGCGGTGAATGACGCCGTGGTCGTGCATGTGCTGCAAGGCCTCACAAATCAGGCTGGTGATTTTGAGGGCGTCCTTTTCCGGCAAAGGCCGCATCGCCTTGAGCAGGTGCTCGAGGGTGCAGCCCTTCAAATACTCGGTGACGATGTAGGGCCGGCTCTTGTTCTCGACGGGGATGAACTTGAGGATGAAGGGATGGTTCAACTCCAGGCCGATCCGCTCCTCGCGCTGGAAGCGGGAAAAGAAGTTGGGGTCGCTCTCATACTCCAAGTGGGGCACTTTCACGGCCACGGGCCGGTTGCCGTTCTGTGTGTCCTCGGCCTTGAGAATCGTGGCCATGCCGCTGCGGCTAAGAGCTTCCGTGATGAGAAATCGGCCATCCAACACTTGTCCTGGTTGGAATGGGGCGCCGTCCGCTTCGACCGGGTCGTGATGTTCAGGCACTTCCCGGCAACAGGTCACTTGCTCCAGCGGGCAGGTATTGTCGTATTTCATGCGTCTAAACTGGCCCGGAACGGCGCGGAGCGGTAATCAAATGAGGGCCCAATCGCGTTAAAATTATATAAAGCCCGAAAGGACGCGGGCCAAGGCAACGGGGTGGCGAATTTTGACCATGCAGCGCAAGAATCGGCGCAGTTTCTTACCCGATGCACCTCAAGTTGAGGACCTAAGTGACTGCTTTACAGCGAGTTATACGTTCAGCTCCAGGTTGGCACGGCCAGTGCGTCACCCCTTCAGAACATTCCTGGCGGAGGCTGCGGAGCCGATTCTTCGCGAGTGCTAGGGCCGGGACCAAGAAAACCGAAAGTAAGAAGTGTAAGAACTATGAAATATAATGCATGGACCTTAGCTTTGATCAGCGCAGGAGTGGTTAGCCTCCCTGCGGTAGCACACGCCGAAGAGAACACGAATGTTGTATTGACCGCGCTATCGACGACGACGATCAGCGGCTACGTGGACACTTCGGCCCACTGGAACCCCGGCACCGGCAACGCCAACCTGCCCCTCTATTCACCCAATGGCAAGCCGGGCGGCACGAAGGCGGACGGCTTTAACCTAGACGTTGTCGCGCTCACGATCAGCAAGCCCGTTGGCGAGGGCGATTGGGGCGTCGGCTACAATGCCACCTTGCTGTTCGGGCCGGATGCCGTCGGCTACAATAATTCGCCCGGCTCGTCCCCGAGCGACTTCAGCCTGAAAGATGCCTACGTGGATCTGCATGCTCCGCTGGGAAATGGGCTCGACCTGAAGATCGGCACGTTCACGGAGATTCTGGGTTATGAGGTCTATGAGACCGGGAACAATCCGAATTATACGCGCTCCTACGGCTACGAAATTGAACCCACGGCATTGACCGGCTTGATCGCCACTTACCAGTTCTCAAAGGTCATTACGGCGCAGGGCGGGGTCGTGGATACGTGGAGTGCTGGCATCAACAACCGCAACGACCCACCCAAGGGCGAGGCCTTCAAGACCTACCTTGGCGGGTTGACTCTAACCGCGCCCGACAGCCTCGGCTTTCTGGCGGGTTCCACCCTGTCGGGCGGTATCATCAACGGTTATGATACTGGATCACTGGCCACTAAGACGAGTATGTACGTGGGCGGAACCTTCAAGACGCCTTGCAAGTGCCTCACGGTCGGGTTGGCCTACGACTACGTCAATGTGGCCAGCACCACCCTCACGGTTCCCCGGCCAGGCTACCAAAGCGCCGCCGCCGCTTACCTCCTGGTGCAGGCCACCGATAAACTGTCCTTCAACAGCCGAGTGGACTACTTCTCTCAAAGCCAGTATCTCACAAGCCCGGGAATGCCCGAGGAGGTGTTGGCTCTCACCGAAACGGTGCAATATGACCTCTGGAAGAACGTCGTCAGCCGCCTGGAGTTCCGCTGGGACCATTCCTTGAACGGGACAGAAGCTTACGGCGGCGGCACCACCGGCAATCCGGGGCCTTCGCTCAAGAACGCCTTCCTGCTGGCGGCCAACATTATCTACAAGTTTTAGACTTTCGGTCAGTTCCTCCAAGCCCCTTCCGGAAAGCCGGAAGGGGCTCTTTAGTTTCTTCGGAGAGCCGCAGGATCTGTTTGTGGGCGCTGGCGAAGGCCAATTGCTTCAGGCGGGCGCGGCCCAGCCAGCGTCCTCTTGTTTCTACCGGAATCCTGGCCGCCGGACGGCCCGTGACTCGGTAGGCTTCCAACGTGATGCGGTAGCGGGTGATGGAGTGTTTGATTGTGCCCAGCGGCTCCAGCGTCCGTGGGCGCACTCCCAGAGCGCGGTGAGCCGCTGCTCTTAGATCGGAATCATCAGGTGACAGTTCCAGGTTGGGGAACTCCCACAGATGGGCGTTCACCCCGCCAGCGGGTCTTTGGCGGACGAGGAAGCGGCCGCCTCGTTGCGCAACGAACGCCACAAAACGGCGTGGTGTGGCGCGGACGCGCCGGCTGAGGCCGGGCAGTTGGTGGATGCGGCCTTCTCGATAAGCGACACAGTGTTGAGCGATCGGACAAACGCCGCACCGGGGCTGTCGTGGCGTGCAGATGAGCGCGCCGAGTTCCATCAGGGATTGGTTGAACTGGGAACAGGGGCGGGAGGCGTGGTGCGTGGTGCGTGGTGCGTGAGGGGAGGGGCTCTTGCGCGGGTCGGTTTTGGCGGCCTGCAGCACCAGCTCTGACGCGAGTTGCCATAGACGGTCGTTGGTCTTCCGCTCGCGCGGGTTTCCGGCGATGCCCCATAAGCGCGTCAGCACGCGGATGACATTGCCGTCCAGAACCGGCTGTGGCTGATCGAAGGCGATGCTGCAAATGGCCCCGGCAGTGTATCGGCCGATGCCTGGCAGCGCCAGTAGCGCATCAAAGTCCTTCGGGAACCGGCCATCCTGTTGCTCCATGATGAGCCGCGCGGCCCGTTGCAGGTTCCGAACACGGGTATAATAGCCGAGTCCTTCCCAGAGCTTGTGCAGCGTATGCGGTTTCGCTTTGGCCAACGCTGTGAGGTTCGGCAGCGCCCGCATCCAGCGCTCCCAATAGGGCAGAACCGTCTTGACCTGGGTCTGCTGGAGCATGATTTCCGAAACCCAAATGGCATACGGGTCGCGCGTGCGGCGCCAGGGCAAGGGGCGCGCATTCCGCGCGAACCAGGCCATCAGCCTCAGCACGATATATCTGTTTCTCATCCGAGCGCCGGGAGGTTAGCCGCGCAACCCCAAATCCGAAATGGAATTCCACCCTGCTAAGACCCTGTGACTGACGAGACCTATGTAACCGATGTCGCAAGGCCGCTTGCCGTCTTCAGCCTGACCCTCTAGGATACCGCGACCATTGTGAAACCATTGACGTCCTATACCTGCAAGCTCACGGACCCCCAGGCCGCCGCCCTCCGGACCTGGCTGCAGTCTCATGCCTGGCGGTTTCGCGAGGTGCCGTACGCCCGGTTCGCCGCCGAAAAGGAAAAGACCAATGTGGTGTTTTACGAAAGCGGCAAGCTGGTGGTGCAGGGCAAAGGGACGCAGGAGTTCGTCGAGTTCGCGCTGGAGCCCGAGATCCTGCAGGAAGCGCGGCTTGGCTACGAGGCCGTCCTCAATCCCGACCTGCTGCTGCCGCGCCTGGGCGTGGACGAGAGCGGCAAAGGCGATTTCTTTGGGCCGCTCTGCATTGCCGGCGCCTACGTCAACGAGGCCGTCATCAAGGCGTGGGCCGGCGTCGGCATCCGCGATTCGAAAAACATCTCCAGCGACAAGCGGATCAAAGAGCTGGCGGAGTTGATCCGCAAGACGCCCGGCTGCGTCACCACGGTGGTCCCCATCGGCAACGAGGCCTACAATCGCCTTTACGCCAAGATGAGAAGCGTCAATACGATGCTCGCCTGGGGCCATGCGCGCGTGATCGAGAACCTGATGGGGCAGCGTCATCGCATGACTCCTCTGCCCGTGCGCGCCATCAGCGACCAATTCGCTGCAAACAAGGAGACCGTGGCCAAGGCGCTGATGACGATGGGCCGCGAAATCGAGTTGGTGCAAAAGCACCGGGCGGAGGAAGACCTGGCCGTGGCCGCCGCCTCGATCCTGGCGCGGCATGAGTTCGTCACCCGGCTGGGTGTCCTGGAAAAGCAATTCGGCGCGAAGTTCCCCAAAGGCGCGTCCGCGGCAGTGGATGCGGCGGCCAAGGAGTTCGTCACCCAGCATGGCCCCGAGGGTCTCGCCAAAGTCGCCAAGATGCACTTTCGCACCGCCCTGCGTGCGCAGGGCCTGCCGGAACCGCCGAAAGTCGAATGGCGCCGTCGGCCCAGCCCCGCGAAGAACTGATTCCCGGCTGCCCTGTGTAGAAACAATTCTTCACCGACCCTGTTCTCAGTATTGAGAATTCTCCCCCAGCACAGCTAACCTCAAGCGTGGGCATTGGGAGGGGATACGGTGGGGGCACGGAGGGGGTCCGTAGGATGTGCACCCCAAGTGGCTATTTTTGACCACCTGTCTGCGCTGGTTTTTCTCACAAATGAGAATCCTCAGGCAGACCAGTCCTGCCCACCGATCCCGGCAAAGCGCCCCGTCCACCAAGGCGCAAGAGCCCCGTCTTCCCCTGGGTCATTATCCAGCCTCGGCCTGTCCACCTCGCAAGATTAGGGCATATATTCCAAGGCTATTAATGCATAGCGGCTAATTCGCCGCGTTAGATTAGGGCATATATTACTCAATGATAATGTGAACTTGCCTTATCTGTAGCGTAAGATTAGCACGCGTGCTCCATATTTTGTTTTGCGAGAGCAAAAGATGTAAACACAAGAGCAAGGAATGGCGAGCAGCAAAACGCCACTAAGCTAGGCTAATTGCGTGATGCCCAACTGGCGACTCGAATTAGCAGATCAAATCGCAAGATTTGGCCAGACCTGCCTGGCCGGGCGCGCCTTTGCAATCGTCAACTCTCTCCGCGCCGCCACTGCATGAAACTCTTCGTTGCTGGATTGAGCTATAAGACCGCGCCGGTTGAATTGCGCGAGAAGCTCGCGGTGCATCCCTCCCGGTTGCGCTGCCACGGCTGCCGCCTCAAGCTGGGGGGTAACCTGGCTGAAGTCGTCCTCCTCTCCACCTGCAACCGG
>Ga0182014_10004264_pt1 | contig 16526 bp, 13 predicted proteins | sample 612S2DmetaG_FD_120489 | JGI IMG/M metagenome (GOLD analysis project Ga0182014, IMG submission 120489) | Permafrost microbial communities from Stordalen Mire, Sweden - 612S2D metaG | ecosystem: Environmental > Terrestrial > Soil > Wetlands > Permafrost | place: Sweden: Stordalen | collected... | reverse complement strand
TCCGGCTGGCGTCCGCTGGTCTTCGGATCGATTGCCGAGAAGGTCGTCAAACTCGTGGAATGTCCGCTCTTGCTGCTTCGCTCAGCCAAGCCGGGAGCAAGGGCTGCATCAGGGGCCTCTACGAAATGGTGGTAGCGGGAACAACGGCTCGAAGGTAAAAAAAGGAGACGCAATGACGGGAAACAGGCACAACCCTGAAGGAAACAGCAGCGATAGCGGTGAACCGGATCCTGGTCCTTACTGGAGACGGATGCACCGTGACTGGCGCTTCTGGACAGGCGCGCTCCTGATGGCTGCAGCGCTCGCTGTCTTCATTTTTATCGGCGGCGTGGCGTCGGTTCCGTGGGCTCGACCGCAATAAAGGCGGAAAGCAGTCAGCGGGATAGCGCAGGAACCCAAGCTGCCTTGCACCGGAGCCGATTGCTGAGTCCTGAGGTGTTGCTGCTGTGTGATTGCTCCCATCGTGAATGAGTGCCGGCGCTGTCGGCGGCATCGATCACGGCTTCTCATTCCCAGTCGCATACTTCAACCGGCGTTGCCTCGCACGAGGCTGGCCGACCTTCCTGGTCGATTTCCAAAAGCACTGGCCGACCTTGACGCCTTCGGGGCGAACTCTCAATGTTCTTCCAAATACTAGACCACATATATGTGAATCCCCATCTTGCGGAACGGGGCAATCTTCTCCTCTGTCACGCCACTGTCGGTCACAATTACGTCTACCGCGGAGGTCGGCGCAATCAGCCACTTTGCGGCTACGCCGAACTTGCTACTGTCGGCAACCACGATTTTTCGCCGTGCCTGCTGCACCATGACTTTGTTGAGTTCGGCCTCATCGGAGTTGAAGCAAGTCAATCCCAGCTCGCTGTCGATTCCGTTCACACCAATGAAAAGTGTATCGATGAATACCTTGCTTACGCTCTGGATGGCTGTCGGGCCTACCAGGGAGAACCAGGTACCTCGCAGGCTTCCCCCGGTTACAAACACCTCGATGTCCTTGCGATTGCATAGCTCCATCGCCACGTTCACGGTATTGGTGACGACCGTAAGTCCGCGGTTCATGGGCAGGCAACGAATGGTTTCAGTGGTTGTGGTGCCGGCTGTCATCGCGACAATATCGCCATCGTTCACGAGCGCCGCCGCGGCCCTGGCAATCCGCCGCTTCTCGTCGGCAAAGCTCTCCATCTGCTCCTGGAACGATCGGTCGGCCCGGAAAGGCTCATAGAAGAGCGGCTCCAGTTGCGCCGCACCCCCGTGCACACGGCGCAATACCCCCCGCTCATGCAGTTCTTCCAGGTCACGGCGGATGGTGTGCATAGACACACCGAGTTCCACGCACAGATCCTCGACCTTTGCGGTTCCAGTCTCGCGCAGGCGCTGCAATATGGCTGCATGACGCCGTTCCTGCTTCGTGCCCCGTGCCATTTCTGCCTCAGGCATTCTCAAGACTCCATCTGCCGTCATTTTGCTCTCGTGTCAATCTGCACGGTAACGTCCCGGTGCGAAATTGTGGGGTGAGCGCTGTCGTCATCGGCCGCTGCAATCGCCTGCAGCGAGCATTTGCCCGGCTCAGCCGGAGTCTTCAGTGTCATGGTGAAAGACTGCGCTCCAAGTGGCGTCAGCGAGAACGGCGCCTCCACGGCAGCAAGTTCCTTGCCTGCGGCGTCTGTAAACACCAGCCGCAGCTCGCCCGTGCGCTGCCTGTCCTCATCGTTCACCATGGCAATGGTATAGTCACGAAGTTCGCCGGCGTTCACGATCGGATGCCAGAAGTTCAGATACACACCCATAGGATTGAAGGCCTGCTCCAGGTCCGCTTCGAAGTGCGGTTCCAACTTGAGGTTTTGGAGATCGATGAAGTGATCGGACGTGAACGCCCTGGGGTCGCTCGCCGTGAGGTAAACAAAGTGCAGAACGCCCGCATAGCGGCGATAAGCGCGCCAGAACTCCGTTTCTCCGCCCAGCAGATAGGCTTGCAAAGCGAAACGGTTTTCCGTCGTATTGCGGTCGCCCAGCAGGCGAGGATACAGCTTTTCAGTCAACAGCGTCGGCGTGCCGTCGCGGTTCAGCCACAGCCAGCCGTACTCATTCAGAATCATCGCGTGCCCGGTCTTGATGGTCGCGTTATTCGACTCGGGGCCCATCATCGATTCAAGGTCGGTCATCTGGAACTCGTGACGCCCAGCCTGTGGCTCGTTCATCGCCGTTCCGTAAAAAAGATATTGATGATCCTCCACCGGATCGTCCGCGCCGGCAGGAGCGTTGTAGCTATTCTCCCAGGGGCGGCGCGACAGGTCCAGATTCCGCACCGCCGGAATAATCACGCTCGAAAACAGCGGCAGCCACGACTCGTTGGTGGCGTCCCAGATGGCCACGCTGGGATGATTCCAGTTGTCTCGCATCCACTCGCTGTACTCGCCAATCATTTCGCCGGTGTCGTAGTCGGCGTGAAATTTGCCCCAGTCGTGGCCGGTCCACACCATATATTCGTTTTCAATGAGCAGGCCGTTCTCATCGGCGATTTCAAGCCAGCGATCCGGCACCGGGCCAATGCAGAAGCGGAAGGCGTTCCAGTGCATCTGCTTCGGGATCACGACGAGCAGGCGGTGCAGCCATGCTTCATTCCACGGCAGAGTTCCGCTCTCCGGGTCCTCGAAAAAGCGGTGCAGCGTGATGTTCGATCCGCGGAGAAAATAGGGACGGCCGTTCAGGTAGGCGCGCTGCGTCGCGGTGTCGAAGCGAAACTCGCGCATCCCGAAGCGCGTTGTTGCTTCATCGCCGCTGGTGACGGTCGCAAGCTGGTAGAGAAACGGATCTTCGGGAGTCCACAGGTGCGCATTGGGAATTGGAACCGTTTGCGTCACGGTCTTCGTGCCGCCGGCCGGTACTTCCACTTGCGTCACGATTTTTCCCGAGGCCGCGGTGCGCGATTTCCATTCGACAACATTCTGCGTGACCTCGGTGGTAAGTGCGCGGTCGGAATAGTTGCGCAACACTGTCTGCACCAAGGCGCTGGAACCTGCCAGTTGCGGCGCCACCTGCACCGTGGAGATGACCGGATTGTCCATCGCCATGAGGCTCACATCGTCGTAGATGCCCGGCGTCCATCGGTTCTTCTCGAAGTCCGTCCCTTGTGAAACATTGGCCGGTAGCACGCCTGGATGCGCACCGATGCGGATCACCAGTTCGTTTTGCGCACTCCAGCGAATGGAGCGTGTCACGTCAAAGTATGCAGCGGTGAAACAGGGATCGTGCTCGCCGATGCGCACTCCGTTCAGGTACACCACCGCGCCGAACTGCGCCTTGTTTACCTTGAGCAGAGCTACCGCGGCCTTTGCCGGCGCCTCGAATGTCCTTCGGTACCAGAAGTAATTGCGCTGCTGATGCGAGACGCCACGCACGTTGCCGAGCTTGTCGTAGTCCGCCTGGCTGTACCTGCCTTGCCGCACCAGGTTCGAAAGCAGTTGGAGGGTCTGGTACTGATCCACATCGGCAAAGGCCGGGGCCGCCGAGTGCGTGAGCCCCGGTACCGGCGCCGTGTGATGGTAGGCTGTTGGAATTTGGCCGGCGCCGACACTGTCCTCCACATCCCATGTGCCGTTAAGAGACAGCGTCGTCCGGTGCGCAGCCAGGGTGCTCGCTGACAGTGAAGAGATCATGAAAGCGCAGCACAAAAGAGTGTGAATTGTCCGCCGTGAATTCATGTACGCACTCCTTCAGAAATAACTTCTCGCCTAGGGTTCAAACATTGGCCACAGGTGGGCAAAGCGTTGCGGCTGCGCAATCCACTCGACAGATTCAGGACGTTCGCAGTACTGGGCATAGATTGGCGTGACCGGATCGAGTCCCAACTCCGAATAGCTGCGAGTCTTCCGCTGCTCGAGTCCCGCAGCGTGGTAGCGGTGGTTGGCCGCCCACTCAATCGCCCCCTCCGCCGAAATAATGGGAAAGTAGGCCAGACCGCCATGCGCGCGAACGCCCGTATAGTCGAAACCGTACTGCCGGTCGCACCACGCGCCAAATACCATCTGCTGTTCGGTATCCGCGTTGATGACGGCGTGTGCCCATCCCGGGGGCGTCACAACCTTTTCTCCAGGTCCAGCCGTCACTGCTATGCATCGGCCAGGGTCGTCCGCGGTGAACCGCTGCGCATAGATAATCGCCGTGCCTTCCCATATCTCGTATAGTTCCGGCGGCGACCACCCGCTGTGCGGCGCAATCGCATGCACGTGACCCTGGCCGCGCACCGGCTCTTTCCCCAGGCGCCCGGCAGCGTACGCTACCACTCCAAACAGCAGATAGCGCGCCTTGAGATCGTGCTCATCCTCTTCGCGGCGCACATCCATCGCAATGGAATACACGGGACTCGGCCCGCTGCAATCCGGGTCAAGAAGACTGGGGCGAATTGCATCCAGGGTACGGAACTCCGGCTCCGGCCCGGATATGCCTGGCCCATAGTGAAACCTCATTGTGGCAGGGTCGATCGAGAGATCGAGTCCCATTGCCGCTTGATTCATCCTTCGCTCCTCACAAAAGCCTTGATGGTTGCCAGCGGCTTGTCTGTCTTCTTTGCCGGCGAAATTCTGTACGGTCCCACACATGCGGGCACGATGAACGTCTCCGCATAGTGCACCACCAGGGGCTCGAATGCATTCTCCGGGCTCTCCACCAAAACTTCTTCGCCCTCAACCAGGTTCAGAACATTCAGGGCGCCGGCGGTGTCGTGCTCGACCGGCGCGGTAAACCAGTGGCGGCGTGTCTCAAGAAACTCAAGCTCATGCAGGCCGGTCGCTTCTTCACGCCAGCCTTCGCCGCGGGCAATTTCGCTCACCGGGCTCACCAGGTTTCGCTTGACCCACTCGCGGTCGCGATTCCATTGGATGTTTGCGAGGCCGTGCTTCAGGTGAATGGGCCGCGGCATTTCATTCAAGCCCAGCCGCGCCCAGTCCCACAGCTTGAAGGTGAAGATATACGGCGTCGCGCTAATCTCCAGCACCATGCCGTTTCTTCCCGAGCAGTGAATGGTTCCCGCGGGAATCGAGAAATGGTCGTGCTTCTTCGCCGGCCACGCGTTCACATAATTCCCGGCTGGAAACGGCGGCCCTCCTGCCTGTGCCGCTTCCAGATCCTTTACCATTTGGCTTCGATCGATATCCGGTTTCAAACCCAGATAAACGACCGCATCCGGCCCGGCGTCGAGCATGTAGTAGCTCTCATCCTGCGTGTAAGGCATTCCGAAATGCTCCGCGATGTAACTGCGCAACGGGTGCACCTGAAGCGATAAGTTACCGCCCTCAACGGTGTCGAGAAGGTCAAAGCGGATGGGAAACTCCGCGCCGAATCGCCTTACGATTTCGTCTCCCAGCAACTTCTGCGGATGCTCATGCACGAGCGCGAGCGAAGGTGCCTCGACGACTTTGCCGCCGAAGCTGAAACGCACGCTGTTCTCTTCCGGCACGCAATCGAAACACCATGCGAAGTTGGGCGCGTCTTTGGGAAGATCGAAGTGTCTCCGCATCCACTCTCCGCCCCAGGGGCCCGGATCGAAAAACGGAACCACACGGAAGGGACGCCGGACAGCGCTTGCCAACGCTTCGCGATAGTTGTTTCCGGAGATCATCGCCGGGCGTTTGGCGATGTTGGTGTCGATGTAGAAATCGATGGCGGAATGCAGGCGGTGCTTTTCAGCGTCCGCCGCGCGCCAGTCAACAAAATACGCGCGCTTGTATAACTCGGCGGGAGGCGCGGAGGCATTGGCGGCTCCGATGTTCCCGGCTCGGTGCGCGCGCTGGCGCTGTTGAATCTGCCATCGCGTCACATCGCAATAGAGCAGCAGGTCCCAACGCCCGGCCACATACGCCGCGCCGGTTCCATACACCAGTACCACGCCGCAGGCATCCGCGATTTCGCCGCGTATCAGAGCGGTCTTTGCGGAATCGAAGAGCGAGCTAAGGTTCCACTCCCTCATTGTGCCGAACACCGGATCGTCGCCAAGCCATGGCGCCAATAGCCGGGCTAACTCGTCCGGCGGCTTCAATGCGCTCTCCGCAAAGATCGCGGTCGCGTCCGCGGCAACCAATCTGTTCAGTCCGGCTCTCACTTCGTCCTGATCCACGCCCGGATAACATTCAGCCAGGATGACTGTGCGCGTGCCGTTGACGATCCGGCTCTTCAGCTCCTGCGCAATTGCGGCCCAGCCAATCCGGCACGCGGAGTCATCGTCCGATACAGGAATGGCCGGCAGTTTGTCGTAATTTGATCCGCGCATCATGGACGCCTCCGCAGCAGCGGCAACGCTCCCAGCAGCGCGGCAGAGGACCCCAGCGCCGCCGGCACAATCTTCACCGAGCCTGGTTCCGCCCACGCGTGACGGCTTACATGCTCACGAATTCTGGGCAATATCGCTTCGTGCCGCCGCATCACTCCGCCGCCAAAGACGATGATTTGAGGATCGTACGCATGGATCAAGGTCACGGCCAGCGCCGACCAGACCCCGATGCAGCGATCGAGCACCTCCTGCGCAAGCGCATCCCCCGCATCAGCCGCATCGAACAGCCTGTGAAAATCGATCGCCTCCGTCGCAGTTGCCAGGGTACTCTTCGAAAAGTCTTTCAACTCGCGGCAAATTGCATCGAGCACTGAAGTCGAGGCCTCCGCCTCGGCGCAACCGCGATTGCCGCAACCACACGTCCTCCCGTTCCACTTGACCCCAAGATGTCCGGCCACGCCTCCGGCCCTGTGGCCGCGAGACTGTAGCAGCCTGCCTCCCAGCATTACCGCTCCACCGATTCCGGTCCCAAGCGTCACCAGTACAGCATCGTCATAGCCTTTTGCCGCCCCAGCGAATTGTTCTCCCAGCAGGGCCAGGCGCGCATCGTTCTCCACGCGGCAGGGAAGGCCGAAATTGTTCTCCGACCAGCGTGCGAAATCGAATCCCACTGCATCCTCATACTTGCCATTGGCCGCCAGAACCGGCCCGGTTCCATCGGCGATTGCACAGATGCCCAGTGCAACCCCCGCTATCTCATGCTGCGCAATATCCGGCTTTGAAAGCAGCGTCCGAATCCCCGCCTCCAACTGCGGCAAAACAGCTTTGACCGACGCTTTCCGCACTTCGATCGTTCCGGCAATCAGCACACGGTCTTCGCGCACGATCCCAAACTCCACGTGGGAACCCCCAATATCGGCGGCAATTGCCATTTCGCTCATGGTTGCGCCACAACCTCGGGATGTCCGCCCCTGCGCATCACCCTTACGCTGAATCCCCGGTCGTCGATCGTCGCGTAGTCGTGGCCTGCGTCGCTTGGCCAGCACGCCAGAAACCTCAGCGGCACATCGCCCGTATTCACTACGCGATGAGCTGTTTCGTTTGGGATGTAATGAGTCGTCCCCGGCCTCATCTCCTGCACCGAAGCGCGCCGCTGGTCATCCATCAGCACCAGCAATCCGCTCCCGCAGATCGTCGAGTAATACTCTGCCCGGTTCCGCCGCGCATGAAAGTGACCGCGCGTCATGAAGTATTCTTCGCCAACAACGCCCGGATACACCGTCGAGCTTCCCCAGTACAAACCACCCTCAGTGCCCTCGGCGACAGGCCGCCAGCACTCGACCGAATACACTTGAGTCTCCGCTTCCATCAGGCTTCGTGCACGCTCATCGAGAAAAACGTGCTCCATCTGACCGATCGTCCTGGTGGCTCGTTCTATGCGCGCATCCTCACCCATCGAGCCGATCCGTAGATCGATCACCATAGGTTTCGGCAGTTCCATCGACCCTGCCTGCGGCGTCGTTTTCATACCACCAAGCCTATCGCTCAAGGGAGGCTGGGTCAACCCAAACATACGCGTTATAGCAACAAACGAGCATTCTTATGATAGGTTTATAGAGAATATTGACATTTGCGTGTATCGGCCGTACAAATCAGATTCGATGTCAGCCAGCTCTTGTGGGGCTATCTAGCGTCTACCGCGGGAGTTTCCTCAACGTGCCTCCTCAATCCGCCGCGCGCTCCGGATCCATGTATCGCATCGCCCTCATCGGCGCCATTTCCGGTCTACTCTTCGGCTTCGATACGGCCGTGATCAACGGCGCGCTATTGTCTCTGCGTGCGCATTTCGGGCTTTCAGAAATTCAGATAGAGTTTGCCGCCAGCAGCCTTCTCTATGGCTGCCTTTTTGGAGCCATGGCCGCCGGCACACTCGCTGACCGCTATGGCCGCCGATCCATCCTTCGTCTCAGCGGCGTGCTGTTTCTGCTCTCCGCTATCTTCGCAGCCACGCCTCACACGATTGTGGAGTTCCTGGTGGCGCGCTTCGTAGGCGGCCTCGGCATCGGACTCGGCTCGACGATTGCTCCCCTCTACCTTGCCGAGGTCTCGCCCAAGGATAAGCGAGGCAGCATCGTGACCCTGAATCAGACCGCAATCGTAGTCGGCATTCTGGTTGCTTACTGCGCCAATTGGGCGCTTTCCTTCACTGGCGCCGCTGCGTGGCGCTGGATGTTCGGCTCTGCATCCATCCCGGCCATCGCTTTCCTCGTCTGTCTGCGCTTTGTGCCGGAAAGTCCCCGCTGGCTCATGCAGCAACATCGCGATTTTGAAGCCGGCGCCGCCCTTCGCGTCATTGGCGGCGAGACTCACTGTCAAGAAACCCTTATCGAGATCAAGACCAGGATTGCCCAGGAAGACCCTGCGCCCGGTTGGCTGCGCCGCATGCGCCGTCCTCTGCTTCTGGCGGTTGCGATCGCGGCTTTGCAGCAGATGACCGGCATCAACACCGTTCTTTACTACGGCTCGCTGCTGTTTGTCAGTCACGGCAACAGCGGCAGCGATCAGCGCGCTTTCGCCGCGAATGTGCTCCTCGGCCTGACGAATCTCGTATTTACCCTGATCGCACTGTGCGTGATGGATCGCATCGGCCGCCGCATCCTGCTGACAGGCTCCGCTGCCATCATGCTTGCCGCATTGTTATTGCTGGTCTTCGAATTTCTGCGTCCGCACGCGAATTTCGCTCTGATCGTCGGCAGCACCATGCTTTATGTGGGCGCGTTCGCCATTGGCCTTGGCCCGGGAGCCTGGGTCTATATCGCAGAGATATTCCCCACCAACATCCGTGGTCGAGCCATGTCTATCGCCACCAGCGTCCTTTGGGGCAGTTGTATTCTCGTTTCCAATTCATTCCTTTCTCTGGTCCGTGCACTCAGCGCCGGCGGAGCCTTCGCGGTCTATGCCGGCATTTGCGCAGTAGCCGTCGTTTTCTTTTCACAGTTGCCGGAGACTCGTGGCCGATCGCTCGAAGAAATAGAGCAGTCCTGGCGAACCAGCAAGACCTGATTCAGCTTCTGCTGACAGAAATAACTGTTACCAGGAGGATGCATTGGCCAGGCCAGCGCCCCCTTCAGAGTGTTAGCATTCCGCTCATGCCTCAGTTCAAGATTGTAGAAGTGCAACCGTGTGATCCTGACGTATGGTTGGCCGCTTGGGCCGCCAAATACGACGATTCAGCGAGTTTTGATGAGGACGAATACACCCAGTTGATTGGCCTCGCGCAGCAAAATGGCCTTCCTGCGAAGTATTTTGAACGAGTGGGCCGATGGAAGGATTCTGCGAATACAGATCGCCGATGGAAACCCAACGTGGCGTCCGTCGCATACATCGTTTGGCTGCAAGCGGAGGCCGAGCAACCGCTGTCCAGCGAGCGAGCAAGTTGTGAGCTTTTTGGACAACTGGTCAAGCAGAAGGTGTGAGGATGTGTTTTCAACTAAAAGGGTCAATAAACGATTTGGGCTTTCGCGCGCCAGTGCTTTGCTTCATTTCCTGAGCGGCGGAGAATTCCCAAACCGCCGCGAATATGCTAAGTATGAGCCTGAAGCAGATGTTTCAGACTCAATCCGCAAAACCGAACAAGGGAAGTCACAGACGGCGCGACAATAGGCTGCAGAACTCTGCCCTCGCGAAATTTTGCAGCCTATCGTTGTTCTTGCTTGCACCCTTTAAGCGGAACGATTCTAATAGCATGTTGAACTGCATTCACACGATCGAGAGTTCGTCGACCCAGTATCCTTCGCGATTATAGTACCCATACAGGCCCGTTTCGTAATCCCGCGTGAGCAGAGACTCGTCGGTGTATTCTGGCGCGGCCTTGATGGTCTCGCGAGTCAATCCGATCACAACTTCCCTGGCATCCCAACTCACGCTCTCGATCCACTTTGGTGAAATGAGAACTTTTTTCCCTGGCCACCAGTTCTTTGTCGCCACAACAAGGTAACGAATCGCCCAGGTTTCATCCTCGATGATGAAGTCGTCGACATGGCCAATCTCGCCGTCAAGCGCAAGGAGATGGTAGCCCGTTACTTCGCGGGTGCTGCGAAGATTGCGATCCCATCCCATAGCTTCCGAGGCGGCCACGCCCCGTCTGCTGCGATCCCGCACCATGTACGGATTGCCTCCCCACATGTATGAGCCGCCCCAGTAGTTGGGAAAGCCATAGTATCCGTTGTATGAGTCCTCATACTGACGCGAAACTGGCTCAGGATAGAGCCGCATACCCAACCGCTCCGTGACCACGATAAAGGCAACAACTGCGAGTCCGGTAAGCGCTCCTATCAGCAGGGAAAGAAGAAGAAATATCTGCTCCTCACGCTGTTGAAGATGAACAATCAAACGCGACCTGAGAATCGTCCACCATCTCTCTTTCGGCCGGTTTTCGGCGGTGGAGGCAGATGCCATAGGAACAGTTTACGCGAATGAAGTTTTACGCCCGAGAGAACAACAATCAGGCGTTATTGACGATGCCCCCCGCTTCATTCTGGACCCTATTCCTGAATCAATGGCGACAATAGCCTTACAGAAATTGTGCCGCTGTGGTCGCGGCGTGCGTCACTATAGCTTCTTTCAAAGGTATTCAAACACAACATACCCAATCAGCGAGGAGATCGCGGCAATAAGAAAATTCGTACCCGTAAAGATATCGCCCAAGGCGAACACTAAACTCTTCCCATGGCCATTGGTGACAGTAAATTCTCCCATCAAGATATTGGAATAGAAAAGAAAGACGATGAACGCGATTTCAACTACTGCTCTACAGAGCTTGCTGAGCCGGCGGCCTTTTCGGTCCTCATGCATGGATGAATGATACCAACGACTCCGGAGAAGACCGCATTACGCGCAATTCTCCATTCACCCTGAATCCGATTTATACTGACGCTCTGCCCGTTCGGGTTCTTAGGATGGAAACGGGTGCAAAAAACGGGCTTGGCGGGCGCAACTGAATGTAAATTGGTTCGCGGCTGGGATAGCAAAATGGAAATTCCTGGAAACGGGTTCAATCTTGAGCAGTCGCACAATGGCTACTCGCAATTTTGTCCGGAGGATCGCAGGCGCGGCCCGACTGCCCATCTGCGGCCGGCGTCCAAGTTCTGACCACTTTGCATTTGAGAAGGACAAATCTCGAAAGACCCTGCGAAATCGAATGGGAGAGCAAAACTGACCAGAACTTGATGGGAACACGGTTCACCCTGACGAAAAGAGGGATCAACAATGGCGGAACAATTTGTGAATCCAGAAGTGACCAAGATCGAAGACGAGACGGCCTCGGACGCAACAGCAAAGAAGCGGATCGAGCGCGTTGCAGAAAAGGCAGCGGAGAAGGCTTCGCACACCGAGCAAAGTTACGACTAGGGACCGAACGATCTTTTCAAAGTAAAGTGACGTCGGGGTCTTCAATATCCGGCGAAACCACTCGCCCGAGCGACATTCCTCGGCCCCGCCATCTCAGGGCATCGAATATCACTGTGCATTTGCCTGCGACAGGAGGGCCCTCCAAGGGAAGCAATGATCTGGCGTCCTGCACTCTGCTTTGACAGGCACCTGAACACCAGGCCCAATGACCGGATTGGGCGTTGTCTGGCCTTCATTGCAGAGAGATCCCAGTAAACGGAGCAAAAGCTGGAGAACAATCTCAAATGGAATCGAAAACAGATAAGCCTGAGCCCAAGGATGATAAGGATTCCCTGAAGACGCTCGCCATGCCCGAGTTGATGAAGAAGCTTGGTGCATCGGCTGATGGGCTCACGCAGGCCGAGGCTACGAAGCGCCAGGCGCAGTATGGGGCTAACCAGATCGAGGAAAAGAAGACCAACGAATACCTGAAGTTCCTCTCCTACTTCTGGGGCCCCATTCCGTGGATGATTGAAGCCGCCGTGATCCTCTCCGGGATTGTCCAACACTGGCTCGATTTCTTCGTCATCCTTGTGCTGCTTTTGTCTAACGTTCTCGTTGGATTTTGGGAAGAGCATCAGGCGGGGAATGCCATTGCCGCCCTCAAAGCCCGTTTAGCGGTCAAGGCCAAGGTCAAGCGAGATGGCAAGTGGGAGGATCCTAAGGCGAGTGAACTCGTGCCTGGCGACGTCATCCGTCTGCGGCTCGGCGACATCGTTCCGGCCGATGCACGTCTGCTCGATGGCGATTCCATCGAGGTTGACCAGTCTGCCCTGACCGGCGAGTCGCTGCCAGTCACTGCCAAGCCAGGTGGGGCTGTGTACTCCGGCTCCATCATCCGCCAGGGTGAGATCGACGCCATCGTCTATGCCACCGGGACAAACACCTACTTCGGCAAGACTGCGCAACTGGTGGAGCAGGCTCATACCGTTAGTCACTTCCAGAAGGCAGTGATGAAGATCGGCGACTACCTAATCATCCTCGCGGTAGCACTAGTCGCCTTGATTCTTGTCTTCGCCCTCTTCCGCGGAGACAAAGTTCTCACCACGCTGGAATTTTGCCTTGTTCTCCTGGTGGCGGCCATCCCCGTCGCCATGCCAACTGTCCTGTCGGTAACCATGGCCGTGGGCGCACGGCTACTGGCAAAGAAGGAAGCGATTGTAACGCGGCTGTCAGCCATTGAGGAACTGGCTGGCGTAGATGTTCTCTGCTCCGACAAAACTGGCACCCTCACGCAGAACAAACTGACACTGGGCGACCCGTTCACGGTGGACGGCATTGCTCCCGACAAGGTGATTCTGTGGGCTGCGCTTGCCTCCCGCGCGGAGGACAAGGACACCATCGACCTGGCGGTGATTGGCGGCGTGAAGGATGACAAGGAACTCAAGAGTTGTCAGGTGCTTCACTTCATGCCCTTCGACCCGGTACACAAGCGCACGGAAGCCACAGTCAAAGGGGCGGACGGGAAACAGTTCTTTGTCGCCAAAGGGGCTCCGCAGGTAATTCTGCAGATGGCAACCAACGTCGGCGAGGTTAAGCCTGCCGTCGAGAAAGCTATTCTGGATTTCGCCGGAAAAGGCTTCCGCTCGCTGGGCGTGGCCCGGGCCGACGAGGAAGGCAAATGGAAGTTCGTCGGCATGCTGCCGCTGTTCGATCCGCCGCGTGTGCAAGCCAAAGCAACCATCGCAAGCGCCGTCCAGATGGGCGTGAAGATCAAGATGGTTACGGGCGATCAATTGGCCATCGCGCGAGAAACGTCCAAACAGTTGGGCCTGGGCTCGAACATCCTTGATGCCAGCTCACTGGGCGACCTCAAAAAGGATGCAACCCCGGAGCAGGCCAAGGCCATTGAAGACGCGGATGGCTTTGCGCAGGTCTTCCCCGAACACAAGTTTCACATCATTGACGTGCTGCAGAAACATGGCCATATCGTCGGCATGACCGGCGACGGGGTGAACGACGCTCCCGCACTGAAACAAGCAGACTGCGGCATCGCCGTATCCGGGGCGACAGACGCGGCGCGCGCCGCGGCATCCATTGTGCTGCTGGCATCCGGCTTGTCGGTGATTATCGACGCAATCAAGGAGAGCCGGCGTATTTTCCAGCGCATGAACAGCTATGCCATCTATCGCATCGCTGAGACACTGCGCGTGCTGTTCTTCATGACGCTGGCTATCCTGGTCTTCAATTTCTATCCCGTAACGGCAGTCATGATCGTGATAATCGCGCTGCTTAACGATGGGGCGATTCTGTCGATCGCCTATGACAACGTCTTGTATAGAAACAAGCCCGAAGCCTGGAATATGCGGCTTGTCCTGGCCATCTCCACCGTGCTGGGAGTGATTGGCGTTGTCGCCGCGTTCGGACTGTTTTATCTCGCAGAGCGCGTCTTCCACTTCGACCGTCTGCATGCCCAGACACTGATGTACCTGAAGCTTTCGATCGCCGGACATCTTACGATCTTCCTCACGCGCACGCGCGGTCCATTCTGGTCCATCCGACCGGCGAAGATTCTTTGGATAGCCGTGCTCGGCACCCAGACCATCGCAACGCTCATTGCCGTCTATGGGTTGTTTATGACGCCCCTGGGATGGAAGTGGGCAGGGTTTGTTTGGGTCTATGCGATCGCATGGGCACTGATCAACGATCGCATCAAGCTGCTCGCTTATAAGATTTTTGATCCCGTCAAGGCCGAGCCGAAGCCCGATGCCAAAGCCGAGGCGACGCCTGAAGCCAAAGCTGACGTACCTACGCCTGAAGCCAAGGCTGATCCCAAGTCTGTGGCCAATGTTGACGAGCCGAAGCCGGAAGAAAAAGCTGCGCCGACGCCGGAAGCCAAAGCTGACGAGCCGAAGCCCGAAGCCAAAACAGCGTCTGATTTGACGCCACAGATCGCTAAGCGAGCCTACGAACTCTACGGGGATCGAGCCGGCAACGACGGTACAGCAGTTCAGGACTGGAAGAAGGCGGAGCAGGAGATTCGGAGTGATGAAGCCAAAGGTGAGCCGAAGCCTGAGGCCAAGGCCGATGCCCCTAAGCCTGAGGGTAAAGCTGACCAGCCCAAGCCCGAAGCCAAGGCTGCCGAGCCGAAGCCTGAAGCCAAAGGTGAGCCGAAGCCTGAAGCCAAAGCTGACGCACCTACGCCTGAAGCCAAGGCTGACTCATCTACGCCTGAAGCCAAGGCTGATCCCAAGTCTGTGGCCAATGTTGACGAGCCGAAGCCCGAAGCCAAGGCTGACGCACCGACGCCTGAAGCAAAAGCGGAGTCGACGCCTGAAGCAAAAGCGGAGCCGACGCCTGAAGAAAAAGCTGCGCCGACGCCAGAAGCCAAGGCCGACCCGAAGCCTGAGGCTAAAGCTGATCAGCCGAAGCCTGAGGCCAAAGGCAAGACCCAGCCTGATGTGACCCCACAGCTCGTCAAGCGAGTCCATGAACTGTACGAGCAGCTAGGGCGCGAAGACGTTCAAACCGTTCAGGACTGGGAGAAGGCAGAATCGGAGGTTCAGAAAACCGAACCCCACAAATAAACGGACACGAACAACGAGGCAGGCATGACCGAAAAATCAAACTCAAGAATCAACTCAAAGGATTTCCGCGTGCCGCCAGGCAAAACGAGCCGGCGGGTCATTCGAAGGCTGTGTGAACATCCAAAGTGACCGGCTGCGGCTCGCGATTGAAAGATCAAGGCCTTGGCTTGCAAGAAAACCATGGGGCTGAGACCGAATCATCCAGGCGACCTGAGAGGAGAAAATATGCTGTGCGATCTGAAAGCCTTAATCGGATCTCCCGTTGTAGCGACCGATGGCGAAATGGGAAGCGTCCGCACTTTTCTCTTCGATGACCAGTCCTGGAAGGTTCGCTACCTGGTGGTGGATGTAGGGAACTGGCTTAAGCGGCGCGACGTAGTTCTTCCGATTACCGCGCTCGAAAAGCCTGACTGGACAAATAGAACCTGTTGCGCTCATTTGACCAAGGATCAAGTGCGCAACAGTCCCGACGTTGATGCGGAAAAGCCGGTCTCACGTCAGCAGGAAATTGCCATGCGCGATTACTTTGGTCCGCTGGCATGCTGGGTTGACAGCGAGTTTGGCATGTCGTCCATGCCGACTGGAACCAAATACCCGGTACATACCGCCGAGGTCCTCCATCTGCGCAGCTCCTCACATATGCTGGGTTATCACGTGTGGGCCACGGATGGCGACTTTGGAATCCTCGAAGGGTTTGTCATGGATGAGGCTAGCTGGCACCTCGGCTACCTCGATGTTAGAGGCGGAGACTGGCTTCACAATCGATCGGTGTTCATCCCCACTCGATGGGTACAGTCAGTTTCCTGGGCCGAATTCCGTATCCATCTGCATCACACGAAGACAGGGACATAGAACATGCGTGGAGGTAGCGTTTACGACGCAGCTGAAACCAGACGCAAGATACAAATTGCGCCCGGCGGAAGGCCATGCGCGCAGGCCTGCGGGAAAGTGCGTTGAATCGGGCTCGCGACGGTCAGGCTGGCCGGGCGCCGAAGGCGGCGAAGATATCATTCGGGCTGCTTGAGCAGCTCGATTTCGGCCTGTTGCAAAGAGATGTCACCGGGAAGCGGCTGAAACCGCGAGAGCACGTCGTCCCCGTTCTGGGAGATGTTCTTGAAGAGCAGCGCGTGGCCCTGGATATGCACATGGGTCTGGGTAATCTGCCAGACCGACTTGCCGGTTTCGCGCCGCTCGACATCGAAGGTACCGCCGGCCTTCAGATCGCCGAACACCCCGAAGACGAACTTGACGTCGTGAATGAGGCGGCCCTTGAGGCTGACGATGCG
>Ga0182014_10004261_pt1 | contig 16529 bp, 9 predicted proteins | sample 612S2DmetaG_FD_120489 | JGI IMG/M metagenome (GOLD analysis project Ga0182014, IMG submission 120489) | Permafrost microbial communities from Stordalen Mire, Sweden - 612S2D metaG | ecosystem: Environmental > Terrestrial > Soil > Wetlands > Permafrost | place: Sweden: Stordalen | collected... | reverse complement strand
TACAGACCACGCTTCTGGGTTTTTTGCGACGGCTCTCCGCACGATGATAAAGCAACTCAGCGGCACGATGCAGAACAGCGACAGCTCATTATTGCTCGTGGTGACGAAGTCTGGTCTTGGCACTATCGCGACGACCTCGCTACCAGGATTGCCCAACGCCCAGACATATTCAGGAAAGTAAGATGATTGCCCAACTTCAACCCGGAAAACTGGTAACACTTCGCGGCCGCGAATGGGTAGTATTACCTTCAGATGATCCCGAGAATCTCCTGATCGTCAAGCCCCTCGGCGGTTCTGACGACGAAACCACTGGCGTATATCTGCCACTCGACATTTATTCGGACCGACCAGTGGACGCTCGATTCTTCCCGCCTAGCAGTGGTGATCTCGGCGACATTTCCACGGCCCGGCTTCTTTATGACTCGGCGCGGCTTGCATTCCGCAATGGCGCTGGACCATTCCGAGCTTTGGCAAAACTGTCTTTCAGGCCACGTGCTTACCAGATCGTTCCACTAATAATGGCTCTACGGCAGGAGACAGTGCGTCTTCTTGTCGCCGACGATGTCGGCGTCGGAAAAACCATCGAAGCGTTACTCATCGTCCGGGAGCTTCTCGAACGCCGAACAATCAGACGTTTCGCCGTAGTCTGTCTACCTCACCTCTGCGAGCAGTGGCAAGAGGAGATTCGCTCCAAGCTCGACATTGAGGCGGTGATTATCCGCTCCAATACTCAGGCTGGCCTCGATAGGCGAATTCAGGGAGATGCCAGCGTCTACGATTACTATCCGTTCCAGATCATCAGCATCGATTTCATCAAGTCAGACGTTCGTCGCGATGTTTTTGTCGAGCAGTGCCCAGAACTGGTCATCATTGACGAAACCCACACATGTGCGCGCCCGACCGGAGCATCAGCCGCGCAACAGCAGCGTTATCACCTTGTCAGCCGGATCGCAGCCAAAACTAACCAGCACTTGGTCATGCTTACTGCCACTCCGCACAGCGGCAAGCCCGAAGAGTTTCAATCTCTCCTCGGCCTGCTCAAGTCAGAATTTGAACTTCTCGATCTTCCAAGTGCATCGCAGGCACAGCGCCGAGATCTCGCTCGGCACTTTATTCAGCGCAAGCGCGCCGACGTTGAAAAGTGGATGGATGAAGACACTCACTTCCCCGCGCGGGATACTTTCGAGTGGCCGTACGATCTTTCCCCTGAGTACAACGAATTCTTCAACGACATTCTCGATTTCGCTCGTAAACTTGTCGTTCCCGATCCCACCGGAAGACAAAAGAGAAGGGTTCAATATTGGACCGCGCTGGCGCTTCTACGCGGCGTCATGTCGAGTCCCAAAGCTGGCGTCAAGATGCTCAATGCAAGGATTGACCGCTTGGCGGAAGCCAATATAGATGCCGGCATCGCAACGGCTGAGGACGCCGAAAACCCGGTCCGTGACCTCGACTATGGCTTCGAAGGCGATAACGCTCCCACTCAAGTTCTTGAACTGGGCAACCTGTCCGAACACCAGCGCCGCAAGATGAAAGTTCTTGCCGAACGTCTCGACAAACTCGGCACTATGCAGCATGATGGCAAGCTCTATGCTGCCTCCATTGTGCTGGAAGAATGGCTTGATAGAGGATTCAATCCTGTCGTGTTTTGCCGTTACATTGACACCGCCTTATACCTTGGTGAACATCTCGGCCCCGCACTGCGACGGAAGCATCCAAAACTAGATTTTCAGGTTGTCACGAGCGAAGACCCGGACGACGTTCGCCGGGAACGAATTGACAAGATGTCAGGGGACAAACCTCGCGTCCTTATCGCTACCGACTGCCTGAGCGAAGGAATCAACCTTCAAGAACTCTTTACCGGTGTACTTCACTATGATCTTCCCTGGAATCCCAACCGCCTTGAACAGCGTGAGGGGCGCGTTGACCGCTTCGGCCAGCAAGCGCCTGAGGTCAAAGCCTGTCTTCTCTATGGGGCAGATAACCCTATCGACGGAATCGTGCTGGACGTGCTTCTCCGTAAGGTGCGGGAGATCAAACGTGCTACCGGAATCAACGTCCCATTTCCAGAGGACTCGCAGAGCATCATCGACACCATTACCCAAGCCCTCTTGCTTAACCCTGATCGCCGTATCGAGCGAGTACGCGGCAAACAGCAACAAATGCTTTTTGACTTCAGTTCGTTCCAAGAAGCTGAAGCTGCGAAGAATAGGGTCACGAGAAAAGTTGATGAAGCCGCCAGCCGCGAGGTTGCATCACGTAGCATCTTTGCGCAGCACACCATCAAAGCACATGAAATTGAGGAAGACCTTCGTGCAGTTGACGAGGCCATCGGCGATCCAAAAGCCGTGCAAAATTTCGTTATCTCCACACTTTCCAGCGTACTTGGCGTACAGGTGATATCGGAAAGCAAAGGCTTTGGCATCGTGCCAGCCAACTTGCCGCCTCAGTTAGTTGATCTCCTTCCTGCCAACAAACTCTCGCCTACAAAGGCAATCAAGGTCAGCTTCGTGTCTCCAACGCCTGAGGGCTATCACTACCTGGGTCGCAATCACCGCTTTGTCGAGCAACTCTGCCAGTTCGTCATGGCGAATACGCTCGCCTGCCAGGACAAACGCGCTGCCCGAAGCGCGGTAATCCGCACTCGTCAGGTGGTACGCAAAACAACTCTGCTGCTCTTCCGCTGCCGAAATGTAATTGAACAGAGCAAAAGCGGCCACCAGATTGTCGCTGAAGAGATGCTGTTATGGGGATGGCGTGGGACGCCACAGGAGTATGAATATCTCGATCACCTCGAAGCCAAGGAACTTCTCAGCGATGTCCGCGCTTCCAGCAACCTCTCTCCAGAGGCCCGCGCTGGTTTTCTTGAAAATGAACTCACTCTCATGGATTCACTTGCCCCACAGTTCGATGTCATCGCGGAAGAGCAATCGAAGCGCCTGGTTGCGGCCCATGAACGATTCAGCAATCTGATGGACAAGCAGCGCTTTCAAGTCGTTTACCCAGTCCTTCCCATGGACCTCCTCGGCATCTACATACTGCTTCCTGAGGAGGCTCAATGAACTATCCCAGCATCCGCATTGAAGGCGCAATCTTATCGCCTGACATTCTTGCCCGGCTCGAAGACCTTCCTGGTCAGAAGCCCGCCGACTTTGGTCTGGATTCGTCCGTCAAGGTCAAGGATGAAATCGTCCGGGCTTGGGCCGACGCGCAGGATTACTGGCGAATCTTTCAGCGCAAACTCGAAACCCTGAGACCGGAGTCGCCTGCCACATCTGAAACGCGCCAGCAGTGGGTTGTGCCACTGCTCGCTCTGCTTGGCTACCAGGTCGAGTATCAACCGCGCGCCGCGGAACTCAATGGCAAGCTCTACGCCATCTCGCACCGTGCGACCAATCGCGCCCTGGCCCCAGTTCAGATTGTCGGCTACCGCGAACCTGCGGGCCTTGATCGAAAGCCGGAGAATGCCACTCTCCGCATGTCGGCCCATGCCATCGTGCAGGAGTTCATCAATCTCAACGAGCAGCTCTATGGCCTGGTCACCAATGGCCGAGTGATTCGCCTGCTGCGCGATAGTTCCCGCCTCATCAAGCTGAGCTATCTGGAGTTTGATCTCGACCGCATTTTCACGGACGGCCTTTTTTCAGACTTTGCTATCCTCTATCGTCTGCTGCACGCCACGCGGCTACCACTGACCAATGAATCCGCAGCCGAAAGCTTGATCGAACAATACCATCAGGATTCTCTTGAATCCGGCGCACGCATTCGCGACGGACTCTGCAAAGCCGTCGAAAGCGCCATCCGCGATTTTGCGAATGGATTTCTGAAACATCCCGACAATGCAGTCTTGCGCGAATCTGTGGCCAACAACAGCCTCGCCGCGACCGACTACTACAAATCTCTGCTGCGCCTCATCTACCGTCTGCTCTTCCTCATGGTCATCGAAGAGCGCGATCTCGTCTTTCCGCTGGAAGTCGATCAGAAACGCAGAGAAATCTATCGCAAGTTCTACAGCATCCAACGTCTGCGCCTGCTCTCTGAGCATCGCTACCTTGCCGATCACCGCCGCCATGATCTCTGGCTCTCGCTGCAATCCACTTTCCGTCTCTTTGAAGCCGATGGGCCTGGGCACAAGTTAGGCGTGGCCCCGCTCGCTGGCGATCTCTTCGAAGGCAGCGCCATTTCGCACCTTGCTGGTTGCACACTCGGCAATGACGTTCTTCTCGGCTGCCTACGCGTGCTCAACGTCTACGAACACCCGGATAATCACCAACTGATCCGAGTGAACTACGCCGCACTCAACGTGGAGGAATTTGGCTCGGTCTATGAGGGGTTGCTCGAATACGAGCCTGTCTTCCTCAATCATGGCAACGCCATCGAGTTCGATTTTGCGGAAGGGGACGAACGCGCCAGAACGGGTTCCCACTACACGCCAGACGATCTCGTCCAGCCGCTCATCAAGCACTCGCTCGACTACTTGATTGCCGAGCGCCTCAAAGCGCCCAACCCGGAAGCCGCACTGCTCGATCTCCGCGTCGCGGATATTTCCTGCGGATCGGGGCACATTCTGCTTGCCGCTGCGCGGCGCATCGCCAACGAACTTGCCGTGGTACGAACCGGCGAAGAACAGCCCTCGCCCACTGCCTATCGCGCCGCTGTTCGCGACGTGATTCGGACCTGTATCTACGGAGTTGATCTCAATCCGCTGGCCGTCGAACTTTGCAAGGTGGCGCTCTGGCTTGAAGCGCACAACCCCGGCCAGCCGCTCAATTTCCTCGATCACCACATCAAGTGGGGCAATGCCATTGTCGGCTTTGTACGGCAAGAGGAACTGGACAAAGGTGTGCCCGATGAGGCCTTTGCCGCCATGCCGGGGGACGAGAAGGAGATTGGCGCAATCTGGCGCAAGACCAATAAGCAGGAACGAAAAGACATTCGGCAAAGGCGGCTCGCGCCCGCCATTCAGAAACGCCTGGATGGTACGCTCAAGCGCTGGAACGAACTCTCCGGATTACCGGAGCGCACGCCAGCCGAGATCGAAATCAAGAAAGAGAAGTTCCTCGCTTTCATGGGAGGGCCAGACGCCTCACAACTGGCGCAGATTGCCGCCATTCCCATTGCGCAGTTCTACGTTCCTAAGAGGACTGAAAACGATCCTCTGCTGATCTCGGATGCCACGTTCCGGCGGTATTGGTCAGATGGCCTCACCCCTCAAGGAATTGCCACAGCAAAGGCATGGGGTGTGGCCACGGAGAAGCGCTTCTTCCATTGGTTCCTCGAATTCCCAGACATCGTTGCTCGTGGTGGCTTCGACTGCATTCTCGGCAATCCTCCATACCTTGGAGGACAGGCTCTCAGCGGAACCTACGGACATTCGTTCTGTGGCTACGTTAAATGGGAATACGCTCCGACAGGGCTGAGCGACCTTGTCGTCTTCTTTGTTCGCCGAATCTTTGAACTCCTGAAGCCGGGTGCGTTTACTGCGTTCATCACCACGAATTCCATCAAGGATGGAGATGTTCGTAAGGACGGTCTGGAGCAAGTTGTTGCGCAGGGCGGCCAAATCAACATGGCAGTGCGCGGAATCAAGTGGCCTGGGCGAGCCCACCTGGTTGTTTCACTGGTTGGTCTGCATAAGGGAAGTACTTGGCCTGGCCAAAGCGTACTCGACGGACGCCAAGTTGAGACGATTAGTGCGTTTCTTGAGGACGACGTAACCAGTGAAAGACCGGCTGAACTTCTTGCCAATGCGAACCGTGTCTACCAAGGCTCTATCTTTCTTGGAGATGGCTTTCTTCTCACCCATGAAGAGGCTAGGAATCTCGTGCTCCTCGACCCGAAGAATTCCGAAGTCATCTTCCCGACAATCAATGGTCATGAGATCAACAATGAGCCGGACCTACAACCAAGTCGCAACGTGATTAACTTTAGGAACTGGGGAATTGAAGAAGCATCGGGCTACATAGCGCCATTCGACCGGATTGAACGATTAGTGAGGCCGGAGCGCATGAAGTCTAATCGGCCGGCACGCCGGGACCGTTGGTGGCAGTACGCAGAACGAGCATCTGGGCTCTATGCTGCAATTCATTCTCAACAGACCTGCCTTGTAACAACCGGGCACACCAAGCACCTCAGCTTTTCGGTTACGCCGACGAACTACGTTTTTACACACGCGTTGTATGTTTTCGCCACCGATCGTTGGGACCTCTTCGGCGTTGTTCAATCCACCTTGCATGAGGTCTGGGCTCGGAAGTACAGTGGGGCGCTCGCTACGGTCCTTCGCTATTCTCCCTCCGACTGTTTTCGGACATTCGCCTTCCCTGATCACATCTGGCAAACTGCCAATTCTGACCTTGCGGCGATGGGTGAGCATTACCACGAGCGCCGCAAGTCACTGATGCTCTCACTCTGGCTCGGCCTTACGGACATTTACAACCTCTTCCATGCCCGCGACCTGACACCAGCAATGGTTGCCAAGGTTAGCAAGAAGTCCGCCGAAGAGGCCGCACGAGGCTACGAAGGTTTGCTGGAACTGCGCCGCCTCCATGTCGAGTTGGACCACGCCATCCGCGATGCTTACGGCTGGCAGAACCTGCCCCTGGACCACAATTTCTACGAAGTGGAAACCCTGCCCGAAGATGACCGCGTCCGCTACACCATCAGCCCCGCCGTCCGCAAAGAAGTCCTGCGCCTCCTCCTTGCTCTCAACCATGAGCGCGCGGCGCAGGAAGCAGCAGCAGCACTTGAAACCAAAAGACTAGCAAAGGAACAGGCAGCTTCGAGGAAGAAGAAGGAAGGGTCACAGCCACTCTTTGCTCTGCCCGATTTGGCATATGTTCGGGCCGGCGAATGGTCGCGGCCTATGCAGAACCATCAATCTGAGACAGGTATCCAATTGGCCGCGTTGCTCAAGGCAATGGACGGCCCCTTGCCAAAGCGTCAGGTAATTTTAGCGGCTGTTCTATCCCTGGAGCCAAATCTGTTGCTTCCTTACCTTAATGCACAAGAAGCGGAAACTTGGCGAAAGGGCGTTGGCCGCGAAGCAGATCCATTGCCCCCCGGAATCGCACAGTTCATTGCAAGAACTGACCCGGCTTGGGGTGCGGCAGTACGCAACTTGCGCACAAATAGCCATCTCATTGAAGACCTCAGGGCCGGAACATGGGCACCAGGCAACAACCTCCATGTGTTTGTAACTGGCGGCTGGCCGGATGGCCGCGCTGGAATTGTACTCAACGTCTTGAAGCGCCAGTCTGCCGACACCATTATCACTGCATTGCCAACCGACCTAAGAAGGTGGATCGATGCCGTTGCAGCATGAGCTTTTTGAGCAGAGACTTGATATTCAGCCGCCGACGGATGCTTCAGGCCCGCGGCTGTGGATTCGTCGTGTTGTGATTTGGCGCGAGCCAGGCGGAGAAGCAATTCGTGATGTAGCACTTCGTCCCGGTTTTAACATTGTCTGGACACCAGATGATAACGGAATCGGGCACGGTGCAGGCAAGACTCTGTTTTGTAGGCTTCTGCGCTATTGCTTGGGAGAAGACCGTTTCGCGCCGGATGACCAGCGCGCACAAATCGGAACAGCTTTTCCGAATGGCCTGGTCGGCGCTGAGATCATCCTTGATGGAGTATGTTGGGCAATCATTCGCCCACTCGGCATTCGGCGGCGTCACCTCGCGGTGCCGAATGGCAATCTCGAAGAGCTGGCTGAAATCGAGAGCCCGTCAACTGGATTAGAGCCATTTCGGGACTCCCTTGAGAGAGCATTTCTTCCTATAGAGTTAGCCTCCCTTATTCCGGGGAATCGCGCGGATCGCCGTGGCTGGCCGATTGCCCTTGCGTGGTTGATGCGGGATCAAGAATGTCGGTTCCACGGTGTTCTGGATTGGCGGTCAACTGAATCGGAGTCAGACTCACCTGCACGCGGATTGAATAAAACAGAAAAGCTTGACGCTTTGCGTGTGTTTCTTCAGGCAATTACGCCAGAAGAACAGCTCAAACGACGGGAGGTTGCGGCTCTCGACGAATCGCGGAACGAGCTTGAAACAGAAGTTGGCCATCGGCAATGGCAGATTGATCAGGCGAAAGCCACACTGATTCCTGCGTTGGGTCTTACAGAAGACATCTTCACCGATGGGGCCTTAGCAAGAGATGTATTGCTCAAGGCTGCTCAGAAGCAAACGGATGAAGCCTCTCAGCTTCCATCTGAAGAGAGTTCTAACAACATCGAACAATTGATGAAGGAGTTCGAGACCGCTCAGACTGAAGTGAATGCCCTTGATAAACAAGTCGGGATTCTCAATTCTGATATTCCCAACATTCAGAGGATCATGGCCAAGATTGAAGGTGAATATCCCGGACTCTCTTACGCCTTGCAAGAAGCCGAAAGTTTCCCTTGCCCTATCTGCGAAGTTCCTGTAGACCGAGTTCTGGCGACGAAATGCGGGCTTTCACATAAGCTTCCTGACCTAGAGGCGTGTCGTTTGCGACTTAGCAAGAATAGGGAGGAATTTGCAGCGGAGACCGCGCGGCTTGCTGTAGCTAAGAGCGATAGGAATTTGGCTCTACGAGAACTATCGACGGTCAGACAAAAAGCTAAAGAACTCGGAGATCATATTGCCACGCTAGATGCGGCGCAAAGATCCCGAGGTTCTGACTGGGAGTCAGCAAAGCAACGTTCAATCGCAGTAGCGAATCTCGTCGAATTTATCGACCAACAAACCGAAGCCACAAAGAAACTGCAGAAGTTGAATACCGGGATAGACAGTGAGCGTCAACTCATTGCAGCATTCGTGGATAAGCAGACACCTGTGTTTACTCGGCTTAGCGAGAAATTCGATCCAATAATAAGACACCTTGTCGGAGCGGAAGCAAGTGGAAGCATCGCACTTACAGGAAAAGGCCTGACTCTAGCTGTTCAGATGGGTGGTAAGCGGTCAAGTAGTGCAATCGACTCCCTCAAGGTAATCGCTTTTGACATATCGGCGCTCTGTCTCAGTATTGAAGGGAAAGGCAATATGCCAGCATTTCTCGTCCACGATAGCCCCCGAGAAGCAGATCTTGGACTCGACATTTATCATCGACTCTTCTTGTTTGCCCAATGGCTAGAGGGTGTTGGAAATCAGCCGCTCTTTCAATATATTGTGACCACGACAACACCGCCGCCCGTTAGCATGAGGGCGAAACCCTGGCTTAGGCTTACACTTCGGGGTACACCAGAGCGAGAGCGCTTGCTGAGTGTCGATCTTTAACCCATTCTTAGCCTAAAGCGTGCGAACGCGGGGCAATCTTCACGTTAGAGATTTTCCAGGAAGCATTTAACCTTTGCGTTTTGGAGACTGCATGACCACGTTCGATTCAACGAAGACTGAGCTACGCAAGCTACTGGATGAAATTGTCGATGGTGAAATTCAATTGCCTGACTTTCAAAGAGGATGGGTGTGGAATGACGAACATATCCGCTCTTTGCTGGTGAGTATTGCGCGTTCCTTTCCGATTGGGGCCGTGATGCTTCTTGAGACCGGCGGCAAGGTACGGTTTCAAGTTCGCCCAGTTGAAGGTGTGACCCTCTCTGAAGGCATCGAAGCGGAACGGCTGATCTTGGATGGCCAGCAGCGCCTCACTTCTTTGACTCAGGTTTTGAAGCTGTCAGCGCCGGTGACAACGCACGATGAGAAGAATCGTGAAATCAAGCGGCATTACTACTTCAATATCGAGAAGGCGCTAATGAATCCAACTGCGCTCGAAGATGCGGTAATCGCGGTAGGAGAAGATCGCAAGCATCGGATCAATTTTGGCCGTGACGTCGATCTCGACTTGAGCAGTGCCGAAAAGGAGTACGACGCGTTCTACTTTCCCTGTAGCCAAGTATTCAAGTCTGACCTCTGGGAAATCGGTTTACACAAAGCATTCCCAGATCGCTTTCCGAAGTACATGGAGTTCCGTGAGCAGATTCTCGATTCCTTCCGTTCCTATCAGGTCCCGGTCATCGAACTGAAGAAGGGGACATCGAAGGAGGCCGTGTGTCTGGTTTTTGAGAAGGTAAATACCGGGGGAGTTCAGCTTTCAGTGTTCGAGCTCGTCACCGCCACCTATGCGGCCGACAGCTTCAATCTTCGCCGGGACTGGTACGGCGAAGGGAGCGTCAAAGGACGCTATGCCGCGCTGGCTGGCAAGGCATTGTTGAAGGATACCGCGGCGACTGATTTCCTGCAGGGCATAAGCCTTTTGGACACTTACGAGCGTCAACAAGCAGATTTGAGAGCAGGCAAGACGGGCAAAGATGTGACCGGAGTCAGCGCCAAGCGCGAAAACATCCTATCGATGCCATTGAGCGCATATCAGCAGTGGGCCGATAAGCTGATCAAAGGCTTCCTTGACGCGAGCAAGTTCTTGCACCAGTTGGGCTTCTATCATCCGAAGTTCTTGCCATATCGGGCGCAGTTGATTCCGCTTGCGGCAGTGATGACGCATATTGGAGACCGCTGGCTTGAGCCCCAGGTACAGATGAAACTGGCACGTTGGTATTGGTGCGGGGTCTTCGGAGAACTCTATGGAAGCGCCTCAGAAACGCGAATTGCGCTTGATCTTCAAGGGTTGCTCAATTGGATCAACCAACCGGATGCCCCAGAGCCGGCCACGATTATTGCTGCAGGTTTCCAGGCATCTCGCCTGGACACTTTGCGGAGCAGAACGTCGGCTGCTTACAGAGGGTTATACGTCTTGCTTCAGGAGCAGGGTGCCAGAGATTTCTTCTGGAAGGCGCGTTTGATCGACATTGACAGGATTGAAGAGAAGATCGACATCCACCACATTTTCCCGCGAAAATGGTGCGAAGACCAAGGGATTTCGCCCAGGGTATTCAATTCAATCGTGAACAAAACAGCAATCTCCTACAAGGCGAATCGGAAAATTGGCGGCAAGGAACCATCGGAGTATTTGAAGCAAATTGAAACCGACAAGGCCGTTCAACTTCAGCCATCGGCGATGGATGCGATCCTCCAAACGCACTGCATCTCTCCGGGATTCTTGCGGTCAGATGATTTCGGCGGGTTTATGAGCGATCGGAAAGCAGCCCTGCTCAGTCTTGTAGAGACGGCAATGGGTAAGGTCGCGGTGGCATCTGTTAATGCGCCAGGTGAAGATGAATCAACTGACGAAGATGATGAATAGGAGTTTTTGCATTCATCGGGTAATGGCACTAAGGGGCTGCTTCGACATCGCGACACTCATGTGCCGCAAATGCAACTCGCAGAAAGGTAATCGCCGAGGGTAATTGGGTGGAATCGCGCCAAACAACTGCAGGGACGAGAATCGATTGAACTGAAAGCTGGGGCGCACGGGAGAAACTTTGCCATGAGCAAGAGCAGACCATTCTCGATCTACCTGTTAAAGACTGGCTTCGACGCCACGAACTCTTTGAAGGATAATCATCATCTCAAGGACACAGTAGATGCCAGGTCTGCCCCAGAAGGTGCATCGCTCTTTATATTAGATAACGCTCCGACTGCCCCTTGGTGGAAGCATTTTTTCGGAATTCAGCAAGAGATCAAGCAAGTCAGTAAAGGCGCTCTGGTTTTCCTTCCCGTCCGCGAACGCACCTTCGCCCTCTCATTTGGTCATGTCTATCACAAGCTCAAAGACGAGAGCTATGAATACGATTTTGGGCTGCGCGTTACCCTAAACTGCGTCGACCCCAACGAACTCAAGAGCACCGACACACTTGAGCCAGGAGCAGCCAGACGACAAAGAACGCAGGTTCCGATCGGGTCGGATCTCACCTACTTCGACTTCGACCGTGACAGCTCGATTCTTAAAAGCCTCACAGGGAAGGTTAAAAAGCAGTATGCCAACCTGTTCAAGCACGCGACCGGGTCGAGTAGTCTCCTCATCAGTTCGGACACTGCCCCTGCTGGTCTGGTCGATTTGTGCGGCCAATTGCTCGATCTGTATAACAGCGACGACTATCGAGTTGCATTCCCTGACATACAGAACATAGCTCCAGTGCGCGATCCTTCGGTGATTGCGGCATTAAACGAAGAGCTTCTTCAGGCGCTTCGGAAGAAGGACGGTAATCTTTACCTTACCATCCCGGAAATTGTCGATTATCAAAATGGGCCACACTACGCCTCGTTTTCTGGGGTGGGGCAAAGCATGATATTCGAGGACGTGTTTATCGATGAGTACTACTCGTACTTGGAGGACAGCGCGACGGATTTGAACAGCATTGGTTACGAGGATCTCAAATGCCACGGTCTAAACCTCAAGAACGAAAATGATGAACTTATCAAGCATTTCTCCATTCTCAACTGCCTCATCTTCGACGCGGCATCGGGCACCGAACAGAGCCATCATCTATCCGACGGGAAATGGTACAGAGTCGAAAACTCTTACCTTGAAAAACTGAAGGCATTTCTTGATCCACTCTGTTTCGAGGCTCCACTACGGCCTTATGCGCATGAAAGTGAAGGCAAGTACAATGAGGCAGTTGCAGAGGAAGATGGTTCATTTATCTGTCTTGACATGACGAATATCAGCCCCCGTGGAGAAACACAAATTGAACCATGCGATTTGTACTCAGTTGACGGTAGACTTGGAATCTTCTACCACATCAAAATATCGACCCTTTCTCCCAAACTTAGCCACCTATTCAACCAGGGAACGAACGCAATTGAACTGCTCAAGCTCGAAACAGAATCTGTCCAACGACTTCGAGAACTGATCGAGGCAAGGACCGCGGGGCAGACGAGAGAAAGTTTTCTCGATCCTATCGAACGAGAAGCGTACGGCGTTTGCTTTGGAATTGTGACCCACAAGGACAAGACCGAACGTTCGGATAACCTGCCGCTGTTCTCACGAATTAGCCTCATGCGCAATGCGAAGTCGCTTCAGCTCATGGGCGTCGCCTGTAGGTTAAGCTTCGTCGAAGATCAGTCGGAAAAGAAGACCGGGATCAAGAAGGAACGCAAGAAGAGAGCTGCCTAACAAATATTGGAGGCCCAAGCAGTCACCGCAGGGTAGTTCAGACTCTTCTGGATTCCTGCGGACGGACGATTTCAGCGGATTTACGAGCGATCAGAAAGCAACTCTGCTCTGCCTCAGTACGGTAGCGTTGGTGCGTATCAGGCTACCCGAAGGTGAACGCCTCGTTTTACCTCGGCGCCAGGAACATCTTCGAAGCGGCTGGTGGCTTCCTTGATCGCATCGCTGCTCGGTCTGTCATCGCGAATACAGCCTGCCAATGCTTTAGACGTATCTTCGGGAAGGGATGCAACGACCGACTGCCAGAGACGGCCAGGAATGCGAACTTCCAGTTCACGGCAAGTGATCGGAATCTGGGTGGCATCGGTGATCTCGATCGAATCCTGGCTATTCTTCTGCATCCGCAGCGTGAACTCTTTGCCCTCGATCTTTTTCAACTCGCGCGACATGAGGAAGTAGAGAACCATGTTCTTTGTGCTCACAACTTTCGCGTCGGCAGTGCGCGCGCGTTTCTGAAAGTGTTCCGCTTGCTGGCGGCAGTATTTCAATCGGCTATCCATCAACGTCAGGAAGCGTCCGATCCTGTCGACCTTTTCGCTTTCGGCCTCACAGAACTGCCGGAATCGTTCGAGCAATTCAGGAGAGGCCGTACCGTTCTCCTCCGCCTCTTCCTCGATCTGATCGAGCATAGAGTCGAGTTCGCGGTCGATCTCAAAGAGTGTGTTGCCATCGGTCATTGGAGTTCTCCATAGGGATTTGTGTCTGAAACGGACGGGGCGGTTATGCAGCCATAGGCAGGCTGCTGAATTGGGCGTGCGCGGCTTGGTAGGCAAGCGCATCAGCGCGGGACTGAATCGGATGGCCACTGTGGCCGCGAATCCAGCGCCAACAAATCGTCCGTCGTGCGCTGAGTTGGAGGAGTTCACGCCAAAGTTCCTGGTGCTGCAACTCAAAGCCACGGCTGTTGCGCCAGCCAATCCGCTGCCAGCGAAAGACCAGGAACCGCATTCCGTCGATCAGCAACTCCGAGTCAGAGCGCAGCTCGATTCGCGCACCAATTGGCGTCAGGCGCAATGCCTCGACCGCGGCGCGAAGCTCCATTTCGGAGACGGTGGACCACGGAACCGATCCAGCGATCTCCTGCCGCTTTGTCCCGTGAAGCAGGATAGCTGCCCAGCCGGCTGGGCCGGGGTTGCCGATTGCCGAACCATCGGTGAAGATGAAAAATTGTTTGCTCATGGGAATACTCCGAGCCGTGTCGGGTTGAATTCGCCGACATTGGCTACGCCGCTTGCATGGGGATAACGCTGCCGAAGGGCGCATGGCGACCGCTGGTTGAAGCCCAGAGCACGGGATAGTCTGGGGCGTCGTCGGGAAATGTCCCGTAGAGGTCGGTCAAGAAGATCAGCGTCTGCGGCTGAATGCCATGCTCGGCTAACCAGTCGAAGCAGGGACCAAAGTCTGTCCCTCCACCCCCAACTGGATTGAGATGAACCTGCTCTCCGGCTTGATAGGTTTCAACTTTGTGAACCTCGGTGTCGAAGTACAAAATATGAACGCACTGTGGGCGCTGGCCTTCGAGGATCGAGCAAATTTCAGCTTCAAAGAGCCGCAACAACCTGCCATTTACCGAGCCAGAGCAATCGACAGCGATGGCGATCCCGCCGACTCCCTCGCGCACCACTCCAGGCAGATAGAGTCCGTTCCAGATGTGGCGGCGGTTGGGCCGCATCCAACTAGAATCGGCAGGGATGGTATCGGACCATAGCCGACGCAACAGTTCGCGCCAGTCCACCGTTGCCTCCGCGGCTCCATCGAGAGTGCGGGCCAAACCCGCAGGAGTCTTACCGGCTTGCTTCGAGAGCGTGACGGCCTGGTTGACGGCAACACTCCACTCTCGTGCCTGCTCTTCAACACCGAGTGTTTCGTCGTTCGGCAGAGGTGCATCAAGAACCTGGCCGATGCCGCCCTCCGTCTCTGGCGCAGTTGGATCATCCGTGCTGTCTTGCTTTTCTGGCGCATCGCTCGCGCCAGTTCCGGCACTGTCGCTTGCACTGTTCTGACCGCCTGGCTGCGGCCGCGCTTCTGCATCACGTTGGTTGTAGATCTGCTCGGCGCTCATTCCACGGAAGCGGTGATCGACAAGAACGCCGTCCGGCAGACTGAGGCCCGCATCGAGCAGCAGCGGATTGATGGCGTAATCGCACGCCTCGTTCCATCGCTTTGGATCGCGCCCGGAACGCCGTACATGATGCTGGAGCGCGGGGTGCATGACCTCGTGAGCCAGCACCCCGGTCAGCGTTGCCGAGTTCAGCGTATCGACGAACTCAGGGTTGTAATAGAGCGACACGCCATCGGTCGCCATAGTTGGAATCGACCGCTGCTCTCGCCCCTTCAAGCGAAACAGGAGTGAGCCAAAAAACGGATGGTCCAACAAAAGCGTAGTCCGCGCCTTCTGAATGCGAATGGATGCTGGTGTCTCGTGTTTCATGCTGCCGCAGGCACCTCCATGTACGCAGACATACGGAAGAGGATGTCATCGACCGTTGGGGTGTCTGGTGCCACTTCCGGCACACTGGCTTCGCGATCACGCAGCACGCCGTCAATCTCGGCAACGATCTCTGCGGCATCGTTGGCCGTTGCCACGCGCAGCAGATCATGCTTCTTGAGATCCTGCGCCGTAAAGCCGCACAGCCGTTGCTTGATCTGCTCTGCGAAACGGTTCAGGTCGGTGTCACCATTGACGTTCAGGCGAGGCAGCAACTCCACCAGGTCAAAGACATTCGTGACCATCGTGGCGTGGAAGCGCGACTCCGGCTCGTTCAGCCGGTCCACCATGTGCGAAACCACATCCCTGAGCCTCTTCCATAAATCTTCAGTGCCGCGCGTCAATGACTCGCGAACATTGGCGTCGATCTCGCGGGCCACGCGCGCCTGCTCCTCGGCCGACATCTGCACACGAAAGTCGTTGCCAGTCGGGATAGGCAAGATCTCCAGCTTCACGCCGAACTTCTTGCGCAGCTTGTCGGTGGCGGGATAGTCTTCCTCACGAAACAGGCCGTTCAACTCTGGCCGTACCTGCTCAATGTACTGCGGATAGACCTGAAGAAAGCCCTCCACGCCTTGCTCAAAGCTTGCCTCGAACTCGCGCATCCGTGCCGTCAGATCGAAGTAGAGGTTCGATGGCAACAGGCGAAATCCTTCATCGGACCACGGCAGAGTGATCTTGTAGAAGTACTGCCGCACCTGCCCTGCCAGCGTGCGCAGTTCATCAAGTTTGTCGGCGCCGCGCAACAATTGCTTGTTGTAACGGCCCGCGCCCTGATGCGCTCCGTGCTGGTCGGCAACGTCACGGCTGATCTTGCGGTCGTGTTTGATTGCCGTCCAAATGCTGATATGGACGGCGGCGAGCATGGCTCGTTCAGTAATCATCGAATGGCCTCCTGTTGCACACCGAAGCGAACAAACTCCGGCGTGTGGGTGATGGCGGTGTCCCGCGCCGCCGCATCGCGCATCGCCATGACGCGCATCTCTGTCGGCATACG
>Ga0182014_10004260_pt1 | contig 16533 bp, 11 predicted proteins | sample 612S2DmetaG_FD_120489 | JGI IMG/M metagenome (GOLD analysis project Ga0182014, IMG submission 120489) | Permafrost microbial communities from Stordalen Mire, Sweden - 612S2D metaG | ecosystem: Environmental > Terrestrial > Soil > Wetlands > Permafrost | place: Sweden: Stordalen | collected... | reverse complement strand
CTTCTGCATCTCGACGGACAGCATGACGCTCGGCTCGCCATCGTAGCGGACCACGAAGGACGGGTCCTGGTAGCGGCGTTCCACCCCGGCGAAATCGCGGATATAAACCGGCTGGCCGGTGCGCGAAACATCCACCAGCACGCTGCCGATCTGGTCTTCGGTGGTGAAGAGTCCGGTGGCGCGAAGGGGAATTTTCTCCGCGCCGGTTTCGAGGTTGCCGGCGCTCCGGACGATGTTGCGCTGCTGCAAGGACTCGATGACGCGCAGCGGATCGGCGAAGTATTGCGACATCCGCTCCAGGCTGCTGGTGATCCGGATCTGTTCGCTCTGCTCGCCGTAGGTGGCCAGTTTCCCCACGTTGCGGACGCCCCGCAGTTCGTCCTGAATGCGGTCCACGTAGTCGCGCAGCTCGCGGTAGCCGTAACGCCGGCCATGAATTGCTAGCAACATGGCGACCGTGTCGCCGAAATCGGAGTTGACGATGGGGCCGCGCACGCCGGCCGGCAGTTCGGTGGCGGCGGTTTCGATCAGCTCCAGGCGCAGCTTGGCCCAGAACTGGTCGGCGTTCTTGACGTTCTCCTCGAGCTCCACCTTGACGGTCACCAGTCCCGGCCGGCTGGTGGAGTACGTTTTCTGTTTGCGCACCTCCGGGAACTTGAAGATGTGCTCTTCCAGCTTCCTGGTAACCTGCTGCTCGACCTGTTCGGAGGTGGCGCCGGGATAGGCGGCCAGCACCAGGCCCTGGCGAATGGTGATGCTGGGATCCTCGGTTCGCGGCATGGTCAGAAACGCATGGATCCCAACCGTCACCGCCATGGTTGCCAAAATGACGGAGACGAGCGGATAGCGCAGCGAGGCTTTGGTGGGATTCATAAGCCTATCTCGTCTCCGCCGTGGCGGCGACCCCAACCCCGTCGCGAAGCCTGTCCTGCCCGGCAACGACGATGGACTCGTCGCCCTCGAGGCCGCTCTTGATCTGGATCTCCCGGCCGTAAACCGTGCCTGTTTCGACACGCTTCGAGTACACGCGCTTGTGCTCCGGAAAGTAGACAAACACGACGGTGGCGCCCTGCGGATCGTGCACCACCGATTCTCCAGGCAGAGTCATGGCGTCGAGCATGCGGTCGCTGCGAATCTGCGCCTCCGCGATCATTCCCACGCGGAGCGTATGCTTCGGGTTGGGAACCCGGATGCGGACCATGTAGGTGCGGGTGGTGGGATCCGCCGCGACATTGATTAACCGGACTGTGCCTGCGAACGCCTCGCCCGGCGAGGCCGGGACTTGAACCGCGGCGGCCTGGCCGAGCCGCACCAGATGGATGTCGGTTTCCGGCACGCCCACGGTGATTTCCACCGGGTCGAGTTCGACGATCTGAAAAACCGGGCGCCCAGGGGAGGCCACTTCGCCAACCTGAACGGAGCGGCTCGAGACAAACCCGCTCTCGGGCGAGAGGAGGGTTGCGTCTTCGAGATGTTTGCGCGCCATGCCGGCGGCGGCGGCCGCCTGGTCGTAGACGGCCCGGGCCTCGGCACGATCTTCCTTCTGCGCGCCTGCCTGGGCCTGCTTGTATTGCTGCCCGGCCGCCTGATAGGCGGCTTCGAATTTATGGAAATCGTTGGGGGCGAGGCTCTTGGAATCGTAAAGCTGTTTCATGCGGCGGTACTCGTCCCCGGCCCGCTCGAAGGCAATCCGCGCCTGTTCGAGGACTTCCGGGCGCGCCGGGGAATCGGCCTTTTCGAGCACCGCCCGCGCTGCCGCCACCTGTGCTTCGGCGGCTTCGACCGCCAGCGTATAATCCGCCGGATCGATTCTCGCCAGTGCCTGCCCTTTCCGGACCGGGTCGCCCTCCCTGGGACCGGCCTCAACCACTTTGCCCGAAACCACGAAGGCAACGTTCGAAGGGTCCCTCCAGGAGACTACGGACCCGCTGACTGGAACCGTTTGGGCGGTGTGAATGCGGCCGACATTCCCAACCTTGACAGGGATGGCGGCCTCCGGCGCCTGTCCGCCATCTCCCCGAGAGGAGCACGATACGGCCGCGCCGGCGAGAAAGATCAGAAACGGAATTTTCGGGTCCACGGATTACCTCTTTTCCTTGCAGCCCCGCTGCCTGCGGCTGGGCGCTTTATCGGGCGGACGGGGGACCAAACGGTCGAACGCCAGTCTTCGGGATTCGGCGAGGGTGGACTCGAATGCCGCGTCCGAACCGAGCATCGACAGCATCCCGAGACCCTGGGCCGCGGCCAGCAGCGACACCGCGATGGTCCGCGGGCTTTCGGCCGGCGTCAAGCCGGCTTCTAAAAGGTATTGGGCGAGGAGGTCGGAGTATACGTCCAATTCCTGCTGCCAGAGGGCGCTCAGCCGCTTCTTAAGCGCGCGCTTACGCAGCGCGCGCAAATTGAATTCAGTTCTGAGAACGGTCCACGTTCGCTGTTGCCACTGGTCTGCGTACCAGTCCCGGGCGGCGCGGAAACGCCCGTTCGCATCCTTCTTCTCGCGAAAAATGGCGTCCAATGCGTTCCGCGTCTCGATGCGCTTTTTGTCGAGGAGCTCGAGGAAGAGCTCGTCTTTGCTCCGGAAGTTCGAGTAGAATGCGCCGCGGGAGAAATTCGCTTCCGTGGCGAGTTGCTCGACCGAAGCCGCATCGAATCCGGCGCGTGCAAACACCCGCTCGGCGGATTCGATGAATTTGGCGCGCGTCAGTTGTTGGCTTTCGCGCCGCGTGAGACGCCGTCTGCTCACATTCAGTATCGTATCTGAATACACTGATGAATGCAATAACGGAGAGGATGCGTTGACCGTCGGCGCTGCATGGCTTGCGCGCCATCCGGACCAGCAGCGGCGGAAGGAAGCTATGGAGCGATATGCGGCGGCCATGCGCCGAAGGAAAATGCGGAGGGTGAAGCGAGAATTGTCCGGCGGGGCGGGCGTTTTGTCCGTCCGGTCCCGGACATATCCACAGGGGAAGCACGGTAGCGGGCGGAAAGCGGCGTGAAGCGGCGGTAACCGCTATGAACTCCGAAACCAACGCCTTGGGGCTAAGTTGTTGGAGGCGCGGGTCGGAATCGAACCGACGAATAAAGGTTTTGCAGACCTTTGCCTTACCACTTGGCTACCGCGCCGAACTCGTGGAACCTGATTGCAACATACCCCGCCGCGGCGCGGAAAGTCAATTCCGGCCGATTCCGCGGGCGCGGCTCGCGCACTGAAGCCTCACATGTACATCCCGCCGTTCACCGCCAGCACATGGCCGGTGATGTAGCCGGCTTCCTCCGACGCCAGGAATTTCACCGCCGCGGCAATATCCTCCACCGAGCCAATGCGGCCCAGCGGAACCATGGCCAGCATCTTTTGCTTCACTTCGTCGGGAAGGCCCTTAGTCATATCGGTATCGATGTATCCGGGCGCGACCGCATTCACCGTGATCCCCCGGCTTCCCATCTCCTGCGCCAGGGACTTGGTCAGGCCGATCAGGCCGGCTTTGGATGCGGCGTAATTGGCCTGCCCGGCCGCTCCCGCCTGTCCCACCACCGAGGCAATATTAACGATGCGGCCCCAGCGGTTGCGCATCATGCCCGGCAGCGCCTGCTGGGCGCAAAGGAAGGCGCCGGTCAGGTTGATTTTGAGCACCAGGTCCCAATCGGCGGGCTTCATGCGGACCGCCAGGCCGTCGCGCGTGATGCCGGCGTTGTTCACCAGCACGTCGATCCGCGTCTTGTCCTTGAGCGTCTTGGCAAAGCCTTCCTCGACGGACTCCGCGGAAGTGACGTCGAAGTTCAGCGTCATGGCCTGGCCGCTGCAGGCGCGGATCTCTTCCGCCACCGCCTCGTTGTTTTCGATCTCCGGCGACGCCACCACGATTTCAAAGCCGGCCCGGCAAAGCTTCAGGGCGATCGCCCGCCCGATGCCGCGGCTCGCGCCGGTGACGAACGCAACTCGATTGAACATTCTTTCTCCTGGGATGCGTTGGTATTAAACTCAATCATAGCTTATGGCTTATCGGGATCTGCGGGACTTCATCCGGGCACTGGAAGAAAACGGCGAGTTGCGGCGCGTGGGCGTCGAAGTCGACCCCATTCTGGAAATCACCGAATTCGCCGACCGCGCCGTGAAGCGGGGCGGCCCGGCGCTGTTGTTCGAAAAGCCCAAAGGATACAGCACGCCGGTGCTCATCAACGCCTTCGCCTCGATGCGCAGAATGGAACTGGCGCTCGAGGTGAGGTCGGTGGAGGAAGTCGCCGCGCGCATCGTCGAGTTTCTCGAAATGCGCATGCCCGAAGGCATCGTCGGCAAACTCAAAATGCTGCCGAAGCTGGCTGAAATGGGCGCTTTTTTTCCCAAAACGGTTTCGAAGGCCCCGTGCCAGGAGGTGGTGCGAAAGGAGTTTTCGCTCTTCGATTACCCTATTCTGAAGTGCTGGCCCGAAGACGGCGGCCGCTTTGTGACCCTCCCGCTGGTTTTCTCCCGCAATCCCGACACCGGCAAGCGCAACTGCGGCATGTACCGCCTGCAGGTGTTCGACGAGCGCACCACCGGCATGCACTGGCAGACCCATAAGCAGGGCGCCGAACACTATCGCCGCAACCGGCAGCAGGCTGCCCGCCGCATGGACATTGCCGTGGCTATCGGCGCCGACCCCGCCACTATGTATTCCGCCATTCTGCCGCTGCCGCCGGATCTGGACGAGATGATGATCGCCGGCTTCCTGCGCCAGAGCCCGGTGGAAATGGTCAAGTGCCGCACCAGCGATCTGGAAGTGCCCGCCAACGCCGAAATCGTGCTCGAAGGCTACGTGGAAATCGGTGAGCTGCGCACCGAGGGCCCCTTCGGCGACCATACCGGATTTTATTCCCTCGCCGACGAGTACCCGGTCTTCCACGTCACCTGCGTCACCCAGCGCAAAGACCCGATCTATGCCACCACCATCGTCGGCCCGCCGCCCATGGAGGATTACTACATGGGCAAGGCCATCGAGCGCATTTTTCTTCCCCTCATGCGGCTGCAACTGCCCGAAGTTCGCGACATCGCCATGCCGCCCGAGGGCGTGTTCCACAACCTGATTCTGGTGAAGATCCGCAAGTCGTATCCCGGCCACGCGCGCAAAGTCATGCATGCCATCTGGGGCACCGGCCAGGCGATGTTTTCCAAGGTCATCGTGGTGGTGGACGAAGACGTGGACGTGCAGAACTACAGCGAGGTGCTCTGGAAGGCGCTCAACAACATCGATCCGGAGCGCGACCTGGAATTCGTCAAGGGCCCGGTGGATTCGCTCGACCACTCCAGCCGCCTCGCCAACTACGGCTCCAAAGTCGGCATCGACGCCACCCGCAAATGGCCCGAGGAGGGTTTCACGCGCCCCTGGCCCGGCGTGATCGCCATGTCCGAAGAAGTGAAGCGGCGCGTGGACGACCTGTGGAAGCGGGCGGGGCTATGACCCGATTGCCAAACAGCGCGTAAGCCGAGGCGAAATTTGCTACCACCCGCAACGCCTTGATAAGATTGAAAGGTCCCTCACGGTGGGTGTAGCTCAGCTGGTAGAGCGCTGGATTGTGGTTCCAGTGGTCGAGGGTTCGAATCCCTCCACCCACCCCATAGATATCATGTGATTGATGAGTTCTTAATCGAAGGGTACTGCCGTGGTTCTCACTTGTCCGCCCAGCGTCCCCTTCGCACCCAGTATCAGCGCCTTCCTGATTTCCGCCAGAGCGGGGCTCCGTTCCACCCGATTCCCGATCCCGGCAGTGCTGCCCATCAGTTGCGATTTGCGGACAATAATGGATAGCATGATCGAAGGTATATTCCAACGGGCGGCATCGTCTGCCCTGCTCTTATGCTTGCCTGTGGTACTGGCCGGGGGCGGCGGCTACTTTCCTCCTCCTGACAGCGCGGGGGGCTGGCGCGCTCTAACGGACGGCGCGAAGGTCCGCAAACTGGGAGGCATGGATCTCGGCAGGCTTGACCAGGCGTTCGAATTCGAGAAGGAAACCAGCCAACATGGCGGCCTGGTGGTGGTGCGGCACGGTTATCTGGTCTACGAAAAGTACTTCGGCAAAGGCAATCGCGAAGCGCATCCCGATATGGCGTCGATCGGGAAGGCGTTCACCAGTATTTCCTGCGGGATCATGCTCCAGGAAAAGCACGACCGGATCCCCGGAGGCCTTGAGACCAAGGTATTCACCGAGAGGTACCTGCCGGAAGCATTTCCGCTGAGCGATCCATTGAAGGCCGATATCAAGCTGGGGCAGTTGCTGACCATGACCTCCGGCATGCACGGGGATGGCGCCAATCCGGGAATTGTTCGTGGCGAGGACCGGCCGCTGGAGCCGGGTCCGCGCCCTGCAGCGCCGCAGGACCAGGACACCAGCGCCTTGCGCGCGGCGATGTGGACCGACCCCGGCGAAGGATACTCCTACGCCTCGGGCTCACCGCACGTGGCCTCCATCGTGTTGCGCCACCTGACCGGAATGGAGATGCAGCAATACATCGACGAGAAACTGGCCAAGCCGATGGGCTTCGGGCCGTGGGGTTACGCGCTGCACCGCAACGGAAGCACCCTGCCACACACGCCTGGCGGCGGAAGTATCGCATTGCGTGCCACCGATGCGCTTCGGTTCACCTATCTTCTGCTGCACAAGGGCCGCTGGGCCAATCGGCAATTGGTGCCCGCCGAGTATGTCGCCATGTGCGGCAGGCCTTCGCCCTATAACCCGCACTCGCCGATGAGCCTGATGTTCGAAACCAACGCGGATGGTCACGTCTTTGGGGCGCCGCGCGACGCGTTCTTTAAGTCCGGGGCGGGCGGGTCGGCGATCTATGTGGTGCCGTCGCTCGACCTGGCGATCTACAAAATGTCCTCCAGCGATGCGCAGCTCGATCCCCAACTGACGGGTCTGCCGGTCACTTACCAGATGGACCATTCCCGCGACAATTGGAAAGCGGGTCCGCACGATCAGTTTCATGATGGCCCGGTTGGCGGGGACGATGGCTTGCGCAGACTGTTGGAGATGGTCGTGGCTTCGGTCATGCAATGAAGGAGGGGAAGCTGTCAAAAGGCCCACGTTGGATCGCAGGCTTGGCCCGCGCGGACACAATACCGGCGCCCGGTCAATTTGCGCGAAGTGAGGGTTTTAGATCGAAGCTTGAACGATCGAGACGGAGTGCGGCGGCAACTGCACTGCCCCGCCCCGGAGTTTCCATTCGCGAGTTTCCGGCACGACGCGGTCCGGCCGATCGACATCGTTATAGGCATCCGGCGAGTCGCCGGCCAGCAGCCGCACCTTAACCGCCCCATCCCGCGGCATTACACTGAGATCCAGCTTGCAGTCTATCTGCCGGTCCGGATGGCGGTTCACCAGGGCCACCGCGAAGCGCTTGCGGTCGTCGCTGCATGTTACCACCGCATCCAGTGCGGGAACCGATTCCTCGCCCGATTTCAGAGGCTCGCTCGACGTCCGGACCGCGAGCACGTTCGGCTCCAGTAAATCCGAATACATCCTCAAAACGTGAAAGGTGGTGCGTCTTACGATGCCCTTGGGATGCACAAACAGAGGCCCGCGAGCGTTGACTACCGGCGCCATGCAGGCCATTTGCACGTCTTCCGCGTGCCGCAGGCAGGCATTCAGGAGCCCTGCCGAGAATACCGCATCCGCCATGGTATAGGTTTCGTTGCGGTCGTTCTCTGCGCGCCGGGCGATGAGGTCCGGAGCGGCGCCGCCGCCTGGGAACCCCGGATGGTGCCAGCCGCGAAGGTTCCATTCGTCGAATGCGATCTTGATGCGACCTTTGAATCCGCCCGCCTCCAGAAGGGCGATGGCATCGAGATACTGCCCAAACAGCATCCGGTTGAAGCGCACGGCCGGTGCAGCGAGATCGGCCGCTACCGCGCCCGGCTGAAACCCGTGTAGCCTTCCCGTGGCCATGACCGTCGCACCCGCGGCCTTAACAAATCTGCGCCGAGTGAGTTTTTCCATTGAACGCACAGAATACCAGACCGAATGGGAGACGCCCTCCGCATCTGGCAAGCTGACGGTGCAGGTCGCCAGACTATTCGCCGTTTCTTCTCCCCACGGGAACCGGTTACTCAAAGTCCGGCTAACCCAGCTTACTGGAGCCTATTTTTGGGGTTTGCACCGTCCCTCACCGCTCCCCACCGCGAAATGCAGTTGCAGGAAAATCGGTGTTGTACCGCTTAGACGGTCGTCGGTTTTGTGGCCGGATATTTTCATCGGGCTCTAACGCACTTGCGGGAATCCCAGGTCTACGCTGCTGGTGCCGGGATCGGGCCAGCGGCTGGTGACCAGTTTGGCGCGCGTGTAAAACTGCACGCCTTCCGGTCCGTACATGTGCAAATCGCCGTAGAGCGACGCCTTCCAGCCTCCGAAACTGTAATAGGAAACCGGCACGGGGACAGGCACATTAACGCCCACCATGCCGACTTCCACGTCGAACTGGAAGCGCCGCGCGGCGCCACCGTCGCGGGTGAAGATGGCGGTGCCGTTGCCGTAGGGGTTGTCGTTGATCAGGCGCAGCGCGTCGGCGTAAGAGTTCACCCGCACCACGCCCAGCACGGGCCCGAAAATCTCTTCCTCATAGCAGCGCATTCCCGGCTTCACGTTGTCCAGCAGGGAGGCGCCCAGGAAGAACCCGGAGCGTTTGACGGCCGCATCCTGCCGGCCATCCACCACCACGTCGGCCCCTTCGCGCGGCGCGGTTTCCAGAAACGAGGCCACGCGGTCGCGGTGCTCGCGCGTAATCAGCGGGCCCATTTCGTTGCCCTCTTCCAGGCCTGGCCCGACCGGGATCTTGCTCATGCGCTCGCGAATCGCGTCGATCAGCGGGTCGGCCACGGCCCCCACCGCCAGTACCACGGAGATCGCCATGCACCGTTCGCCGGCCGAGCCGAACGCGGCGGAAACGGCGGCGTCGGCCGCCATATCGATATCCGCGTCGGGCAGCACCAGCATGTGATTCTTGGCCCCGCCCAGCGCCTGCACCCGCTTGCCGTTGCGCGTGGCGGTCTCATAAATCGCCTTCGCCACGGGGGTCGAGCCCACGAAGCTGACGGCCTTCACGTCGGGGTGCTCCAGCAGCCGGTCGACGGCCACCTTATCGCCCTGAACCACGTTGAAGACGCCGTCGGGAACGCCGGCCTGGCGAATCAGATCGGCCAGCAGCAGGCTCACCGAGGGATCCTTCTCGGAAGGCTTCAGGATGAACGTGTTGCCGCAGGCGATGGCGTTGGGGAACATCCACAGCGGCACCATGACGGGAAAGTTGAATGGGGTGATTCCGGCCACCACGCCTAGCGGCTGGCGGATCTGGTAGACGTCCACGCCGCGGCTGACCTGTTCGGAATAGCCGCCCTTGAGCAGATTGGGAATGCCGCAGGCAAACTCGATGTTTTCGAGACCGCGCCCCACCTCGCCCAGCGCGTCCGCCACGGTCTTGCCGTGTTCGAGCGTCGCCAGTTCGGCAATCCGGCGGCGGTTTTGGTCCACCAGGTCGCGCAGTTTGAACATGCACTCCGCGCGGCGCGAGAGCGCGCTCGCCCGCCACGTGGCGAAAGCCTCGCGTGCCACGGCGACGGCTTCATCCACTTCCGCCGCGCTGGCGAAATCCACGCTGGCCTGCGCCTCACCGGTGGCCGGGTTGTAAACCACCCCGGAACGTCCCGAGTGCGAAGGCGCCAGCTTCCCACCGATCCAATGATTGACCGCCCGGATATCCACTGCCGATTCCACTGCCATAATGTTTCCTTCCTTCGTGGCGCACGCACTCTTGCGTGCCGCGTCGAGTCTCAACTCGACGCCTCTGCGCCCTGGTGCCCCCGAGCGTCGGCAAAAGTGCCGGCGCGGCACGCAAAAGTGCGTGCGCCACGTCTGCCTCTCAGCAACGTGTCACCGCTCATTTCCCGCCGATCCAATCCATGACTTTGTCCGCCAACCGGTCGAATGCCGCCACGGACAATTCCAGATGCTCTTCCCGCGTATCTTCTATTTTATTGTGGCTGATACCCCCCAGCGATTGGACGAACATCATCGCGGTGGGAATTCCCGCCCGCGAGACTTCGGCGGCGTCGTGCAGCGGGCCGGAGGGCAACCGGTGCGACGTTCCGGCCACTTCGCGGATGGCCGTTTCGCACAGGTCGAGCAGTTGCGGGTGAAACGCAATCGGCTCGATGTTCCAGATGCGCGACCATTCCACCGTGCAATGCTCTTCGGCGGCGAAACGGTGACTCGCTTCCCGCGCCTCGCGGAACATCTGCGCCAACACCGCCGCATCCAGGTCGCGCTGGTCCAGGGTGGCTTCCGCGCGGCCCACCACCGCGGTGGCAATGCCGGGGAAGGTCTTGAGGCTGCCCATGGTGCAAACCGCGTCGGCGTGTTTGCGGGCGATGGGGCGGATTTCGAGCGCCAGCTTGGCCGCCGCGGCCAGGGCATCGCGGCGCGCGTTCATGGGCGTGGAGCCGGAATGCGCTTCCTGCCCGTGAAAGGCGATGGCGTGCCGCTCCACGCCCTTGGTGCCCAACACCGCGCCCAGCGGCAGCCCGAGGGTTTCGAGCACCGGTCCCTGCTCGATGTGCAGCTCGATATACGCGGCGGCGTGCTTTTGTTCGGCCGCGGCTTCGGGGAATCGGTCGATTTCGACGCCACAGCGGCCGAGCGCGTCTTCCAGGCGAATACCGTCGCGATCCGTACGCACCCGGTCGGCGGCGATGCTGTGGGTTCCGGCAAAGGCCGAGGAGCCCAGCAGGCTGCGGCCGAAACGCGCGCCTTCTTCATCCGCCCAGTCCACCAGACGGATGGTTACCGGCGGACGGCCGTGGTATTGTGCCGCGATGCGGCGCAACACCTCGAGGCCCGCCAGCACGTCCAGGCAGCCGTCCAGCCATCCGCCATTGGGTACCGAATCCAGGTGGCCGCCGATTAGCAGAGCTTTTTCCGACTCCCCGCTGAGCGTCACCCAATTGTTGCCGGCCGCATCCGGATGGCGTTCGACGGGAAGCCCGTCCAGCTTACCCGCGAACCATTCGCGCGCCTTGAGCCAGGTGTCGGTCCAGGCCACCCGCTGGGAGCCGTTGGCATCGCCCGTCAGCGCCCGCAGTTCTTTCAACTCCGCGACTGTTCGCTTGGGATTCAGACCCATAGGTCTCCTCTCGTGTTATGGTGAATAGATTAGCAGGGGTTCACTCCACCGTCCCAACCGCGGCGCCTTTACCGTGCGGACTTTTTGGACTTGAAGGCCGCTCTCGGCCAGGCGGAATTTCGAGCGTGCTTGGGGCGCGCGGATCCGGACATGCTCTTTGCAGCTTTTATCCGTCTCATGGGTAACCGTTCTTGGAGGCGGACCCGTCTTTTAGAATAAGTGGCTACAGTGGCGGGCCAATTGGCCGGGCCTCCGATTGCCACAACTCTGGACTAGATTCAGCCAAAAACACCGGGGACGGCACGGGGTGCGTCCCGGAATGAAACGGGGAATGATGGTGGATTTACGAAGGAGTCTGCTTTGGGTGCTTGCGGCAACCGTGCTGGTTGGCGGCGCTGCGGCGCAGCAGGTGTCGACCGGAACCGTGAAAGGCGTCCTGACGGACGATTCGGGAGCGGTAATTCCGGGCGCCAGCGTGACCCTATCCGGTAACGGCGTCTCCAGGACCGCACAAAGCCAGGCAGACGGCACTTATTCGTTTCCGGATCTGGCGCCCGGGCAATATAACGTCTCGGTCAGCTTCACCGGCTTTGCCCCCTTCTCCAAATCGGTTGCCGTGGCGGGCGGCAGCGCCGTGCAGGTGCCCATCGAACTTTCCATCAAGGCCGAAACGCAGGAAGTGATGGTACAAGCCGAGGGGAGTGCCCAGGTGAGCGTCGAACCCGATAACAACGCCACCGCCCTGGTCGTGAAATCCACCGACCTGGAAGCTCTGCCGGACGATCCCGACGATCTCGCCGACGCGCTGCAGGCCCTGGCTGGGCCAGGCGCCGGGCCCAATGGCGGCCAGATCTATGTCGATGGCTTCAGCGGCGGCCAGTTGCCCCCCAAGGAATCCATCCGCGAGATCCGCATCAACCAGAATCCTTTTTCCGCCGAGTTCAGCCAGCTCGGTTTCGGCGGCATCCAAATTCTGACCAAGCCGGGCACCGACAAACTGCGCGGCGCGGTGGCCTTGATGGATAGCGATGGGGTTTTCAATTCCCGCAACCCTTTTTCCAATATCAAGCCCGACTTCTCGAACCGCATGGAGGCCGCCAACCTGGCCGGCTCGCTCGGCAAGAAGGCGTCTTTCTTCGTGGATTTCAACCGCCGCGACGTACAGAACAACTCGATCGTGGTGGCTCAATATTTCGACGCCGCCACGCTGACGCAATCGAATATCAATACTTCGGTTTTGACGCCTTCCACCTTCATGATTATTGCGCCGCGCCTCGATTACCAGCTCACCACCAACAACACCCTGACGGTGCGGGTGGAGGAACGGCTGAATTCGACGGACAACGCCGGCGTAGGCGCTACCAGGCTGCCGGCGCCTTATTCCAGCCTGGGTTATACCAATACCAGCAACGGGCAGAACGTCATGGTGACGGAAAGCGCCGTGCTAAGTCCCAAGGTCGTCAACGAGACCCGCTTTCAGTTCTATCGCAGTTGGTCGGCGAACGCCGGCAACCTGATTCCGCAGATCAACGTGGCCGGCTCGTTCGTCGCCGGCGGCAACGGCCTGGGCGACAACCATGACCAGTACCGCCATTTCGAGGCCACGAACAACACCTCGGTGTCGCGCGGCACCCACACCGTGCGCTTCGGCGTGCGCGTGCGGCGGGATGGCGATCAGAGCAATCAGCCCTACGGATTCAACGGCACGTTCAGCTTCCTGGGGGGCGTGGAGCCGGAACTCGATTCGGCCAACCAGATCGTCTACGATTCGAGCGGCAATCCGGTCACCGAAACCCTCACCTCGCTCCAGCAGTACGAGCGCACCGTGCTGCTCACCCAGGCCGGATTCACCGAAGCCGAAATCCAGGCGCTGGGCGGCGGCCCTTCGCGTTTCACCATTCAGGCCGGCCAATCGTATATCAGCGCCCACCGCTACGACGCGGCTCCTTTTGTGCAGGACGATTGGAAGCTACTGCCCAACTTCACGCTCAGCCTCGGCCTGCGCTATGAGGTGCAAACGTTGGTAAGCGATCATCGCGATTGGGCTCCGCGACTGGGCTTTGCCTGGTCGCCCGGCAGCGCGCGCAACGGCGGACAGAAAACCGTGATCCGCGGCGGCTTCGGCTTTTTTTACGACCGCATCTGGTATTCCATGTTTGAAACCGCCGCGCTCGACAACGGCGTCAACCAATTGCAGTACATGGTCTACAACCCCACCTTCTACCCCAATATTCCGGCGCTTTCGTCGCTGAGCACGGGTCAGAACACGACTTACGTGGTCGATCCCAAACTGCGGGCCGATTACAGCATGCAGGCCGCTCTCGGGGTCGAGCGCCAGTTGCCGCACAACACCACCGTGGCGCTGACTTATTCGTTCAATCGCGCCGTGCACCTGGCGCAGACCGTCCCCGTCAACGCTCCGCTGCCCGGGAGCTTCGATCCGTCTCTGCCTCTCAGCGCGACCAACGGCATTTTCCCTTACGGCTACTCCGCGGGCACGGTTTTCGAAGACGAATCCGGCGGATACATGCGCCAGCATTTGCTGATGGCCAATTTCAATACCCGCTTCAGTAGCCGCGTGTCGCTGTTCGGCAATTACACCTTAGGCTACGCTCACGACATCCCCAACACGCCGACCGATCCCTATGACTTCCGTTTGGATTGGGGCCGTTCGAATTTCGATCGCCGTCACAATTTCATGTTGATGGGCAACGTACTGGTGCCCTGGGCCGTTCACCTGGCCCCGTTCGTGGCCCTGGCTTCCGGCCAGCCGTACGACGTCCTGGTGGGCGAGGACATGTTCGGCGACACGCTGACCAACGCGCGCGCCGCATTCGTTTCTCATACGACCTGCTCTGGCCTGGTCTATTCCGGCGACGACGTCTGCTCGCCCTACGGCACCTTCACCAGCGACTATCAAGTCACCAGCATCGGCAGCGTGGTCCCGCGCAACTACCTGACCATGCCCGGGCTGGTATCCATCAACATGCGCGTCTATCGCACCTGGGGATTTGGCGCCGTCAAGTCGGCTAAGTCGAATCAGACGAATGGTATGCCGGGGCCCCCTCCCGGCGGCATGATGGGATTGGGCGGCCGCGGCGGTCCGCCTCCGGGCGGACCGGGAGGCATGGGCGGCTTCATGGGCGGCGGTTCCACCGAGCATCCCTACAACCTCACCCTCTCGTTGAACGTCGAAAACGTATTCAACCATTTCAACCCGTCCGGCTACCAGGGCGTCATTACCAGCCCGTACTTTCTGGAAGCGACTTCGGTTAATACCGGATTCGGGGGCGGCGGTCCCGGCGGCGGCCAAAGCGGCAACGTGGCCAACAACCGCCGCATCCAGTTGGGTCTGCGATTCACGTTCTAGCGGCCGTGCGATAATAAAGAGCTTCCCGCCGGGCCGCCACCAGCACTTGCTGGCGCTCCCTGCCAAGAGCGGGAAGGCATTACGAAAGGGAGAACACGTTCAGCCGATGCTCTACGACAGTACCAAGCTGCTGCTATCCGGGATACTGCGGTCGCTCGAGAACCGCGGCCAGGTGGAATGGGAAGATCAGGCGGAATTGGGCAGTGAGTGCGTCTACGAGATGCACCAGATGGCGCGTCCGCAATATCGTGGGTACAGGACGAACGCGCCGAATCAGGCGCCCGTCCTCGTACCGGTTTCGGAAAGGGCCGCGCGCGCCATCCCGCACATGAAATCCATGGTGCGGGCCATCCGCCGCAAGGATCAGACCGCTGCGCTGGACAGCGGGAAGGCCGCGCTGGCTGAAATGTAAGCCGGTCCGGGCGGCGTACGCGGTCCTTCCCTATCCCACCTCTTCATTCGCCCGCTGCAACAGGGCGCGCATGTATGCGATCGAGTAGGCGGTGCCCGCGCGCAGCAACCCGCTATCGCCGGCCAGCCGCGGCACATGGTCCGGCTCCACGGCACCGTTGAAGCGCACCTGCCGCAGCGCTTTCATCACCTGGTACATGTCCACATAGCCGTCGTCCGGGAACGTTTCGATGAAATGCGGCAGAGGTCCGGTCACGTTCCGGAAATGCACTTCGAAGATTTTGCCGCGCCCGCCGAAATCGCGAATCATTTCGAAGACGTCCTTGCCCATCTTGTCTCCGCCCTCCGACCACGTGCCCACGCAGAATGTGAGCCCCCAGTTCCGGCTGTTGCCGGCGATCTCTTCCGCGCGCCGGTAGCCGTCGTAATGGGTGAACAGCTTGGCCACGCCGTTCATCTTCGCTACCGGCGGATCGTCGGGATGGAGCGCCAGCTTCACCCCCGCTTCTTCGGCTACAGGCAGCACGGCTTTCAGGAAGTATGCGTAATTGGCCCACATGTCGTCCGCCGAATACTCCCGGTCGAATTGCCGCCGCTCCACCCTGTTGCGGAAATCCTCGAGATCGAATTCCCGCGCCGTGTACCCGCGGTGCTCGACCATTTTCGTCGTATACGTGTTGGCTGGGTGGAAGTCATACGAGGCGATCGGAATCTCCAGCGTCCCCAGGTCGCGCAGGAACCGGCGGTAAGTCTCGATGTCCCGATCCCGCCCCGGTTCCCCCAACTGGATCTTGGTCGACCGGTACGCATAGTGAACGCCCGAGTAGATCCGCATGCCGAACTGCGCAAACCGCCGCTGCGCCGCCCCCAGCGCATCGAGCGTAACCTCCCCGTCGCCAAATTCCAGCCTCACCCATTTCAACCCGATCTGCTGAAGAAATCGCAGATCGTCATCGGTGATGCTTTTGGCATCCAGGCGGTGGCACAGCTTGGCATTTCGGGGATCGGATTCCTCCATCCTCGTTGCCGGCTTCTGTGCGAACAAAGGCATGCCGGCCGCCGCCAGCGCAGACGAGAGAAACTGGCGCCGTAGCATAGATCTACGTTATTGCAGCCGAGCGTACCCGTCAAGCCGATGGCCCGAAAGATCCTCGTGGCGCGGACCTCCGGTCTGCAGCGTCGGCTTTCGAGCCGGCGTTTCTTGGCGCCGAGCGCCCGGATTCTCCGCGCGCGCCCGCTCTTCCTTCGTAGCGCCGACGAACTTGTCGCCAGTCCTTCTTGGCTGCGCCGATGCTGCCCGTGGGGCAGCCGCCTTTCAGGCGGCTCTTCCAGTCGCGCGCCTATCCACCTGTCTCGCGGACAAAACGCAGGCGTAAACGCCTACTCCACGAAGGTTCCAATGCACTTGCCGACCTTGTGGAGTAGGCCTTTGGCCTGCGATTTGATTTTTTCGCGGCTCCTGAGGGAGCAGTTCTGAATACGAGCTACTAGACCTTTACCAGGCTCTTGAGAACGCCGTCCCAGGGGGCGCGATAAGGTTTGTAGCACATGGCGGCGGCTTCTTTGTCGCCGATCACCTGCTCCTTTTCGGGATCCCATTTGATGG
>Ga0182014_10004255_pt1 | contig 16545 bp, 16 predicted proteins | sample 612S2DmetaG_FD_120489 | JGI IMG/M metagenome (GOLD analysis project Ga0182014, IMG submission 120489) | Permafrost microbial communities from Stordalen Mire, Sweden - 612S2D metaG | ecosystem: Environmental > Terrestrial > Soil > Wetlands > Permafrost | place: Sweden: Stordalen | collected... | reverse complement strand
CCCCAGCCTCCACCGAAGATCATGAATCCTAAACCGCCAGGCCAAGCTGGTCCTGTAGTGAAGACCTAGAAGATGCCGCCGCTGATTTGCAGGCACTTACGCAGGGGTACCCCCTCCAATCCGCCAAGTCGGGCTAGCGACCAGCCGCCTCTGGATGCCGAACACATCGAAGAACTCGTTCCAGAAGGTCTGTTTCTCGGCAGCCTCGCTCCGTGTGCCGGCCCAATTGTACGCGAACTGAATGGCGCGGTGGCGGATTTCGTTCCAGGAAAGCGGCATGGGAGAGTCTTACCCGCGCAAGGGGCGCCTGTCAGTAGGGATTTACACGGATTCGCAGGCCGATTCCAAACCCTTGGCCGCGCTCCGGCCGAAACAAAGCAGCGCTGGTTATGCAGAGGAACAGCAGCCAGTGCTGCGCGGTGCTCGCCCGCGAAGCTGCCTTTAAGATCTCCACGATGTCCGCCTCATGAATCTGGTTCTCCTTCGCCTTCAGAGCCCCATTGGCGGGCAGCTTCTCACATTCCCGTCTTTGCCTTACAGGTTTTGGGCGTAGGCAATGAACTGCCGATATTCGTATAAGATCGTGCGCAGGGCGACCGCCAGGGCCACTTCTTGCAGATACTGCGGGGCCTGGTGGGGTGTCTCCAGGATGACTTCGAACGGGCGCGGTCTAATCTTTGGCGGCGCGCAGAGCACCCCCTCGTGGCCATCGCGAATAATGCTATCGCGGGCGCGAAAGCCATCAATGAGATCCTTTTGATTCAGGGGGAGGAACTCGCTCGCGGCGGCCAGGGCCGGCCCCAGAAGATGACGCGTCAGCAATGCTCCGTGCGCATACCCATAGACGCCGTCGCTCGTATCGTCGGTGTGCAGGGAAATGATGCCGTTGAAAGAGTGGTACATAAGTTCCGATTCGAGCAGCCGGACTTCAGGTTCGCCGGAGTTGCGCCAGAACTCCCGGTTCAGATCTTTTCCATTGCGGCTGTGGCGGGTGTTGTCTTCGAAGCCGGTCGGATTGCAGACCGGGTAAAGGAACAGGCAATATCCGCGGGCAAGTTCGGGCTTTTCCTCCAGCAACTGCGCAAAGCGCAGCAAGGCGAACGAGCCGGCGGGTTCATCGCCATGAATGCCGGCGAAGACTCCGATACGCAAAGGCTCGGCGCCTCCCTGCGGCCCCAGGAACAGATAGCGCGGCAGCGCCACGCTCTGCCCGGCCAGTTCGAACCGGCCCGGAGGGCACACGATGAGGCTGGTGGAATCGCGGGCGATTTCGTCGAACTGCGCGGTGAGGGATTCGAGCGTGCGCTGGGGCGAATGCGCAGCGCCACCGTACGCTGGCGGGTTCCCAAGTGCGCCAGGCATGGTGACGTCCTCGGTCAGTTGAGGCGGCTGGTGGTCTGGTAGCGGTGCCATCTGTTACCTTGCGCGGCGGGATTTGGATGCGTCCCTCTTCCCTTCACCAAGCCTCGTCTTCTTGGTTCCTGCAGCCGCGCGGGCCTCCCCCTCGGCTTGGATCCAGAATTCCAGGTCTCGTCCGTGCGGCTTTCCCGCCTGTTCCCAAAGGCGGTAAGCGCGGTCGGCAACTTCGTTGTCTTTTATAATTTCAGTACTCATAACTCATTTGATTTATTGTTGGTTCCGTCGAGCATTGAGCGGCGTGCCCCCAGGCTGCCGATCGCAGACGAAGTGGACTCGCCGCTCATGCTTTTACTGCTGCGAGACTTTCAGCGCCTGGTCAATGTCCGCTTTGATGTCTTCCAGATCTTCCAGGCCGATGGAGAGGCGGATGTAATCGGGCGTCGCGCCGGTCTCCTCCAGCTCGGCAGGCGCCAACTGCGAGTGCGTCGTCGAGGCCGGGTGAATCACCAGGCTCTTGGCGTCGCCGATGTTGGCCAGGTGGGAGAACAGCTTGACCGAATTGACGAACTTCTTGCCTTCTTCCAGTCCGCCCTTGACGCCAAAGCCGACCAGTCCGCTGAAGCCCTTCTTGAGGTATTTGGATGCGACCTTGTAACTGGGGTCGCCGGGCAGGCCCGGGTAGGTGACCCAGCGCACCAGCGGATGGGTCTTGAGCCACTTGGCGATTTCGAGGGCGTTGGCCGAATGCTGGTGTTGCCGCAACGCCAGCGTTTCCAGTCCCTGGAGAAACAGGAAGGCGTTGAACGGGCTGAGCGCCGCGCCAATATCACGCAGCAGGGTGACGCGCGTCTTGAGGATGAACGCCACGTTGCCCATCCCGGGAACATTGCTCAACGCGTCCCAATAGACCAACCCGTGGTAACTGGGATCCGGCGTCGTGAACTCGGGGAACTTGCCATTGTTCCACTTGAACTTGCCCGAATCGACGATCACGCCGCCGATAGACGTGCCGTGTCCGCCGATGTACTTCGTCGCCGAGGACGCAATGATGTCCGCGCCGAAGTCAAACGGCCGCACCAGGCCCACGCCCACCGTGTTGTCCACCACTAAGGGCACGCCAGCCTCATGGGCGATCTTCGCAATCACCTCGAAGTCCGGCACATCCAGTTTGGGATTACCGACCGTTTCCACATACACGGCGCGGGTCTTCGGGGTGATGGCCTTCCGGAAGGCTTCCGGGTCGCGGGAGTCAACGAACTTCGCCGTGCGGCCCAGCTTGGGCAAGGTGTAATGAAACAGCGCGTAGGTGCCCCCATAAAGGTTGTTCCCCGAGACAATCTCGTCTCCAACCTGCGTGATGGCCAGCAGGGCAAAGGTGATGGCCGCCGCACCCGAGGAGACGGCCAGCGCGCCGGTCCCGCCTTCGATCGCGGCCACCCGCTGCTCGAAAACGTCCGTGGTCGGGTTCATGATGCGGGTGTAGATGTTGCCGAATTCCTTCAAGGCGAACAAATTGGCGGCGTGTTCGGTGCTCTTGAACACGTAGGAGGTGGTTTGATAAATGGGCACGGCCCGCGCGCCGGTGGTCGGATCAGGGACTTGGCCGGCATGCAACGCCAGCGTGCTGAGGTTCTTCAATGAGATGCTCATAGGTTCTTGGTATGCTGTTGGTTGTTTCTGATTCGGTTTGGCCGAAGCCGGCCAGGCACATTTGTTTGTTTCAGTGGATGGTTATTGCTCAAAACTCCCATTTCGTCGTGATGCCCCAAACGCCGTCTGCGTTGTGGTTCAGCACACCGCCAAAGTGACCGTAACCGGCCGCGACGGTAAAGTGGCTGTTCACGACATAGGCCGCATCCAGCGTCCACCAATCCCCTGAGGCGCGGATTAGCGGAGTGGGAGAGGTATAGTCATTCGGCATCTGCTTGTATTCGGCCGCGAGCAGAAACCGGTCCGTGACGAATACCACGATGTTGCCCTCAAACAGGAAGCTGTAGTTGTCTGTGAAGCCGGCCAGCCCGTTCCAAGCGCCTTTGGTCGCCCGCCCGCCCGCCTCCAGCAGCACCGGCCGAGGCAGGAATGTCAGCAACTTCGAGGCATAGAGCGTAAAGTCCTCACCGTCCGAGTGTTTGACGATGAAGTCCAACCCCCCTTGCAGTTGATGATTGATATCGCTGATTCCCTGGTTGTTCTTATAGTGCAAGCCGGCTGTCAGCGCCGGAATCCACTTCTGGTCAAACTCCCCTTCCTTCAGCAATTGCAGCCGCGCGTTGGCGTTGTACAATGTTACCGAACTGTTGATCGAGGGGCCGCCCTGTTGGGCGATGGCCGTCGGCAGGTCCCCCAGCTCGAAATTCTCGTAACCGAACCCAAGCTCCAGCCGCTTCCAGGGCGTCTCCGTGAGTGTGAACGCTTCCAGGTTCTGCCCGTGGCCCAGGTTGACATAAGAGAATCCGGCTGCCGGCCGGCCAACCAACTCGCTGTCACGCGGTGGGTTGACCAGGTAGGCGGACAGCGTGGCGAAGATGCCGCCATTGCCCTCGATCTGGTGCAGCGGCAGCGGGGGCGGTTTCTCCGGCTTGGCCGCGGCGGCATTGGTATCCTGCGCCGCCAGCCGGCCAACCGGCGCGGCCGCGACCAGCACGGCGGCAAAGAGGGTAGCGGGCGGGGCATAGCGCTGTCTGACTGATTCGAGTATTCTGACGAACAAGGTGATTTTCATTTATTGTTTTGGTGTTCTACAGAAAACCTCCGGTTGTCCGGTCAGCTCCCTTGTTAGGTTCTTATGGTTTTGTGTTGCCTCCAGTCACCTGGTCGGCAGGGAAATCTTCTCCGGGCGCATCGTTGACAGAGGTCTCTTCAGCCGGAGGAACAAACCGGTGCTGAAAGTCCCCCCTCGCCGATGCACCCGGGAAATTGGCTTGGGATTCCGATTTATCCAGACGCAACTTCTCCGTCCGCTCGATCTGCACCACACGGGAGTCGTGGACGACGATTTGCACCACGCCGAAGCGCATCGCCTCAACTTGGCCCTGGACGAGCCTCACCCACGAAGGCTCGATCTTCTCATTTCCGGCTCTTAAAGCTGCTGTTCCCATAGTCATTCTGTTTTCAAACTGGAGCCATTCTAGCGTAATAAGATAGTATGTCAACTGCCTTAGTAGATATTGTATGCATTTATCATGTAGTATATTATAATTCCATTATGTAATAGACTATCTTGTCGCGGAACGGTGGTTTATCAGCCTTTAGATAAAATGGTTTTTGGGCGGCAGCCGATGCCAAGGCATCTCCCCCAAAGGACGTAGATCGCCATCTGCCCGAGGCCTGGGAGGGCGAGCGTCCTCGCGAGCCCTGAATCTCAAAGCCCCTGGAAAGATCTGCGCTCGCGAGTACGCTCGCCCTCCCTGCAAAGCGGGTTGGACGCTGAATCTTGGATGCTCCGCCGCGAATCACGTTTCAGGGCAAATACGTCCCGTCCACTTTGCCGCGCCGCGCCTTCCCGACCGCGCAGAGCGTCTCCAGTAAGGCGCAAACGAGCCGCCAGGCTCACTGGGTCTTCCCCGCCAGATTCAAAGCGACTACCCCGACGATAATGGCGAGTATGCCGATTATCTTCAGCAAGGTGACCGGCTCGCGGAAATACAAAACGCCAAGGCTCGCAATCAGAGCGACGCCAATCCCACTCCAGGCCGCGTAAGCGACGCTCACATCGATTTTCTTCAACGCGAGCGTCAGGAAGAAGAAGCAGATACAGTAGAAGATGCCCATCAACACAGCCGGCACAGTTCTGGTGAAACCCGCCGAGAGCTTCATGCAGGTTGTGCCTGCAACCTCAAACAAAATGGCCAGGGCCAAGTAGATCCAGTGCATGTTATGAATGCCTTTGCATCACAGGGTGATCTGGTCGTACGAGCAACCAGTTTCCCCGGTGCGATGGCGGCGTCCAGGATGGTTCCTCCGGGCTCATGCCCGCAGGTTATTGCCTCTTGCGGGCGATAAAGATGCCTTGGGCGATCTTGCCCGCATGAGCCAGTTGCTGCATGAACACCATCTCCTCTCCCATCGCCTGCATCAGCTTCATGTTGAACCCGATGATGCGCAGCGCGTCGTAGGTGAGCTGCTTGTTCAGCATGTCCAGGTAGAGGTCCACGTAGGGCGCGAATCGCCCGGTATCCTCGGCCACCTGCGCGTAGCAACCGTTGGCGGTCAGCAGGTCTTTGTACCCCTTCAGGTCCTGGATGTTCGGGAACTTCATGAAGGCCAGGAAACGCTCCGCCTCCTGCGCGGACAACCCGGTCGGTCCCTCGCCCCAATCGGTAAAGGCAATCAGCCCGCCCGGCTTCACCAGTCGCGCCGCTTCCGCAATCAGCTTCGTCTTGTCCGCCACATAGCACCAGGCGTCCTCTCCCCAAACGAAGTCAACACTGGCCGAAGGCAGCCCGCTCGCACAGACATCGGCGAGCGTGAAGCTGATCTTGTGGTCCAGCCCGGCCGCCTGGCAGCGCTGGCGACCGCGTTCGACGACCTTCGGCGTCGCATCCACCCCTCGCATAGCCGCCACGTTGCAGAATTTCACCAGGAAGCGCATCCCGGCCCCACTGCAGCAGCACAGATCAATCCCCTGCATGCCCAGCCCGATGCCCGCGCGTTTGGCCAAATCCATGGAAGATTGGAACCCGCCGATGTGGATCTGCTCCCCCATCACTAGTTCCCAGAGGTCGCCCTCGGCCCCGCCATACACCGCTTGCACATTCTCCAGCCCAATGTTCTTTATTGATTTCATAGCTTTACGGTTTCTTAGGTTCGGAGGGATTGGCAGCTCCACGATGGCCCGCTCCAACGGAGGAGAACAATCCACTTGCACGGGTGCCGATTCTCTCCCGCGACCCGGGTTTGTCAATCCAAGGTGGACGAAAGCGACAGCCCTTGAACTTGGCCCTTTCGCATTCTCTACTCCACTTCCCGGTACGCCCGCTTGAAACAAGCCGCGTAGATTCCACCGCCCAGCAGTCCCCCGAGCAAGGGCGCAACGATGTACACCGCCCACCATCCGGCGCCATTCACGCGGAACGGCACGCCGCCCCAGCCTGCCAACGCCGAAAATACACGCGGCCCAAGATCCCGCGCCGGATTGAAGCTCGCCATCGTCAGCGGCCCAACCAGCGAAATCAAGAGCGTCACCGTCAGGCCGATCGTCGCTGCTGTCAGGACCTGTGGACGCGCCTTGTTCCGCTCGTCGGTCGCGCAGAAGATCACCAGCAGCAACACCGCCGTGGCAATCACCTCCGCCCCAAAAGCCGTCGCCGGCAGCATCCGCAGCCGCGCTTCAGCCGTCAGCGGACGCCCGCCCGGATTCGGATAGAACTCGCCGAATACCATCGCGCTCGCTTCGCTGCCTGCTTGGCCCCGCATGATGCCGTGCTCCTTCTCAAACACCCGCAATGCATCGCCGAACATGAAATACAGCACCGCCGACGCTACAAATGCCCCGCAAACCTGTGCGGCCACATACGGCAGCACCCTCCTCTTGGGGAAGTTCGTCCAGACGGCCATGCTCACAGTCACCGCCGGATTCAGATGCGCCCCGCTCAAGGCTCCCGTCATGTATATCGCCGTGGCGATCCCCAGCCCCCAGACGATGGCCACCTGGAATACCCCCGCCTGTGCGCCCGTCGTCACCGCCGCGCAGACGCTCCCGCACCCGAAAAACACCAGCAGGAAAGTGCCGAAGAACTCCCCCGTAAACCACCTTGGCATCCGCCTCATGCCGCGACCTTCTCGAACCGGTGTGTCGGCATCGGCTTGCCCGGGCGGAACTGCTCCAGGCGCTCCGTTGTTACCCGCAGCGTCGCGAACTTCCTCGCCGCTGCCGCCAACGCCTCTTGCACCGCCGTGCCAAGAACGTCGGGAGCCGCTTCCGCCCTCAAGTTGATAATTAAACGGCCGCCTCGAACCGGCTCCTTGAGTGCCAAGGATAGTTCCGGCAGGAAATCATTCCGCACCAGGTTCACCACCCCTAAATCCACCAGGCCGGCGTCCGGGCTCAGCGTCATCTTCAAATGCGCGACCTCCGCCTTGTCTGCTCGCAGGTGCTGCTGCACCTGGCCCGCCAGCTCCCGCAGAAAGCTGTTCCCGTCAAACGCTTCCGCTGCGGTCAGACGCGCCGTGCAATTCAGCCAGCCCAGCAGCGCCTCGCCGCCGGCATAGACTATGTAATCCACCGCCATCGCTTCCCCCGCAGCCTGCTCTTCGCTGGCGATCTTCGCAAACCACGGCTCCAAACCAATGCCCTGCCGCGATGATACGGCCAGGATCTCCTTGCGCGGGAACCTCGCCGCGATGGCACCCCGGAGCGACGCCAGCCGCGCCTCATCCAGCAAGTCGCACTTGCTGATGACCACGAGGTCCGCCTCTTCAACCTGCTTCAGATAGATATAGAGCACCTTCTCTGAGAAGCTGCCGCCTTCCTCCACGCCGAATGCCCTTAGCGCCCGGATCGGGTCCACCATCACGCTCACCGGCGCCACCGTGAACTTCTCCCCGTAAAGCCGCCGCAACGGATACGCCACCGTCGCCACCAGGTCCGTGCAACTGCCCACCGGCTCGGCGATGAACACCTGTGGCCGGCTGCGCTCAGTCAGCCGTTGGGCCGCCTCCACCAGCGAATCGAATCGGCAGCAAAAGCACCCGCCCGGAATTTCCTCCGTGGCGAAGCGTTGCGACCGCAACATTGCTGTGTCCACCAGGTTGCGCCCCTGGTCGTTGGTGATGAGCCCCACCCGCAGGCCCTGCTCCGTCAGCCGCGCCGCCAGCCGGCCCACCGCCGTCGTCTTGCCCGCGCCGAGGAATCCCCCGATCATGATAAAGCGCTCTGGACCGACGCCGCCCGCTGCTCCGCCTTTGGAATTGAATGCCTTCATAGGGTCAGGATTAAAGTGTATATGCGCAACTAAGCATATCTATACTGCCAGAGCAAGCCTGTTTCACGGCCGGGCGGGGAAACGGGCGCACTCTGACACCACCACCGGAACGCCGGATTCATCCGGCAGGCGGGAGAGTGGGACTGGGGCTGCCGGATGAATCCGCCGTTCCGGTTCGTCTGCTCGGCTGCAGTGGCGCTGGTGTCCACATAAGCGCCAGGCTCTGCGCCTCGGGATACCGCTGCCACGAACTATTTCACCACCGCCGGAGCCGCCAGGCAGCCCGGCCAGCCGGCCGGCCCCAACCCGCACGCCTCGCCATACCAACACCGTAGCGCCACTGGATCAGCGCCTTAGTTGCAAGGATGTTGCAAGCATGTTCCTAGGATTTTCCTTGGATGCTTCTAGCTTTTTGCTTCCTCTCTTTGTGCCCTACTGCCCCCGATCGCGGCACCCCCGACACCCCAAAACCCGCGCTCTGCACCCCTCTCTCCCGACTTCAGCCCGAGCGCCGATCCGATCCAGCCGCCCGGCCTCACGCCAGCCCACAGTCACTGCTGCTAATATAGAGACGGCAGCGGCCTTGTCAAGGTTACAATGACCGCCGCCAGCCGCCCAAATCCGAATTCCGAAGGCCGAAACCCGAAAGAAGGCCGAATACCGAAGGCCGAAGCCACGCTTGGGAATTTCGGGCTTCGGGTTTGGGCCCTTGCGCTCGCGGTTTGGTGGTACTGTCGAGAAACGCCCCGGGGAAACTGAGCGCGTCAGTGGAGTTGTTCCAGCCCCTTCTACTTCGGCAGCTTGTCAAACCGGAACGTGCAGCAGCCCAGTTCCAGCACGTTTTTGTTGGCGGCCAGTTGGTTCTTCAGGCGCGGGACCACCGCGTAAAGCCTCTGCTGGCCCTGCTTCTCCATCTCCACCAGCCCTGCCTCCTTCAAGACCCGCAGATGCTTCGACGCGTTGTACTGGGAGATTTCCAGCCGCTCCGAGATCTGATTCACCCCCATTTGCTCCTTCAGCAGCAGCCGCACGATGCGCATGCGGTTCAGCTCGCCCAACGCCTTCAACGCCGCAATGCAATCGATTCCAGTCATCCTCCAGATGATACCCAGCCGCTCCCGCCTCGCAAGCCACCTCCAGCCCCGCGGTCCATCGCAGGGAATGCCCTGAGGCACACCCCCTCCCCCTTGCCTCCAGCGCGGGCGGCGCTGCTTACGCCCGGCTGAAAGTCCCTTCGTTCTATTCCTCACCTCGCCGCTCGCCGCAGGGTGAACAGCTTCTCCTCCGGCATCTTGGCGCAATCCTGGCACAGGGCCTCAAGCTTCTCCACCGGCTGGTTCAGGATGGATTTCAGGTACTCTGGTTGCGGATGGAACTCCAGCACATCACCCTTGCCGTCCTTCCGTCCCACCGCCACGAACGTCTCGCGGCGGGTCAGCACCTCGGCCAGCCGCAGGTCCAGCCGGCCCAGGCTGTTGCCGGTTCCCACCGATAACCCGTCCGCCAGGCAGGTGTACGGTGTCTGTGGCGGCACATAACACACCACCTCCAGCTCGTGCTGGCCCCATTGCGATTTGAACTCCCGCAGCGCCGCCTGCCCGATCCGCCAGCCCAGCACGTTCCATGGCCCCACGTGCCCGTGATATCGCTCGATCTCGGCATGCCAATCCGCCGGCGCCTTGCCCACGTTCCACGCGTTGCTGCCCGGCTCGGACTGAACCACCCTCGCCTTTGGCCCCGGCCCCGGTCCGGGCGCCTCGTCGTGGGCCCACGCGGAACACACCAGCCCCGCCAGGATGCCGGCCCCCGCCGCCATTGCCATTGTAGTCATACGATTTTATTGTTGCGTAATACTCTGGTTTAAGTATGAATGTATGCAGCGTTCGTAACACTAAGCAACCGCGGGGTCAAGCCCGCGCTTGGTTCGGACGCGCCTGGCAACTGAAACCGAATGTAAAGCGAAGAGAACAACCATGAATAAACGAATCCGCCTCGTTGCCCTCACCGCCCTCGTCGCGCTCCTGGCCGCCGGCCCGGCCCGCGCGGAAACCATTCAGAACCTCGAAGCCGTGGACACCAACGGTTTCAGCACCTGGGCCGGCAGCTATCCGCTGGAAGTCATCGGCGTGCTCCTCAACGACCCGGGCGAAATGCTCGACGCCACGCCGAACTTCATCCCGTGGAACGACGGCGCCAGCGCCTACCAACTGGGCGGCCAATGGCAGGTCTTCGTGCAGGCCGTCCTGCCCGGTGACCGGGGCGGAGTCGAGTGCTGGATGGCGCAGGATTACGGCAATCTGCCGTGGGAACCGCACGATGGCAGCGACAGCTACACGGATAGTGCTTGGATGGCCGAGACCAACCGCGTGAGCCATGACCCGGTCACCGGCTACGCTTTCCGCAAAGGCGACCTGGTCACCGTTACCGCCAACGGCTCCCTGTTCTACGGCGGCATGCAGAACATCAACGAAGAGCACGGCACCGACCCGGCCTTCGATTTCTCCTTCTCGCTCGTCTGCTCCAACTACGGCGTGCCCGCGCCCGAGGCGATCTCGCTCTCCTCGGTCATCAGCACCAACCTTAGCCCCACCGGCCACTATGACATCTTCGACCCCACGCGCGCCACCGGCGGCGAGCACTGGCAGGGCATGCGCGTCCGCATCAACGGCCTGACGCTCGTCACCACCGACGGCTGGAACACCAACTCCGATTGGTCCGCGCGTTATTGCACCGCGACGGACGGCGAAGGCCGGCAATTCCCGCTGATCCATCCGCTCTACGACCTCGGCCCCGCTCCGACCAATCGCTTCGACGCCACCGGGATCTTCCTCCAGGAATCCGGCTCCGGCACCTTCGGCACCTTCGGCTACGAACTCTTCGTCCAGGAAATCGCTCCCTCAGCCCCCGCAGTCCTGGGCATCGCCCTGAACCCGGTCATCACCTGGCCGGCCTCGCTCTCGAACTATCGGCTTATGTCCAAAGATTCTGTGAACTCGACCAACTGGACCCCGGTGACCAACACGCCCGTGCTGGTTAATGGCCAGAACACCGTCATCCTCGACCCCACAGCAGCCCAGAAGCTCTACCAACTCCAGCGGGCGCATTAACCCAGGCGCGTTATGTGCCGACCCGCTGCCATGAGTCAGGGCTCCGCACCGCTGCCTGTGCGCGCGCGTCCGAGACCCTCAAGCACCGCTGCCGCCTTCACGCTGACCGAACTGCTGGTGGTCCTGGCCATCATCGCTTTGCTGGCGGCCCTGCTCCTGCCAGCGCTCTCGCGGGCGCGAGAAAAGGCCAAGGTCACCCGGGCACACGTTGAGTTGTATGGCGTCGGCTTGGCCATGCAAATGTATTCCGACGACACCCAGGGCCGCTTGCCGCCGGTCCGCGTCAATTGCAACACTGACCTGGCGACCCACTGGTGCGAGTTCCCCGTGGAGTTGGTGGAACAGCACTATTTGGGACCCGGCAGCAAGCCCGGCATGGCCGCGAATATGGAAGACGTGTTCAACCCGAACCACACTTACAAGTATGCCGCGCCCGGCCCGGAGCTCCTCAACGGCGCCCCCGCCGGCAACTACCAGCTCTGGGTGCCTGACGACGTGCCCAACTGCTCCAGCACCAACGGCCAATACTACTCCAGCCCCAAAGACTCCCCCGTCCGCTGGGTCATCTGGAGCCTGGGACCGCAGCCCGACAGCCCTCAGAGCCAGGACGAATATGCCCCTATGGCCCGCCGGAGCTGGTACTGCCGCACCGGCGGAGGCGGCGTCATTGCCCGCTTCGACACCCGTGCTGACATCCAGTTCAAGAGCCCGTAACACTCCGCCGCATCCCGTGAGTTTGGGTTTACCCGCTCAGGTTCCTTCGCTGCCGTCCCGCTCGTGAAACACGCGAAAACCGCAGGCGTCGTCCGCTTTACTATCTCTGTCCCGCAAACGCTGTCCAAACAGCTCGACCGGATGACACGGGAAAAGGGCTACGACAACCGCTCTCTGGCCGTGGCGGATATGATTCGGGACCAGCTTGTTGAACACCACCAGAACTACGGCAACCGCGACATCGCCGGCACCATCACCCTGGTTTACGACCACCACAAGCAGCACGTCCAGGCCGCTCTCACCGACATCCAGCACGATCACCACGACGTCATCATCGCCACGCTGCACGTCCACTTGGACCACGACAACTGCCTGGAAGTCCTGGCCGTGCGCGGCAAGGCCGGGACCATCAAGAAGATTGCCGACGAGCTAATCGCCGCCAAGGGTGTTAAGCACGGCAAGCTGACCGTCACCACCAGCGGCAAAGACCTCCCGAGCTAAGCCGCAACCAGCCATTCAGCGCCTTTGACAAGTTGGCGTGTCGTATTACTATGTCCGTAATCCGTAACACCATGATTTTCGAGCGTTCAATTGTTCGTCCTGGCCGCGCTCCCAGCCCGGCCTTCACGCTCATCGAGCTCCTCGTCGTCATCGCCATCATTGCGATTCTGGCGGCTTTGCTTCTGCCGGCGTTGGCGCGCGCAAGAGAAAAGGCCGATCGGGTCACCTGCATCAACAATCTAAAACAGTGGGTACTGGCAATGGGAATGTATGCGGACGACAACAATCAGTTCTATCCGGCGTCGCGGGACCTCCTTTATGTCGCTACTCCAGATAATAATCCGGTTTGGAGTGAAATGTATGCGGACGCGACGGCATCATCGCCCATTGGGCTTTCCGACTGGTTCAATGCCCTGCCTCCCTATGCGGGCGGTATTCCACTCTGGAGGTATGGAGCAAACAGCATCAGCAACAATGTTTTCACCTACTCCCGGTCCATTTACATCTGTCCCGCCGCCGCGGCCATACCCACCATCTCGCCCCCGGATCCCAATTCGGTGACGGGTATTCAGCCGGATGTTGGGCCGGGTCCCACCTTCAATTACGGCATGAACCAGCGCATCAACTATAATCTTCCCAGTCCCGCCAATGTGCCGGAAACCCCGTTCAAAGTCACCCAGGCCATGAACCCCTCGGCTTTCGTAGTCTTCTCGGAGCAGCGGGTGCATGCCAGTGAAACTCCATATTACGGCACCAGTCCGACGGATCTCAGCAGCACCTATAACTGGTGCAACCGTTTTTCCGGACGCCACAGTGCCGGCGGGAACATCGTTTTCAGTGACGCTCATGCGGCCTATTTCAAATACAGGTATGTCGTCGCTCAGGTCGGCGGCAAGATCGCCGATCCAAAAGACCCTGACATCAACTGGGAGTTTGATGGTCGATAGATTGCTCCCTGACTCAATTCCGGTTTATGATCGGCTCCATTCCGCTCAAGGGCATCGAAGGCCGGCTCGACCATCTAACCTATGACACCCGGTCACAACGCTTGTTCGCCGCAGCTTGGGAAAACCACAGCGTCGAAGTGGTTGATCTGGCAACGCGGCGCCGAGCTCATCTGATTAAGGGCATCAGCATCCGGCTGCCATTCTATTGTCGCACGTCATAACCCCCGGGGCCTCGAACATTTGGCACACCGGCGCAGCGTCGCTCAACATTGACAACGTGATTCATGCGAATGTCATCTACAACTACAACGGCGAGATCGGCCGCACTTCCGTCGGTTTCGAGGATCAGTTTGGCGGGGGTGACCTTGACTACGACGATCACATGCTCTCGTTCACCGGCGTCGTCACTCCTGCACCCGAGCTCGGGACCTGCTCACTAATGATAGTCGGCTTGGGCGCGCTGACTTTCGTGGCGCAGCGCCGCGAAAGGCGTCAAGCACGGCAAGCTCACCCTCACCACCGGGGGCAAAAACTCCCCTAGCAGCCTGTTGGGCTTAGCCGGAGGCTATTTTTCAATTGGGTTGAACGGTTGGCTGGGTTTATTGTCAATCAATATATGGCTGCCCGCTTCGTTACGATTGACTATGATACGCCCTTGATTCTGCCCCTGAACCTGCGGGAATGGGTGCCGGCGGGGCATTTGGCGCATTTTGTTTTGGATGCAGTCGAGGGGATGGATTTGCGGCAGGTGCGGGTCAACGAGCGGGGCACGGGCAGTGAAGAGTATCCGCCGCGGATGCTGCTGGCACTACTGCTCTACTGCTATGCCACCGGGGTGTTTAGCTCGCGGCGGATCGAGCGCGCGACCTGGGACAGCGTGCCGGTGCGGATGATCAGTGGGGACACGCATCCGGATCACACTACGATCAGCACCTTTCGGCGGGAGAACCGGCCGCTGTTGCAGGAGACCTTTGTGCGGGTACTGGAGTTGGCCCGGGAGTTGAAGTTTTTGCAGGTGGGCCAGATCACGGTGGCGGTGGATGGGACCAAGGTATTAGCCAACGCGAGCAAGCATGCGGCGGTCAGTTACGAGCATGCGGGCAAGACGATGGAGCAATTGGAGATAGCGGTCAAAACCCTGCTGGCCAAGGCCGAGCAGGCCGACAGCACCCCGCTGGAGGAAGGGCTGACCATTCCCCAAGAGGTGCAGCGGCGGCAGGAGCGCAAAGCCAAGCTGGCAGCGGCGCGGGCGCAGATTGAAGCGCGGGCCCAGGCACGGGCGGCGGCGGAACTGGCCGAGTATCAGGCCAAGTTGGCGGAACGGGCGGTCCAGCAGGAGCGAGGAGAGAAGCCGCGCGGTCCGGAGCCGAAGCCGCCGAGTGCCGGACCCAAGGCTTCCGATCAATACAACTTCACCGATCCGGAGAGCCGGATTATGAAGGCGGGCAATGGCCAACATTTTGAGCAGAGTTATAATGCGCAGGCGGCGGTGGAAGTGGAGAGCCGTTTGATAGTGGGGCAGCGGGTAAGCCAGTCGCCCAACGACAAACAGGAATTAGTGCCGAGCGTGGCGGCGATTGGCCAACCGGTGGCGTCCGTGGCTGCGGTATTGGCCGACAGCGGATTTTACAGTGCGGCGGCGGTGCAGGTGGTAGAACGAACGGGCGAGGGTCAGCCGACTGGCACGACCGTTTATGCGGCGCTGGAGAGGAAGGATCATCATCGGACGGTGAGCGATCTGGAGCAGAAGCCCCAACCGGAGGTGCCGGGGCCGGAGGCCAGTATCGATGAAGTGATGCGCTATCGGCTGCGCAGTGCGGCGGGGCGGGCCAAATACAAACTGCGCCAGCAGACCGTGGAACCGGCTTTTGGGATTATCAAAAGCGTCTTGGGCTTTCGCCAGTTTCTGCTGCGCGGTCTGGCCAAAGTGCAGCTGGAATGGCAGTTAGTCTGCCTGGCTTATAACCTCAAGCGGCTGCATCGGCTGAGTGCGGGTCGGAAAACCGCCGCGGCGGGCTAAAAAAGCAACGGAAGCGCCCTCGGGCCGAGAAAAGCGAGTGCTCTTTCAATAGGGTTACGGTGGGAGAAGCCTGGAGAGCAATTATGACCGACTGATCGGAGTCGAGTCGGCTCAGTGTATTGCGCTCTATCCCGCATCCCTGCCGGGACCAGCCTAAAACGGATTCTGCTAAGTTCAACAGGCTGCTAGCCAGGTCGTTTGCTTTTCCAACCTGCGCCAGATGTCTATCGCCGCGCGCCTTTACATGAGCGACTACGATGGCGGCCTGTTTCATCACCGTGAAGGCTGGGTTCTAGCACTACGCGTGCAACAGTTGAGTTGACACTGAGCGGGTGAGGAGTATCATTATTTTGTGTTCCAGAGATTGCCCAAACTTCTGATGGCACTGGCGTTGGCCTGCTCGATAGGTCTGCATTGGGCTTTTCTCCAGTCGTTTGCCTGGACCACGATGTTGGTCGATAATCTCGCCACTACTTCCTTCTCCGCCGCCCTCCAACGCACTTTCGACGGCAAACATCCTTGTGCTCTCTGCAAGGCCGTTGCGGAGGGCAAGAAATCGGAGAAGAAGGCCGACACTCTCCTTCGACTCAAGAAGTTCGAGGGAATGAGAGCGTCGGTTGCCTTGGCTCTTTCCCCACCTGCCTCATTTCCCCCGATTGCAGCGCCGAATGCTTCTCTGGAAGCGTTCTCGCACGCGCCTCCTACGCCGCCACCCCGCGCGGCTTAACCCCCTCCGCAAATCCGGTCAGGGCCTTTGGCCCTGATACTCATCCGCCGGGACGAACCCTGGCGGGAACTCTTTAGCCCTTTATGTCCGAACACCCGGAGTGTTCTGTACGGAAACTCAATAAAATGAAAAGCCCGCGTGGTTTCACGCTATTCGAGCTGTGGGTGGTCATCGTCAGGCGCGGATGTAAGTGTTTTCCTTTAACTTCGAGAGCGCCATTCTGCGTTCTCACAACCATTAGCTTTTG
>Ga0182014_10004253_pt1 | contig 16548 bp, 11 predicted proteins | sample 612S2DmetaG_FD_120489 | JGI IMG/M metagenome (GOLD analysis project Ga0182014, IMG submission 120489) | Permafrost microbial communities from Stordalen Mire, Sweden - 612S2D metaG | ecosystem: Environmental > Terrestrial > Soil > Wetlands > Permafrost | place: Sweden: Stordalen | collected... | reverse complement strand
TTCTGTCGGACTAAACGTCATTCGCGGACCAGGCTCCGGAGAAGGAGACTCACTTGTCTGGCCTTTCTATTGATTTCCGGGCTTTGGAATGTTCGTGCGGCCGAGGACCCTCTCGTCAGCCGCGTGACGATTTACCGCGATACGTACGGGGTGCCGCATATCGTGGGAGAAACGGTCGAGGCGACTTTCTTCGGTTATGGCTTCGCCCAGGCCGAGGACCACTTGGAGCGGATGATGCTGCAATACCGGGATGCGCAGGGCCGTCGCGCGGAGGTCCTTGGCCGCGAGGCTCTCTGCGAGAATTGCCTTCACTTTACTCCGTCCGAGTATCGCTGGTGCGGCGACTATTTGCAGCGGCTGTTGCGCACCAAGGCAACCGTCTTGGAGCGCAAGCAACATATCGACCCGGCAGTCTATCGAATTCTCGACGCCTTTGCTCGCGGCGTCAATTATTACATCCAGCTACACCGGCAGGAAATACCCGAATGGATTGACGGCGTGACGGCGGAGGACATCGAGGCGTTAGAGAGGAGCCAGTATTTCCGCTTCTACAGCATTCACGACGCGCTGTCCAAGTTGGAGGGAAACACAACCGAGGCTGTTCCCCACTTGGGATCGAATCAATGGGCCGTCGAACCCACTAAATCCGCCAACGGACGCATCATCCACGTCGAGGACGTCCACATGCCCTGGGCGAATCGGTTTCAGTTGTACGAAGCTCATTTAATCACACCGGGCCAGTTGAACGCGGGAGGCGTCAGTTGGTTCGGCAGCCCGTTCTTTCTGGACGGCTTTAATGACAAAATCACTTGGTCGGGCACTTACAACGAACCGAACATCGCCGACGTTTACGTCGAAGCAATCAACCCGGAGAACCATCTGGAGTACCGCTACGAAGGTCAGTGGCGTCCCGTTCGGGTGGAATATGAAACCTTCAAGTTCAAGAGCTCAAATGGCATGGAAATAGTAAACCTGCCACTGTATTACACGCATCACGGCCCGATCGTGAAGTTCGACCATGCAGCCCATCGTGCTTACGCGGTCAAGCTGCCGAACTTCCGCGGCGTGAATTATTCAACCGGACTCTATGGATTGATGAAAGCCAGCAATCTCGAGGAATTCAAGGGGGCGGTGTCGCGGCAGTTGATACCACGGTGGAACCTGTTGTATACCGATTCGAAGAATATTTTCTCGGTGTACAACGGGAACGTAGCCCGGAGAAACCCCGAGTATGACTGGTCCAAGCCGGTGCCCGGCTGGACCGTCGAGACGGAATGGGGTCCCTACCTTCCGTTCGAGAGGTACCCCCAAGTGTTGAATCCGCAGTCCGGCTTTCTCCAAGATTGCAACAACCCGCCTTGGGTCTGCACGCGCGATTCCGGCCTGAAACCGCTGGACCCCGAACCCTATTTTCTGAAGCACGTGCCGCGGCGGAATGCGGGGGAGGAGGTTCTCAATGCACGCGGGGAAAGGCTTTCTCGTGTCCTGGCGCAAGACAAGAAGTTCACGATCGAGGAGATGATTCAATTGGGGCTCGACACCTACATCGTTCCAGCCGAGGTAATAGTTCCGCTGCTCTTGAACGGATTCGCCGCGGATCAATCTGAGCTAAGGGATATACGCGTTCGCCGCGCAGTCGAATCACTTCGGCACTGGGATCTTTGCTCGCGCGCCGATTCGTGTGCATTCACTTATCTCTATTTCTGGGGCAAGAGCTACAAGGGATTGTATTCAGGCGCCAAATTCGATCGGTTCATTGCCTATAATCGCAAGCGCATCGACGTCCATTCCCGCAAAGAACAGCGCATGGCACTGACTGCTTTCACCACTGCTCTCGACTTCATCCAGGCCCGCTTCGGCAAAACCGAAGTCCCATGGGGCGACATCAATGTCGTTGTTCGTGGCGGGACCTTTCCACTAAGCGGGGCGGATACCATGTATGACCCCCTGCACATTGACGGCGGAGACGAACAACCCGACGGCCAGATTCGATGCAATGACGGTTGGGGCCATCTGATGATCGTTATGGAAGGTCAACCCAAGCAGGTCTGGAGTCTGTTGCCGTTCGGGCAATCCGAAAGTCCCGCTTCAACACACTACAACGACCAGACCAAACTGCACAGCCAAGGCCGAGTGAAACGATTCTGGCTTACCTCGGAGGAAATTCTCGCCAATACTGAATCGGTGTGGGGTGACCCCGAGCGGATTCGGACAGTGAGTTGGTGACTCGCGGCGGTTCCTGATGCTTCGTTCTTGGTGCCTGATGATCACTGCTCGGTCACTAAGCTGTTCAGGCGGCCATACGCGACGAAGAGCGCCTCGTCAACGACGTTGGTCGGCGCTTTAATGGCGATGCCGTCGTAGTCGAGGCGCTTGGCGAAGAAGCCGCTCTCCGGCGCGTCGATGGTCGTGATGGTTGGGCGCGAAGCAGCGGTGGGAACGGCAGACTCCGCGGCTGAGCACAACCCTGTTGCCGCGAACAAGAGCAGCAGTGCACATGGTAGCGCTAGTTTCATCGTTAGTACCAACTTTCGGGTTTCGGGTTTCGGGCTTCGGATTTCGGTCTTCATCTTGCCGCCTCGATCTTCATCACACGCGCGCCGAACACGCCGCCGGCAAAAGCGCCGGGATGCGCCTGGAACTTGATTGTGATGGTCTGCTTGCCTTTGAGCAACTCCGCTGGCAGGCGATAGACCTCGTCGTAGAACTGGTTCGGCTTGTTGTTTTCAAGCCGCTGCGTGGCGATCTTCAGGTCGTCCACAAGGATGTCGAAGACGCGATTGCCGCCGTCGCTGCCCCAGTAGGTGACCCACAGCTCTTGGGCCTGGTCCGGCAGCGCCTTCAATTGCCACGAGAACCAGCCGCCGCTGGTCGCGTGACGCCACTTGCGGTCGCCGAGCTCACCTGCCGCCGTCTGCTCGCCTCGCATAGTGTGATCGCGCTCGCTCTGCTCGCGGTCAGGCACGACGTAGTCCACGGTGCGCGCCGCGAGCGCTCGCTGACGGGCCAGTTCGGCAGAGTAATCCGCCTCCTTCTCCTTCCATTGCACGGGTGTGAAGCGGTCGAAATACACCTGGTAAGGCCGGCCGCCGTGCATTGCGTAGAACGGCTCGAGGGTCACGAGGGCCGATGCGCCGGGCGCGCGGAACGTATCTGCCGGAGCAGTAAAGCGGTTCAGCTTGCCAGCAGGCTTAAGCGCCTGGGCGACCTGGTCGCGCTCGGCGACGACGGCAGGGAACGGTTTGCCCGGGTCCACCTGCGCGCAAAGCACGATGGGGCCGTTTAAGAACGCGAAGCGGTTCGGGTTGTCGGCGAAGCCTTCGGTATGCAGCGAGAAAGGCATTTTCACGGTTATAGTATCGCCGCCCTTCCACACGCGTTTGAGCGGCACCCACGAGCCTGGTTGCCCAGCCGTCTTCAGCGGGCTGCCGTTAACGGATACAATGAAACCATGCGTCGCCCATGACGGCCAACGCAGCTTCAATTCAATCTCCGCCGGCTTGTCGCAGGTGAAAATGAGCTTTGTCGTGTCCGCCGTCGGGAATGCCGTTTCTTGCCGCACCTTGATCCCGCGCGCTTTCCAGTCGAGTTCGGAAGCGATGAAGAGGTTCACGAAGAGCGTCGATTCGGCAGTGTGGAAGTAGATCGAGTCGCCGTATTTCGCGTGGTTCTCGACGCCAGTGCCGGTGCAACACCAGAACGAGCCGTCGTGGGTGCAGTAGGTCTTGCGGGAGCCGGAGCGGAGCGGGACGTAGTAGCACGTCATGCCATCCTCGGGATTCTGCGAGGCGAGGATGTGGTTGTAGAGGGCGCGCTCGTAATAGTCGGCGTATTCGACCTGCGGGTCCCAGCAGAACAGATGACGCGTGAGCTTGAGCATGTTGTAGGTGTTGCAGGTCTCGGTCGTGCTCGGGCCGAGCGCCGTGGACAGCTTCTCCTTGGACGAGAAATGCTCGCCGTCGCTGTTGCCGCCGATGACGTAGGAGCGCTCGTGGACCACGGTGTTCCAGAAGAACGTGGCGGCGGTGTTCAGTGATTCGTCGCCGGTGAGTTCGTACTGGCGGGAGACGCCGATGAACTTGGGGAACTGGGTGTTGGCGTGCAGGCCGGTGAGCTTGTCCTGCCGCAGCATCGCGGGCCCGATAACGGCCTGGTGGTTGAAGCGCTTGGAGATCGCCAGATACTTCTCCTCGCCCGTCAGGGCGTAGAGATTGGCGAGACACTCATTCATGCCGCCGTGCTCGTTGCCGAGCATGGCCTGCATCTGCGGGTCGGTAAGGCGGGCGTTGCGGGCGATGGCCCAATCGCCGAACTTTCTGGCTATATCGAGCGCTTGCGGGTCGCCGCAGAGGACATACATGTCGAGCAGACCCGCAAAGATCTTGTGCAGCGTGTAATAAGGCGCCCAGACGGGCTGCTGTTTCTCGACCCGGTCAATGAACTCCTCCGGATAAGCGCTCAGGTAGCCGCTGGGAAACTTCGCCTGGCACGCCGCGAGACCCGCCACCAGCGCCTCGCTTTTCTGCTTGAGCCGCTCGTCGCCGGTGCTGGCATACATCAGCGCGCAGGCCGAGAGATAGTGGCCGACGAAATGCCCGCGCAACTCGCCCTTGGGTTCCTCCCAGCCGCCGTAGGGTCGGGCCGTCGAGGGCAGCCCCGCATTGACGCGGAACGTGTGCAATAAGCGGTCCACGTCCAGCGACAGTAGATACTGCGCGTCCAGGTCCTGCGCATGCTTGAACGGCCCGTCGAGCAGGCGCACCTCGCTCAGCGGAAACGGCTGCGCCTGAAGCGCAATCTTGTCGCGGGTTTCGATGGTGAAATCGCCAACGGTCTCGGCCAGGCCGAGGGCTGGAGTGAGGCCGAGGACTGCGGCGGTAAGGCCAGCCCAGGCGCTGGGGTGTATGGGTGTCGTTTGCATAGGAATCTCAGGTTCAATCGCAATAGGGTAAATACTAGGTTGAACTTGTTCAGCTAAATCCGGCTCCGCTGGCGCTCACTTCCCGTTCCTTGACCCCAGCCTGACGCTGACCAGCTCAATGCCGTCGCCGGTGCCGAGATTGCGCGAGTACTTCCGCTCCTGCGGGTCGTTCCAGTGTTCGTGGGCGCCCAGGCTGGGCAACCGCTTGGTCGCCGTGGCGTGGTTCGGGTCGTAAAATGTCCCAGACGGTGGATCATTCGCCAGCGCAGCCTCGCGCAGGTAATCATCCACGCCGCCTTTGCGGGCGAATTCCGGCCACTCCGTCGCAAGGAAGTCGAACCCGACCGAGTCAATGGCGAGCGGGTCTTGGGACGCCAGGAGGCTGCAGGACCATTGGCCGTTGAACGGGGGAGAGTGCATCCGCTGCGGGACTGGGTCGCGCGGATGCACGCCCGAGAACAAGCCGTCCACCAGGTAGAGCACCGTTTTGCCGCCTAGGTCGGAATGCCCGATCAGGTCCACCAAGGGACGGTAGATCCCGGTGTCTTTGGCAAAGCAATTCGGGTGGATGTCGTAATAACCCCGCTGGACGGGAGTGCGTATCAGCGAGCCGAAATGATTCTTCGCGCAGAGCGTCACGCCGCCGCCCGTGTGGGCCTTCAGGTTGGCGAAGTTGATCAGATATTGGGCCTCGGCAAAGCAAGCAGGCAGATAGTCCTGGGCCTTGCCTTGGGGGCGGCTGCTCCAATACAGCGGCTGGCTGGATGGCTTCACTTTGACGCGCTCGAATTTACCGGCGTGGTCCTCGTAGCGCACTCCTGAAAACGCACCGTGGAGGAGGTCATAATACTCGTGGACCAGGCAGGCGAGCGTGTCGCAAACTGTGATGTTCTGCGGCGGCACGCCAACGCTGGCAAGCTGGCTGATCAGGGCGAGAATCATCTGCGGCGCGGTATTCATGTATTCCGGTCGGCTGATGAATGCGTAGGTGTCCAGGTTAACGTGGCCCTCCCCGAAAATCATGCCCACCCAGTTGGGCTTGATGACGATCTGCTCCCCCGCGCTATAGCCCACGTCGCCCTTACCCCGCGCTCGATTCAAGTGGCGAAAGAGCACGGACCATGCCGCCGCCACTGTAGCCTCGCCGGTCAATTCACATACGGTCCGCGCGAGCATGGCGATCACACGCTCCTGCTTCACCCGTTGGGCTGCCCACCAGTGGCCATCATCGGGGCCCTTCCAATCGGTGACCTCGGGATCGTGGGCCCACACGACGCGCCCGGGATGAATGCCTTTGGCCATGCCGAGCGGTTTGGGGCTGCCTTGGTCGCGGCCAGAAGTGACGGCGGGCATACAGACCGCCAAGCCTCCGGCACAGGCTAGCGATCGGCGCAAGAAGGCGCGACGGTCTAACGCGCGTGGTTCAGTCGGCAGGGGGTAAGAGTGGATCCTGAGGGGAGAATCAGGCTTTGCATTCATGGGGCCATGGAACCAGAAGCGCTGATGGATTTCAAGCGTGGAACAGCCTTCTTCAAAAGACAAAGGGGATCATCCGGGCGGTCGAGACCGCATACTGGCGATATTCAGGATACCGCAGCGCTACAAGTCGCTCCTCACAAAACATTCGGGCGATAGCGCCGCCCCAAACTACTGCGCACAGCAAGATTGTGATCAATGAAAGGTGGGCAGCAGCTCCAGCCGAAACGAACAGGCAGACCGCAGTGTAAATCGGATGCCGGATGAAGCGATAGGGTCCCGTGGTGACCAAGCCGCCCGCTGTGGGATTCGCGGCCGGATGATAGCTGCGGCGGCCAAAGGTCACGCGCGCCCAAATCATCAGCGCAGCGGCGGCGACCTGCGGCGCGATAACGAACGGGGAAGGCGACAAGAGATTACGCGAAATCAGCAGGCCAATCAATCCGCCCACCATCGCCAGGTAGCCCAGCATCGAAAGCACCTTCAGCATACGACCTGATGATAGGCAAAGGGCCGGATTCGGAAAGCCTGAAACAGACGTAAAAGAGGGCGTGTCCAGACAGCCGGTTATTGCTATGTGTGCGACGGACAGGTGCCCGAGCGGGGGCGAGGACAAAAGGCTTTCTCAGTTCTCGAATCGCACATAATCCGTATTGAACCTCGTGCGCGGTTCCTTTGTTTCAGCTGGGTGTCCAATCGCGATGCAAGCCACCGGAATCACCGACACCTGCAGCTTCAGAATGTCCTGCAAAGCCTTCACACGCTGTTCCCTGGGATGGACCCCGAGCCAGCAGGCCCCCAGCCCAAGAACATGCGCACAAAGAAGTAGGTTCTCGATCGCCGCCGAACAATCCTGGAGCAGGTAGCTGAGTTGGTGGTCGTGCGCTGCCTCCAAGTCACCGCATACGACAATACCCAGCGCACTGGACCCAACCATCTTTCCGTAGGGCAGAGCGTCTGCGATCCGTAAGAGCATCTCCCGGTTCTTGACCACCACAAACCGCCATGGGTCGGTGGCGGCGGCGGAGGGCGCGGCCATCGCCGCTTCGAGGAGTTTCTGCACCGCCTCATCGCTCACGGCTTGCGGTGTGTAGGCACGAATGCTCCGTCGCCCGAAGATGAAACCCAGTCTATCGTCATTGCTCGAGGTCATAGGTTTGGCTCGCCGCAGTACACTTAGCCGTCCAACGCCAGGCAAGGCAAGCATTCCTTTTCAATCGACCGTCGGACAGGTTCGGGCGTGTTACTTCATGAGGCAGGTTCGCTTTTGATCATCGCGCCTAATTGCGATCCGGCCTAAACGCGATTAGGGTAGGTAGCGCTATGGCGACTAGAGTGATTTGGGCGTTGGCCTCTGGTGCCGAGGGGGAGTCGGCAACATGAGCAACATGGACAGTCTCCTCGGTCCGGGCAAATCTGATAGGGCCACATGGTCTCGTTCTAATGACACGATGGAATCAGAAGAACGCGGACTGACTCGACGGACCCCGAAATGCTGAAAGCGGCACCCGTGCTATGAGGAGAATACAACCAGCCTGGTTCTTATTCCTTTTTGCGCCGCTGACGGCTGAATATGTCAGCGGATCCTCGCCGTATTTGAACCCATTCGTGCTCCTGGCGAACTTGTTGTTGTATGGCCCGGGGGCGCTCTTGATTCGCGAACTGAAGGTCCGGTGGCGTAAAGGCTGGTTGGCCGTCTTCATCCTGGCGGTGGCGTATGTGGTTGCGGAAGAAGGCTTGATGTTGAATACACTATTTGACCCGACTAAGAACACGGCGGGCCGCCTGTGGGGCGTTAACTGGGTGTGGAGTGCCGGCATGCTGGTAGTTCATTCGCTGGTAAGTATTATTATGCCGATTCTTTTGGCCGAAGCGATCTATGATGAGAAGGCCAATGAGGCGTGGGTGAAGCCAGGAACGTTTTACGTCTTACTAACGATGTTCTCGGCTAATGTTCTTGGTTTCGGACTCCTTCTTGCGCCGTCACACCGTCCGGGCGCTGTCCACTACCTGGCCGAGGCAGCAATCATTGTAGCGTGTTTGTGGCTGGCAAATCGGGTGCCGGTCCCGCGGCCTGCGGCAGCGGAGACGAAGTCCAGCCATTCGCCCGTCTGGCTATACGTCGCATCCCTGAGCGGAATGCTTGCGACCATGGTGGCAAGTTTCGCAGCACCAGCACTGCCCATACCGGGCGTGGCAAAGGTGGCGATGATGCTGGCGGTTTACTTGGGCTTCCTGGGATTCCTACATCACAGCGGGGCATTTGATCCCGGACTGGACCCTTTGTCGAGATTCGCCGTCGCCTGCGGGGTCATTTCCTTTTGGGTATTGGCATCCCCGTTGATGGCGCTTGCCAAGGGCAATGTCGGGCCGGTTGTTTTCGCGGTATTGACGGCAGGTTTCCTGGCGAGAGCGCGGAAGCGGCTTAGGAAAGAGCTGCCCAGCAGAAAGCCCTAGGGTTCATGAACTCGCTTGTTGGCCTCGGGCAACCCTTGGTGGATCGCACGCGCGCCTCACTGGGTCTGGCCCAGGCTGGTACCGCGAGCGGCGTCCACGGAGCGACTCTCGCAGCCCTCACGCATCGAATTCGAGGGCTTCCAGCCCTGGGACGCGGTGAATACGATTTGCCCGCGCCGATGGTGTCTTCTTGCTGATGCCCTGGTGTAGCTCCCATGTGTACCCGGCGTTGATCGCGTAACTCTCTGCAGTTACAGTACATACGCAACGCATTTCTTCGCAATTGCCTGCTAATGAGCTGCTTAACATGCTTTTGGCGGCCTGCGGGCCGACATGGTGCAGGCCCTCGCCGACCTGAAGCCAGGCTTCATGCGCTTCCCCGACGGCTGCATTGTGGAAGGCACCCGGCTTTCGGGCCGCTACCAATGGAAGAAAACCATTGGCCCGATCGAGGAGCGGCCTCTGCTTATCAACCGCTGGAACTATGAGTTTCTGCACCGCCCGGCGCCGGACTATTTTCAGTCCTTCGGTCTCGGCTTCTTCGAGTTATTCCAATTATGCGAAGACACTGGCGCGCAACGGTTGCCGATTGTGAACTGCGGCATGGCTTGTCAATTCAACTCCGCCGAACTTTGCCCGATGGATGCGGTGGACCTATACATTCAGGACGCGCTCGACCTGGTCGATTTCGCCAACGGCTCCGTCACCACCGAGTGGGGCGCAAAGCGCGCGGCGCTTGGCCATCCGGAGCCCTTCAACCTGAAGATGATGGGCGTCGGAAACGAACAATGGGGACCTCAATACACCGAGCGCTATGAGAAATCCTCCCAGTCCTTGAAGCAGAAAGACGCCGGTATCGTGCTCATCGCGGCGGCTGGTCCCGATTCGGGGGATGACCGCTTCAAGTTCCTGTGGTCAAAACTGCGCGCTTTGAACGCAGATATCGTGGACGAACATTGCTACTCCCAACCGGCGTGGTTTCTGGCCAACACCCACCGTTACAATGCTTACGACCGCAACGGTCCCAAAGTGTACATGGGCGAGTATGCCGCGCAAAGTGTTGCCACCCCAGCACGAAGAACCGCAATAATCTTGAAACCACCATTGCCGAGGCAGCCTACCTCACTGGTCTGGAGCGTAACGCCGACGTGATGAGAGTGGCTTCCTATGGGCCGCTGTTCGCCCACGTGGATGCCTGGCAATGGACTCCTGATCTGATTTGGGTAAACAACCTCGCCGTTCTGCCCACCGCGAACTACTACGTTCAGCAGTTGTTCAGCCGCAACCGCAGTGACAAAGTTCTTCCGACCGCTCTCAAGGATGAGGCAAGCCAATCCGCTGGCACGCTGAGCCCTCGGCAACGCTGTTTGCCTCGGCGACGCGTGAAGATGCCACTGGCGAGATTATCCTTAAAGTAGTAAAATGCCCTTTCCACCCAACTCAATGACGGTGATGCGACTGAAGGCAAATCGGTAAGCTTAATCAGCCCGGGCCCACGCGAGCCCGTCCGCGCCGGGGCCCGCGTCGATCAACTTCTCAACCTTCCAGTTCTTGAGGTCGATGACGGCAACCTGGCCACTCGCATCGCACGACACGTAAGCCGCTATCCCATCGGGCCGGACCAGCACCTCCTGCGGTGCCTTGGGCACCATAAACGTCCGCACTACCTGCAGAGTCTCCAAATCAAGGACGCCCACTTGATTGATCCCGGGCATCGCCACCACCAACCACTTCCCATCCGGCGTAGGAGCCGTCCCATAGGCAACGCCCGGCAGGAGGACCCAGGTTTTAATCGCCTTCGTTGCGGTGTCGATAACGGCCAACTGCGGCTTGGTCTGGTCCGCGGTGAAGACCCAGCGGTCATCGACAGAAAGCGTGATGCGTTGCGCCGCGGGTTTCACGGGGATCACGGCGAGGAGCTTCTTCGCCTCCAGATCAAGGACGGAGACGGTGCCGGGACCGACGTTCGAGGTATAGCCGCGTCGGCCATCGCGCGTGATGGCCAGCATGTGCGACTCGGCCTGGCCGGTGGGGACGGTCCCGAGGACTTTCAATGCCTGCGGATCGATCACCGCCACCGAGTTATTCAGTTCCGTAGTCACATAGAGAAGGCCGTTCCTGGGACCAAGCACCGCGCAATGGGGCCGCACACCTTTGCCGAAATCGAGGGTGCCTACCACCTGCCTGCTTGTGAGGCCGATGACTCGCAGCAGGCGACCGTCCGTGCCCGGCTTGCCAACTCCAGCATTACCGTAAATCGGCACGAAGGCCCGTTTCCCATCAGGCGTCGCCGCCACTTCATGGCCAGTAACGCCATCCTCCGCGATCGTTGCGATCTGACGGCCGGCCACCGGATCAATGATCCCGAGCGTTTGGTTTCCTTTGTTGGCAACCAGGAGCAGCCCGCTCCCAGTTTTGCCGCCTGATTCCGCGGCATTCAAGGCGGAGCCTGCGCCGGGAGGGTTGAACGTCAGCAGTATGATCGTCCCAATCAGGGTGGCGCGGAGGGTGTTCGCTTGCATGGTCGATACCGTTGCCCGCAAAAGGAGTGAAGTCAAACCGCTCGCCTACAGACTTGCTCGCCGGAGGGCAGGTCAGTGTAGCAGGTCCATGTCGCCGAGCGCCTGCCTCTGATTGATCGCAATGACCGCACTGAACGCTTTTGGTTTCCGCCTTATTGCCAGCGGAATAGCCGCAGGGCGACACCGAAAGAGACTGCGCCCCAAACCAGCATGATCGCAACCTGCGGCGCGACCGCCGCAGGCCCAGCGCCGTCGAGCATGACGGCGCGCACCCCTTCGATGAGCGCGGTGAGTGGCAAGACCTTGATAAGCGGTTGGAACACTTCAGGAAAGCGGGCGGCAGAAAAGAACACGCCGGAGCAGATAGCCATAGGCAGGCTGACCAGGTTAACCAAGCCCGCGACGGTTTGGGTGTTTTGCGCCCGCGAGCCCACCAGCAGGCCCATGCCGGCGAACACCAGCGAGCCCAGCGTGCTGAGCGCGACGATGAGCAGCAGCGATCCTCGGATCGGCACCTCGAATACCCAATGGGCGAACGCGAGCAGCAACGGCAATTCCCCCAGCAGGAACAGTCCCCGCACGAGCACGAAGGAGAGCAGGAAATGGGTGCGCGACATGGGCGTGGCGGTCATGCGTTTGATTAGCTTGCGCACGCGCATCTCAACCAACACGAAGCCCACGCCCCACAGGCCACTAGACATCAAGTTGAACCCCAGCAGGCCGGGGATCAGGAAATCGATATAGCGCGACCCAGGCTCGGTTACGAGTTGGTCCTTCACTGTTATCGTGTCCATGCGCCCCTCCGCGCGTTGCAAGGCATCGTCCACCAGCGCCCGGGCCATACGGCTTTCGGGCCGGGTCGGGTCATATTGATATGTTCGCGGCTGTCCGGCGCTAACCACCAGGGACACCCTGCCGGCGCGCAGCGCTTCGTGTGCCTCCTGGGCGTTGAGCCAGCGCACATGCATGGAAGGGCTCTTCGCGAGCGCATCGCGCCATGCTTCCGCGCCAGGTGATGCTTGAACGGCGACCTCGACTGGCTCGGGCGGCCGGTTGCGGAAAGCAATGCCTAATGCCAATGCGAGGACGAGCGGGAAGCCATAGGTCCAGAATATGGCGGCGGGTTCACGCGCGAAGATGCGCCAGCGCATGAGAGTCAATTGCCACAATGGATGCTGGCGCTCGGCAGTGCGTTTTAGTTGCGTCATGCTAGTCGCGCAGTTGCCGTCCGGTCAGGTTGACGAATACGTCTTCGAGCGTGGCATGGTGTGTGGAGAGCCTCGATAATGTGTGCCCGGTTTGCTGGAGATGGTTGAGCAGGAGCGGCAGGGTCTTGTGCAACTGCTCGACCGTAAGCGAGAGCCCATCGCTGCGGCGTTTCACCGCATGCACGCCGGGCAACGCGCTCATGCGGGTTTCCTCAATCAGCCCATCGCAGGTGAACTCGACCACGTCCGTGCCGCCCAGCGATTGGATAAGCTCCCGCGGGGAGCCCGACGCGATGACCTTGCCCTTGTCGATGACGGCGACCCGGTCACAGAGCCGCTGCGCTTCGTCCATGTAATGCGTCGTGAGCAGCACCGTGCGCCCCTCGCCCTTGAACCGCTCGATCAATCCCCAGAGTTGCCTCCGGGACTGCGGGTCGAGCCCGCTAGTGGGCTCATCCAGAAACAGAACCTCCGGGTCTCCGACCAGGGCGCAGGCGACCGCCAGCCGCTGCTTTTGGCCGCCGGACAGTTTTGAATACCACGCCTGCCGCTTATCGGTAAGTGAGACCAACTCGAGCAGGCTTTGCACATCCGGGCCGTTTGCATAAAACGACCGAAATAGGCGCAGCGTTTCCTCCACGGTCAGCTTGTCCGAGAGGTTGGTTTCCTGCAGCGAGATACCCAGCCGCTGGCGCAGCCAGTCGGCATCGGATTGCCAGGTGCGTCCGAGGAGCTCGACCTCGCCTGAAGTGGCAGAGAGCAAACCTTCGAGGATCTCGACTGTCGTTGTCTTCCCGGCGCCATTTGGCCCCAGCAGTCCAAAGCACTCACCCGCTTGCACCTGAAGATCCAGCCCGTCCACTGCCCGCACGCCGCCATAATCTTTGACCAGGCGGCGGCAGCAAATTGCGGGTGGCTTGTCCGTCATGGCTCAATAACTAAACTGAAAACCGCAGATTGACAAGGAGCCGCCAAGGGGGGGAAGAACGCGAGGGACGTGCCATCGCGTCGCGATGATCTGGCGGTAGCCGTGTGGCTTCAGCCCACGGACAGGACGCACGGAAGGATAGCTGCGTCGCGTCAGCGATGCCTGAGGGCTAAGCGGTTCGGTATCATCAAGCCTGGCTTGGGTGTTTCAGTCGTCGCTACGCGACGGTAGAGCATTCGGAGGACCACCCCGGGGGCTAAAGCCACCCGGCTACCATCGGGTACCGCTACGCGGTGATGGCCCCATCTGCCCTGGAAGAATCCTGTCGTGCGCCCCCAACGGCAGAACCCGAGCGACACCTCTTTCCGATTGGCGTGGCCAGGTGTACAATGGCCACCTCAATGCTGCGTCAACATATAACCCAAAAATCAGGCGCCCGAAGGTTCCTCGCGGGCTTGGTCTGGGCCGGGGCGGTGCTGGTCGCCGCCGGCGAGGAGCAGGTCTTGCGGATGGAAGCGAACGTGATGATCGAACTTACGTTCAGAGCGAGCCACTCCTATGCTGACCCGTTCAACCAGGTGACACTCGACCTTATCGTCAGTGATCCGCAGGGGCGGGAGCTGCGCGCGCCGGCCTTTTGGGCGGGTGCTGATGTGTGGAAGGCGCGCTATGCCTCTCCGTTGGTGGGAACGCACCAATTCCGCAGCGAGTGCTCGGCAACACAGGACCAGGGACTTCACGGCATCATCGGCAAAATCGAAGTCCAGCCCTACACGGGCTCAAATCCTCTCTACGCGCATGGTCCATTGCAGGTTTCCCCCAACCGGCGGTATTTGGAGCACTTCGACCACACCCCTTTCTTCTGGCTGGGCGACACCTGGTGGATGGGGCTTTGCCACCGGCTGCGCTGGCCGGATGAGTTCCAGCAACTGGCCGCCGACCGGAAAGCGAAAGGCTTCAACGTCATCCAGATCGTTGCGGGACTCTATCCTGATATGCCCCCATTTGACCCGCGCGGCGCCAACGAAGCGGGCTGCCCGTGGGAAACGAACTACGCGCGCATCCGGCCCGAATACTTCGATGCCGCCGACCAGCGCCTGCGCTATTTGGTGGATCAGGGCTTCACGCCGTGCATCGTTGGCGCCTGGGGTTATTTCATGCCGTGGATGGGTGTGGAAAAGGTCAAGGCGCACTGGCGTTATCTCATTGCTCGCTACGGCGCGTTGCCGGTGGTGTGGTGCGCGGCGGGTGAGGCGAATTTGCCCTGGTATCTCGCCAAGGGGTTTCCGTACGACGACCGGAAGCAGGTGGCTGATTGGACTGAAGTTCTCCGTTTCGTGCGGGCGACCGATCCCTTTCACCGGCCGCTTACGATTCACCCAACGGCTATCCAGCGTTACACTGCGCGCCATGCCACGGATGATCCCACCTTGCTCGATTTTGATATGTTGCAGACGCCTCATGGCCAGAGCGAGGCGGTGCCCGTCACCGTCAAGGCGGTGCGCGAGTCTTACGCCGCCGCGCCGGTCATGCCGGTGATCGATGGCGAGGCCAGCTACGAGATGCTGAATGACAGCCTACCGACCGAATGGACGCGGAGAATGTTCTGGCTTTGCCTGATGAATGGCGCCGCCGGCCACACTTACGGCGCCAACGGTATCTGGCAGTGCAATCGTCCCGGCCAGCCTCACGGCGCGTCGCCCCACGGCGGCAGTTACGGCAACATCCCGTGGAACGAGGCGATGAGCCTGCCCGGCTCGCGCCAGGTAGGCCTGGGCAAAAAGCTGCTGGAGCGATACCCTTGGCAGCGCTTCCAACCGCACCCGGAGTGGGTGGCGTCAAGCGGCGAATCGCCAGTGAGCCTGGACAATTGCCAATGGATTTGGTTTCCCGAAGGCAATCCGGCCCAGGACGCGCCCGCCGCCAAACGGTATTACCGCCGCACCTTCGTGCTGCCCGAGGGCAAGCCGGTTGAGCGCGCTCGACTTCGAGTCTCGGCCGACGACGCGTTCGCCGCGCGGCTGAATGGCACGATGATTGGCACCGGGGAGGACTGGCGCGTCGGCCGGCAATTCAGCGGTGTGGCTCCTCTGCTCAGAAGGGGCACGAACGTCCTGGCCATCGTGGCCGAGAACAAACCCATCGACCTTCCCGCAAATCCCGCCGGCCTGATTGCCTGCCTCGAACTCGATTTCGCTGGCGGAGAGTCGTTGAAGCTCTTTTCGGACGCCACATGGCGCTGTGCCAAAGACGAGGTCATCAGGTGGGACACGGCAGACTTCGACGACGCTGGCTGGGTCAAGGCTTTGGCCATTGGTCATTACGGCCAGGGGCCCTGGGGTCAAATCGTGCCGCCCACCGGCGAGGCCTACGGGCCCCAAGCGTCAGGTATCCCTGAGGTCGTGCGCGTCATTTACGTGCCCCAGGCCGAGCCGATCGTGGTGCGCAATCTCGGGCCGGACACTGCTTATAGCGCCATGTATTTTGACCCGGTGAGCGGCGCTCTGACGAAGCTGGGAGCAGTCCAAGCCGACGCCGCTGGCGTGTGGAAATGTCAACCGCCCGCCGCCATAAACCACGATTGGGTCTTGGTCCTGGAAGCGAAAGTCAGTGGGGATGATCCCTTATAGGATTGGGCTGGAACGCAGAGCCGCAGCGACGATGGTCAGCGGCGCGGGGCCACTGACGTCCGAACCGCAAACTGAAACGCGAATCCCGCGTCCGCTGCACTAAAGGGTTATCTGCCCGTTCTCTTTGCATCGGATTTGTCCTGAGTCGGGGACGGTCGGGCGAGGCTCATTGCTACGATTCCACCACCGAGCAAGATTGCACCAGCGGCGCTCGCCTTCCCCGTCTCGAATACCAGGAGGAAACAACCTAACATGATCGCGCAAATATTTACCACTTTCATAGCAGCAGTTCTCATTTTGACGGAGCGCCGACTTGCAGTCGGCTTTGGACACCCGCAAATACCAGCGTCGTCTGGTAAGCGAGCGCGTTAAGCCGACTGCAAGTCGGCGCTCCGTCCGTCAAAAT
>Ga0182014_10004250_pt1 | contig 16554 bp, 18 predicted proteins | sample 612S2DmetaG_FD_120489 | JGI IMG/M metagenome (GOLD analysis project Ga0182014, IMG submission 120489) | Permafrost microbial communities from Stordalen Mire, Sweden - 612S2D metaG | ecosystem: Environmental > Terrestrial > Soil > Wetlands > Permafrost | place: Sweden: Stordalen | collected... | reverse complement strand
TTATTTTTAAGTCCCACTATATAAAAGGTTGCGGAAATAGCCTCTGCAGTTGAAAGTATGCAGGGCTTACCATAATTGGTAGGATTAGCTGCAATCAAAAACGGGAGAGAACGATGGTTTTTTCTACCTTTAAACATAATAGATGACTTATCTATTTTTTTCCATGAGCAGTCCAAAGCTGCAATTCCGTTTTCTTCTACAGCTTCACAATCTTCTGGTGATACTGCCTTTTCTGCAAAAGGATCTAAAATTATAGCTCCGACAGGTAACATGTTTAGTTTATTTACTATTTTAACATTACCCCTCTTAGCCATTCGAATAGTAGTACATTTCTTGCGATCACATTGTTCGGCGTGGTATATGGTGACTTTCATAAAAGATGATCCTGTAACTCTAAGAAAAAGTTTATTATCATATTATCTTGAGTTTCGAGATAAAAATTTATATAAATATAAAATTCAGAAATAATCTAATTTTTTTTGATTAAAATTTTATGATTTTAATATTATAATTAATGGATTAGTGTTTTCTAGAATAACTATTTTCCCCATTTAAAAAAATATCTGATTTAAGAAAAGTAATTACCTTTTTTTTAAGATTTTATCTTCTCCATTGATTTTCGAGCCGCTTTTCGCACTGCTTCGCATCTATCTTTTTCAGCGTTGATCAAGACAGATAGTATATTTTTATCCCCTGAATCACCTAAAGTATTAGCTGCAATTTCACGTAAGGATTCATCACCATTTTTTAAAGCATTGATTAAAGCATCAATAGCTGGTGTACCACCTATATTCATCAATGCTTTCGCCACCATATATTGTACTGAGTAATCACTGTCATATAAAGCTTCAGAAAGCGCTTTTACAGCCCGTTGACTGCCAATTTCACCCAATGCTTTTGCCGCATAAAATCGTGCAGTATCATCATCTTCCTTTAGAATAGGAATTAATGCATCTACAGCCTTTTTATCAGCAATCTTTTTTACCAACTTATAAGCAAAAGAATGCATGTTATTACATCATTAGATATTTCCATAAATTAATCCTTCAATTCATTATTTATAGGTTTAAGTTAGTTAAAATTTTCTTTATTTATTAGTTTATTGCAGTTTTTACAATTATACAATTTCTATAAAATTGTTATAATTATGGGAAGGGTTATCATACTTAACACTGTACTTAAAAAAATACATGCACTAACTGCTTTAATATCTAACTCATAAGTTATCGCAAGAACTAAACTGAGCATTGCTGATGGCATGGCTGCTTCTGTAATGATTACTTTACTGTTAAGGCCACTAACTCCTAGGATTATTATAATCATCAATGCGATTAATGGAGCTAAAATAAGTTTAATGGATGAAACCACTGCAGCTTCTTTAAAGTAATTTTTTAAACTACTTGCCTCCAAGGAAAGACCTAAGGATATCATTATTAATGGTATTGCAGCTCCGCTTAAATACGTTAGAATTTGGGGTGTTAAAGAGCCTATGTTTAGATGTAAAATATTCAAAACTATTCCTAAGATTATAGCATATATTGGTGGAAATGTCAGTACACGCTTAGCAACTGCTGAATAATTCCCTCCAAAAAGCAGTGCAAAAAGAATTCCAAAAAAGATGAATAGAATAGTAGAACCCGTATCAAAAAAAATCGCCCTTACAAGTCCCACTGCACCAAAAACACCTAAAATAATTGGATATCCCATAAATCCTGAGTTAAACAATGCGGATGCTGAAGTAATACCCCAAAGTGTTTTCTTAGAATGTTTCCTAAATCTTGAAAAAGTATAACCAACTAAACCCCCAATAGAACCAGTTAATAAGCAAATTAATGTTATACCAATAAGACTAGTTATATTAGATAAATTTGCAGAGTAAAGAGCTGAAAATATAAGTGCAGGAAGCGCAATATTCAAAACAATCTTATTTAATACTATAGTATCATCTGTTTTTAAAAGTCCGATGTATTTAGCTAAATATCCAATTATTATGAGAACAATTATAGAAAGGATTGTTTCCAGAGCACTCATTTTTTTATCATCAAAATAATTTTTTTAAATACCTTAATGCTCCAAAAATGAAAAATTAAAAATTTTTTTTGAATAAATTTTTAAAAATAAAAAAAATAACCAAAACTTAATCAAATTTTTTAATTTTTTTTTTATGTAACATTTTTTTTATAATTGAGATCGTTCATAATCCAATATATTGGAAATAGCACAAGCTGGATCTTTTAAATCCTCTACATCATAGTAACGCCCACCAGATGCTAACGCTAAATCCATGTTAAATTCGTGCCCAAATTTTACTGCTTTTTCAAAATTCACGGTAATAGTAAGTATTTCAAAATTCTTCAACTTCTCAGCAATTTTAATAGCATCCTGAACTGGTCCTTCATCTAATCCCACATTAGGCATACCATCCGTAAGTATAATCATCATAGGAACATACTCATTATGTGCCTTCTCTTTTTTTAAAAGTTCAAACCCTTTTTTTAGACCTGAAGCTAGAGGAGTAGTACCACCAACACGAATATTATCCACTTGTTCCTGAAAAGATAATGCTCGACGAGTGGTGGGAATTATTATTTCCGCTTCCTCTCCTTTAAACCCAATTACACTCAACTTATCCTGATGACGGTTAGTGTCCTCAATTATTCTATTTAAAATTCCTTTAACACGATTAGTTTTCTTTTCAGAAAGCATTGAACCACTTATATCTACTATAAGTGCTATTGATGCTTTAGCACCATGCTTCCTTACTTTTAAACGTATATCATCACTTTCAACTTTTATATTTCCCTTTGATCCTAAAGCAGCCGCCCTAATAGTGGCATCTATAGCTATATCATTAGAATTATCTCTAGGAATTTTACTTTTAATGTAGCGGCCCTTCAAAGTTTGTGAATTAACTCTTTTACCATAAAGTCTCCTCTTCTTTTTTCCCTTCATCTTAAGGAGCTTTTTTATATCAACCTCCTCCTCATCAGCTTCAACCAGCTCATCTTCTTTTTCCAAAGTTTTAAGTTTCATTCCCCTTTTTTTAGCATCACCACTTTCAGGAATTGGAGTTTTTTTTTGTTTTTCCTTTTTATCCTCGGATCCTTCAGAAATAGCTTCTTCTACTTTCTTTTTAATCTTATCCTGATCATAGGATGCTTTCTGGAATCGCTCCCCTAAAACTAGGAGTGCCGCCTCCGATACATCATCCTCATTTACCGTATTCCGATTATTATATGCCGCTATAGCTTTAGATGTTTTTAAAATAGCAATGTCTGCTCGATGTCCATCAACACCCATATCTATACAAATTTTAGCTATAACTTCCAGTAAATCTCGTGGAATCTTCACTTCTTTTAGAATTTTACGGGCTTTTATAATTTTATGCTGAATCTCATCTTGTTTATTTTTAAATTTATCTCTAAATATATTAGGGTTCGATTCGAATTCTTCACGTCTCTGCATTATTTCAACACGATCTTCCAGTTCCATTATGCTGTGTACTGAAATGTGAAGCCCTATCCTATCGGAGAGTTGAGGTCTGAGTTCACCCTCTGCAGGATTCATAGTTCCCACTAATATAAAATTAGCCGGGTGAATTAGAGATATGCCTTCTCTTTCTACAATATTCACCCCATATGCTGCAGCATCCAATAATACATCCACTAAATTATCGTCTAATAAATTGATTTCATCAACGTATAATATGTTTCGATTAGCATTAGCAAGTATTCCGGGTTCAAGAGCCTTCAATCCTTCTTTTAAAGCTTTTTCTATGTTTATTGAACCTACAACTCGATCTTCAGTGGATCCCAATGGTAGCTCTACAACCCTCATTTTTTTTTCTGTTACTTCAATTTCACCAATACTGCATTCCTGGCAGAGAGATTCAATGTCATCAGGGTCACAGTTAAAGGCACATCCTTTAACTATTTTTATTGTGGGTAGAAGATCCGCTAGTGCTCTGACTGCGGTGGTTTTGCCTGTTCCTTTATCTCCTTTAATTAGAACGCCCCCAATACTAGGGTTTATAGCGTTTAATATCAAAGCTTTTTTAATATTTTCCTGACCAACTATAGCGGAAAATGGGAAAATAAGGTTTTTCACTTGTCTCACCTTTATTAAATAAATAAATAAAATTTTTTATTTGTTTTAAATCTTTATAAAAAAATATTTAATCTAAAAATTTTTTTTTATATTAATTTAATATGTAAGTTTTGTTGAATATAAATTTAAATTTTTTTTTATCATAAAGAATAAATAATATCATTTACATAGTAAAAGTTAGGTGATTAATCTATGTGCACAGTAGGAGGCCCAATGGCTGACATTAAAATGAAAAAGCTCAAAACAAAAAGATACCGATGCCTAGATTGTAAAAATGAATTTAAAGGTATTGGAAAACGAGTTGTATGTCCATCATGTCAGTCAGAGAACGTCGAAGAATTATGATGGGTTCTGATGAACTTTTGTTTTTAATTGGAGAATCTGGAGAGTTAGGCGTAGTAAAGGCTAGTAAAAATATGGAGTTATTTATAGGAACTCCGGAGAAGGAAGAAATAGTATTATTCCTTCAGTCTGAGGATTTAATTGCTGTTTCTGTATTCGATGTTGGTGATAAAGCAGAGAAAGGTATAAAATCTATGATTTACCTATTAAGAGAATTAACTTCACCAATAATTGTCCTTCCAGAAAATCATCCCACTTCTAAAAGACTTAAAATGGTTGTATCTTGTGGAGAGAGTATACATCTTAATTGTGATATACAACCGGGAACTCATCCGGAACAGGATATAATATGTGCATGTAAGGAATTATCCGGTCTAGATATTTATGCTATAAATGGTGGGGTGGAGATTGAAGGAAGTGTTCACAACTTTAAAGTAGAAAAATTAGATTATTGAAAATAAAATTAATTTTATAAGCTTATTTTTTCTAATGAAATTATATTTAAATATAATTATAAAAATTTAATCATTATTTCATTATAAATTCAAAACTTCATTTAAATAAAAAAAATATCATGAGAGCTCAAAAATTATGTTAATTTACGATTTTTATCAGATATTCGGGCAGATAGTCATTATTATAGCCCTATCGATCCTAGGTTTATTTACATTAACTTTAATTTTAGGTGGAATACTAATTAGAGAAAATAAACTTATTTTTCCTAAAGTACTTCTCTTTACTTTAGATGTTTTCTACGGTTTTCTAAGGAAATTCTCAGAGAATTTAGGCGTTGATAGTAAAATAGTGGATCAAATTGGTGTCGAAGTTAGAAATAAAGTTAATGAAAAGCGTTTCAAAAAATTAACTACAAAGGATAAAATTTTAGTACTACCCCACTGCTTAAGACATTCCGACTGTGAAGCTAACCTTGAAACATCAGGATTAGTCTGTACGAATTGTAATCGATGCATTATAGGTGTACTAAAGGATAAAGGAGAAGATTTAGGTTATCAAGTCTTTATTATACCAGGGTCGACTTTTCTTAAGAAAATCATCGAAGAAAACAATTTCAAAGCTGTATTAGGTGTAGCCTGTTATCAGGATCTTAATTTAGCAATGATGAAATTGAATAAATTTTCCTGTCAAGGTGTTCCACTTTTACGGGATGGATGTGTTAATACAAAAGTTGATTATAGGGCTGTTCTCGAGAAAATGGGAGTAGAAATTGAGAAAAAAATTGAAATTAACAAAGATAATTCCTGTAATAAAAAATCTTATAGTGATAAATTATTATAAAACCCTTTTTTTAAATCAGATTTACTTAAATTCTTTTTTTAGTTAGATTCAAAAACTTATTTCATTTTCATACCATATTTTAAAAAAATCTTATATTGTTAATTTACTTATTTAAATCTCGAATACCTTGAAAAATAAATATCATTTCTATGAAACATTTATTAATTTTTTATTCCTTAATGTAAATTTGGAGGTAAAGATAAAATGGAAAAAGTTATTTTATTATGCGCCAGTCCCCGACCAAGCGGTAATACTTACCAAGTTTTAGAGGAATGCGCTAATGTTATAGAGGATGAAGGTTTAGATGTTGAAATAATCTCATTCGTTGGTAAAGATATTAAATCTTGTATAGCATGTGCTAAATGTGGTGAATTAAATGAATGCAGTATTAATGATGGATTAAATGATATTATACATAAAATCAGAGAAGCCGATGGATTAATTGTAGGATCTCCCGTCTATTTTGGAACAGCCCGTGGAGATATAATGTCAGCCTTACAGAGGATAGGTATGGTTTCCAGAACTAATGGTAACTTCTTATCATGGAAAGTAGGTGGACCTATAGCAGTTGCACGTAGAGGAGGACACACAGCCACATTACAGGAAATGTTAATGTTCTTTTTTATCAATGACATGATTATTCCCGGTTCCACTTACTGGAATATGGTCTTTGGATGGGCTCCTGGAGAAGTGCAGAAGGATACGGAAGGAATGGAAACCATTCGTAAATTTGGCTATAATGTAGCTACATTGATTAAAAAAATTAAACCCAATGAATAAATTTGAACCTCAATTATATGAAATATTTAGAAATCTAACAATTCTTAATTCTAACAAAACAAAAATTTATTTTTTTTTATATAGTGATAATTTATGGTAAAAGAACAGCTTTATAAGAAATATGCTAAGTATTATGATAAAATTCATGATAAGTTTGATCAAGAACAAGAATCATCGTTCATAAAATGGGCTGTAGATAATCATAAGATGAGTGAAGGTAATTATCTCCTTGACGTGGCTTGTGGAACCGGTAGACATGTTGAATTCTTGAAAGAATATTATGAGATTCTAGGAGTAGATATAAATCCGGAAATGTTAAAGATCGCCCGATTAAAAAATCCTGAAGTCAAATTTATAAATGGTGATATGAAAAAATTGGATATTGGAGGAAGATTTGATGTTATAATATGCATGTTCAGTGCTGTGAATTATAACACTACATTGGGAGAGTTAAAAATAACAAAACAAACTTTTATAATCATTTAAAGAATGGTGGAATTTTAATTTTTGATTTAGGTTTAAATTTAGATAACTGGATTGAAGGGTTGGTAAGTGTTGATACGATAGTTGATGAAAAATTAAAAATAGCAGTATTATGTCAATCACATTTAGATAATGGAGTATTTAATGCTGACTTTGTATATTTAATTAAAGAGAATGGAAAGTTTGATTTCGATATTGATCAGCATGAACTAGGTGTTTTTGGAATGGAAAAGGTCGTGGAATTAATGGAAGATGTTGGTTTTGAAAACTTCATCTATGCAGAATTTACTTCTGAAGCTTGGGATGCTAGATCAGGTGATCGGCCAATATTTGTAGGAGTTAAATAGTTATAAGAATTTAAATTAAATTATTCTTATATAGGGTTATAATTATGAAAATAGCTGTTGCAGTTTCAGATGATGAAAAATTTACTGAACACTTTGGTAAAGCCCAAAAATTCCTGATATACGAATTTAGTGAATATGAAATGAATTTAACAGAGAAAAGAATGTCTCCCAAAATACGTGGTGAGAAGCATCAGTGGGGTAAATCTTTAAACGTAATAGAGGATTGTGATGTAATTATATGTTTGCAGATTGGTTTAAGGGCTAAACCAGCTTTGAAACAAATGGGTAAGAAAATTGTGGAAGATGATGGAAGTATAGAAGATGTTCTTCGAAGATTTATTAATCATCAGAAGTTCATTGATAAGCCAATTTTTTAAATATTATACTAATTCAAATTTTAACTGGTGACCGAAAAATGAGTACTTTAATAATCTATTACTCTAAGCATCATGAGAATACTCAAAAAGTTGCTGAAGCCATAGCAGATAGTATTGGGGCAGATGTACTTAATTACGAGTTTGTTGACCCTGACAATATCAGTAAATATCAATTAATTGGATTTGGGTCAGGCATCTATCATGGAGAGCCTGGTAAGGAACTAATAGAATTTATTAATGAGTTAAAAAATATTGGTGACAAAAAGGCATTTGTTTTCACCACTAGTGGTCAAGGTACTGCTAATTATAATTATTATTTAACCCAATTATTGCATGAAAAAAACTTTGAAGTTATTGGAGGATTTAATTGCAAAGGCTTTGACACTCATGGGTTACATAAAATAGTTGGTGGTATTAATAAAGGAAGACCTAATGAAGATGACCTCAAAAAAGCTAAATTATTTGCTGAAAGTTTACTATGAATAAATTTTTTTGTCAAATAATTTAATAACAAAGGAAATATAATATTATTTAAGAGTAAGGAAACCTAAACACTAATATAAGATGAAATCTAATTAATTTTTATCAATAAATCTGGCGGGTTCATAAAAAATAACTTTTTTAACTTTCAAATTCTGTTTTAAATTAATCTTTTATTTACAACATAATATTATAAAGATTAATTAGAGTTATAAATAAAGATTTCATAATATTAAAGAACTCGAAATATGGATTTTTGATATTTACCTAGGACATAGGGTTCTTTTATAAAAAATCAAGCATTTAAGGTGATAAAATATGGCTAAAGCAAGACGTAGAAGAGTAAAGGATACATGGAAAGATAAACAGTGGTATAAAATAGTGACTCCTAAAGAGTTTGGTGATGCAGAAATAGGCACCACTCCTGCCCGAGATTCAAGTATGCTACTAAAAAGAACAGTAGAATCCTCCATGAGGGAGCTTTCCGGAGACTTCAGTAAACAATATATAAAACTATTCTTCCAAATAAAGGATGTTGCTGGAGAAACCGCAAATACTGACTTTGTAGGTCACCAGGTGACCTCAGATTATGTTAGAAGTATGATTAGACGAGGAACAAGCCGTATAGATGCTATTACTCCAGTTACAACTCAAGATAATAAGAAAATGAAAGTTCACGTACTAGCAATCACTATAAAAAGGGCTAAATCTTCCCAGCAAAAATTCATTCGAGAAACTATGGAAAAAATAGTAATTGAAGTAGCTTCTCAGAGAATCTTCCGTGACTTAGTAGAAGACATAGTTACCGGTAAATTAGCATCAACCATTTACCACGAGGCTAAAAAAATATACCCTCTCAAAAGAGTTGAAATAGTTAAAACCAGTGTGATTAAAGAAAAAACATAATTCTGTGAAAAAGAAATGTTTTATAACCTGGAATATGTAGTCCTACTGGTGGTTATAGGGGCTCTAGTGTATGCTAGAAAAGCAATAGATCTCTTGGGATCCATTTTCCTGATTATAATGGGTGTCATAATTATCTTCGCAGCAGGTGTAAACTGGTTCTTTTTAATCATCTTATTTTTATTATTAGGATTAATATTTACCAAATACAAACATCAGTATAAAAAGGATAAAGGAATATATGAAGGCACCAGAACCATTAAAAATGTAGTATCTAATGGAGTAGTGCCTTTTGTAATGGCTGCATTCGGAAACTATGGCGGATTCATAGGATCCATAGCCACCGCAACAGCAGATACCATGGCCAGTGAAGTTGGAGTACTGACTACACCCCGACTAATAACCACTCTAAAGAAAGTTGCACCCGGTACTGATGGAGGAATATCCATACTAGGTACCGCAGCTGGAATCGTGGGTGCTGGCTTAATAGGTTTAGCAGCTTATATTCTAGGAATATATCCAGTTTTATATAAAACTTTAGAAATTGCAGTTTTATCAGGTACTGTGGGATGTTTTATAGACAGCATACTGGGTGCTGTGCTTGAATCAAAAAAGTACCTAACCAATGAACATGTGAATCTCATAGCAACCGTATGCGGAGCTTTCGTAGGTATCATTCTAGCAGGGTGATGATAGTGAAAGGAATTATATTAATTATAGATGGAATGGCAGGCCGTCCTTTAGCAGAATTAGGATATAAAACAACACTTGAAGCAGCAGAAACACCGAATATGGATAAAATGGCGGAAAATGGAATTTGTGGAATCATGGATCCCATAAAGCCAGGCATAAGAGCTGGGAGTGACACATCCCATATATCCATACTAGGTTACGACCCTTATCAAGTTTATACTGGTAGAGGACCATTCGAAGCTGCAGGTGTTGGTATAGAAGTAATGGAAGGAGATATAGCCTTTCGATGTAACTTCTCTACTGCAGATGATGATGGAATAATTATTGATCGCCGAGCTGGCAGAATAAGAGAAGGCACTAAGGAAATAGCTCAACAAATAAACTCTATAGATTTAAATGAAAATGTAGAAATAATATTCAAAGAATCAACTGGCCACAGGGCCGTTTTAGTTTTAAGGGGTAATGGATTATCAGATCAGGTAAGTGACGCTGATCCTAAACATGAAGGAAAAAAATGGAAACAAATCCAATCAACCGATAATAAACCCCAATCGATCAAAACAGCCCAAATATTAAATAAATTTGTTGAAGAAACCTATAAAATATTAAAAAACCATCCCATTAACATTAAAAGAATAGAAAATGGTGAAAATCCTGCTAACATAATATTACCACGTGGTGCAGGTGCCGTGCCTCATGTTCAACCATTTATTGATAAATATGGTTTAAACGCAGCTTGCATAGCTGAAACTGGGTTAATTAAAGGAATTGGAAAAATAACTGGTATGGACATTATAAATGTTGAAGGAGCTACGGGTGGAGTAGATACTAATCTTAATAATATAACTAATAGCATCCTGGAATCTATAAAAAATTATGATTTTATCTTAATCAATATAGATGGTGCAGATGAAGCAGGACATGATGGAAATATAACTGAAAAAGTAGAATTCATAGAGAAGGTAGATGAAGTTATACAAAAAATTTCACAAATACCCGATATTTATTTTATACTTACAGCTGATCATTCTACACCCATATCCGTAATGGATCATAGTGGAGACCCGGTACCCCTAGTAATTAATGGTCCTGAGATTCGAATGGATGATGTTACAAGTTTTAATGAAAGATCCACTTACAAAGGTGGTTTATGCAGGATTAGAGGATCCGATATTATGAATATTTTAAGGGATCTAATGAATAAATCGACTAAATTCGGGGCATAAATAAATGAATTCTAATGAAAATAACTCTGAAGCCCCCAAGCTGTTTGGTACCTCTGGTATTCGTGGTAAAGTAGATAGTGAAGTAACACTTGAACTAGCACTAGGTATTGGACGCTCTCTTTCTACACTGCTTGGTGAAGGACACCGTATTGTAGTGGGATATGATAGTAGAACATCTAATAAGATGTTGGAGAGCGCTTTAACTGCAGGTATTCTAGAGGGTGGATGTAACGTTTTAAGTCTTGGATTAGCACCAACACCCTTAGTAGGGTACGCTACAATGAAGATAAGGGCCGATGCAGGAGTAATGATTACTGCATCTCATAATCCACCACAGGATAATGGTATTAAAGTATGGAACCGTAATGGTATGGCTTACCGAGCTCATCAAGAAAGGGCTTTAGAAAAAGTAATTCATTATAAAACATTTACCAATACCTCCTGGGAAAATATTGGAAGGGTAGAAGATATAAGCAGTTTATCGTCCCTATACATAACTGATTTACTAAATTTTATAAATATAAAGCCTGGTTTAAAAGTAGTGGTGGATTGTGCCAATGGAGCAGCATCTTATATGTCACCATTACTACTTAGAAAAGCTGGATGTGACGTGATAACATTAAATTCTCAACCAGATGGTTTTTTCCCCGGTCGAATGCCTGAACCATCAGATAAGAATTTAGGTGAACTCAAGAAAATGGTTAAAAAATCTAAAGCAGATCTGGGAATAGCTCATGATGGAGATGCTGATCGGATGGTGGCTGTAGATGAGAAAGGTGTTATGGCTGAATTTGATAAATTATTAAGTCTTGTAGCATCTGAAATAGGTGGTCGTGTAGTTACCACCGTAGATGCCTCAAGTACCATCGATTTATGTATGGATAAAATAGATGGTCAAGTTATAAGGACGGAAGTAGGTGATGTGCATGTGGCTGAAGCAATAGAAGAGCATAAAGCCTCTTTTGGTGGGGAGCCTTCTGGCACATGGATACATCCAGACTTCTGCATGTGTCCTGATGGATTATTATCCGCATTAAGAGTCATAGAGTTAGTACAGAAGAAAGGACCATTATCTCAACTACTGAAAAATGTACCTAGTTTTCCTACTTTAAGGGAAAGAATTGATTGTAAGGAAGACCAAAAAAATTTAGTAATGGAGAAAGTTAAAAAAAAGCTTCCCCATCTTTTTGAAAGTGTAATTAAAGTAGATTTAATTGATGGCGTCAGAATATCTATGAAGAATGGAAATTGGATTTTAATACGTCCCTCCGGCACTGAACCCTACTTAAGGATTACCTTAGGTGGTAAAACCATCGAAGAAGCACAGAAAATGATGGAACGTTGCAAGGGATTTCTTGGAGGTTTAATGTGAAGGGAGTTATATTAACTGCAGGGGAAGGCACTAGAATGCGTCCCCTAACGCTAACCCGGCCGAAAACCATGGTGCCTATTGGCTGTAAACCAATATTACAGTATAATGTTGAGGCCCTAAGAGATGCTGGTGTAACTGAAATAACACTGATTGTGGGTTATCATCAAGATGTTATAAAAAATCATTTTAAAGATGGATCTTCATTAGGAGTTAATATAAACTATGTAACTCAAGAAAAACGATTAGGAACAGCTCACGCCATTGGAACCATCGCTAACATACTGGAAGGAGCATTCATAATTTTAAATGGAGATATAATAATAGAATCACAGTTAATAAGAGATCTAATCGATAAATATCAATCCACTGATGCTAAATCCATACTAACTTTAACACAAGTCAATGATCCTTCCTCCTTTGGAGTAGTAGAACTTGATGGTGATAGAATAACTAATTTAATAGAAAAACCTGCTCCCGGAGAAACCACCAGTAACTGGATTAATGCGGGTATTTACCTTTTTGATGATGATATCTTCCATGCTATAAAAGAGACTCCAAAATCATCACGTGGAGAATATGAAATAACTGATTCCATCAAGATTCAAATGGATAGAAATGAAAAAGTTTTAGGCATGCTGTACTCGGATAAATGGATTGATGTGGGAAAACCATGGGAACTCCTAACAGTTAATGCGGAATATTTAGAAGGAATGATTGAATCTGAAATTTATGGTGAAATTGAAGATGGAGTCACCATTCACGGTCCAGTTTTTGTAGGTGAAAATAGTATAATAAGATCCGGATCATACATTATGGGACCTATCTTTATTGGAAGTAATTGTGATATAGGTCCTAACACTTTTTTAAGGAAATGCACTTGCATTGGTAATGGAGTTAAGATTGGAAACGCGGTTGAAATTAAAAACTCTATTATAATGGACGATACTAATATTAATCATTTATCATATGTAGGAGATTCTATTATAGGGGCTAATTGTAATATAGCCGCAGGCACCAACATAGCTAACCTGCGTTTCGATGATGGTAATGTAAAATTAACTGTAAAAGGAGATAGAATAGATTCTGGAAGGAGAAAATTAGGTGTAATCTTTGCAGATGGTGTTAAAACTGGAATAAACTCTAGTTTCAATCCCGGCGTAAAAGTGGGTTTAAACTCAAAGATAGGTGCAGGAGCAATAATCAGTAAAGATATCCCATCAAACAAGCTAGTTCTACCTAAACAACAACAATTAATTCTAGATCAATGATATATAAAAAAATTATTTTTTTTAAATAAAAATTTATTAATGATATTATTTTTTTAGAATTTATTTTATTTTTATCATTAAACACTGAATTTTCAAGCCAAATTTAGTTATTTAAAAAATATTTCAAAGTTGATGAAAAAATGATACACACCACAGTTAAAATATTCAAAGGTTCCCACATAACTGGAAAAGTTAATATAGCTGATCAATCATCCGTATGGTTCAACGCAGTCATCAGAGGTGATATCGAGGAAATTACTATTGGAAAATATTCCAACATTCAAGATAACTGCGTTTTACACTCATCTAAAAACCATCCACTTAAAATAGGATCCTATGTTTCAATTGGACATGGTGCAATAGTACACGGAGCCACAATAGAAAATAATTGTTTAATTGGAATGAATTCCACTATACTAAACGGTGCCATTATAAGAAAAAACAGTATAGTAGGTGCCGGTGCTGTAGTAACTGAAGGTAAAGAATTTCCCGAAAAAAGTCTTCTAATGGGTATGCCCGCCAAACTCATCCGGAAACTAGAAAATGATGAAATAGAAGACATAAAAAATAATAGCATTAACTATGCGGATATGGCTAATAAAGACGAAGTAATTTAATTAAAAAAAATATATGCACTTTTATTTAATAACTTTAATATTAAAAAAATATTTACAAATTATCGTGTTGATTAACAATGGTAAAGATTCGCGAATTAGTTAAAACACTTAATCCCTATGTTCCCGGTAGATCAATAAAAGAAATAGCTGGAAAATATGATTTAAATCCTGATAAAATCATTAAACTAGGATCTAATGAAAATCCATTAGGACCCTCACCCAAAGCCATAGAAACATTATCAAAAAATCTTAAATATATGAATCAGTACCCAGAAACAGATTTAAAAGATTTAACCGAAGCAATAGCTTCATATTCAGGTGTAAACCCATCCCAAGTGATTTTAGGTGGAGACGGTGCTGATGAGATACTAGATCTACTAGGAAAAACATTAATTGACCCTGGAGATGAATTTATAGTACCATTACCTAGTTATATGTACTATGAATACATCTTAACCATTAATGGGGGAGTACCCGTCTACGCTCAATGGGATATGCCTCAAAACAAGGTGAATGTCGATTCCATATTAAAAAATCTCTCCCCACGCACCCGTATAATATTCTTATGCACACCCAACAATCCAACAGGAGGATTAATAAATAAAAAAGATATTAAAACCATTTTAGATAGCACTGATGCCTTGGTAGTGGTGGATGAAGCATACTTTGAATATTCTGGTGTAAATAATGTTGATCTACTAAATGATCATGATAATCTCTTTATTCTACGCACCTTCTCCAAAGTAATGGGATTAGCAGGTATGAGGGTTGGTTATGGATTAAGTAATCCACAATTTATACAATACATGCACCGAGTGAAGCCAGCATTCAGCCTTACCCGACTCTCTCAAATCGCAGCAGTAGCCACCCTAAATGATAAAGACTATATAAAAACCTCCATTCAACTTGGAATACAAAGCCGTGAATATCTCTACACAGAACTCCTTAATTTATCTAATTTAATCGTGCTTAAATCCAAAGCAAATTATTTATTAATAGACATTCGTGAAACAGGAATGAATTCTAAAACTTTAACTAAAAAACTTATGGAAAAAGGAATAATTGTAAGAGATTGCAGTTCATTCCTAGGTTTAGATGATTACTGGATTAGAGTAAATGTCGGCACCATAGAAGATGATAAAAAATTTATCGAAGTTTTAAAGGAAATAATTTAAATTGTTTTAGTATAAATTAAAATTTCATTATTATATTCTATCTAAATTTGATGAGTAGTGTAAAAAAGTTGATTATCGGCGGAATAATAGTTTCATCTATTGAATATCCTAGTAAAATATCTTTAGTAATTTTTACTGGAGGATGTATCCTTAAATGCCCCTATTGTCATAATCCAGAGCTTATATTTGGAGGAAATCCAGTCGAGATAAGTACAATCAAAACAAAAATTAAAGAATCTCTAGAATATATAGATGGAATAACAATAACCGGTGGAGAACCATTAATCCAATGGGAAGATGTTAAGGATATTCTACAGTATTCTAAAATGTTAAAATTAAAAACAAAAATTGACACAAGTGGATTTAATCCAGAAAGAATTAGAAAAATTATAAAATGGACAGATTATATTGCACTTGATATTAAAGCACCTTTCTATAAATACGAATCGGTAACAGGAATGGATATAGGTGATTGTGTGAAAAAAAGCATGAAAATTTGCTTTAATAATCCAAATACTTTTCTTGAATGCAGAACCACCTATGTACCAGGTCTTTTGAATCCGGATGACATGATGGAAATTGCAAAAAGTATACAATGTGATTTATACACTATTCAACAATTCAGAAATCAAATTGTTTTAGATGAAAAACTGAAACAAACACCTAATCCCTCACGTGATGAATTATTAATGATTGCAAATAAAATTAAACCAATATTAGGAAGAGTAAAGTTAAAAACTGCTGAATTTGGCGATGAAATTATATAAAAATGGATGAATAATCGGAGGGTTCAATCATACCAATTTTGTTATTTGGAAGCAACCATATTGATCTCATAACAGGTAAAAAAACCACTACCATTAGAAAATTGTGGAAAAAACCTTTATCAACAGGGGATAGACTTCATTGTTACTGGAATTTGATTTCTAAAGAACGTGAGAAACTCTTTGAAGCTGAAGTAACGTATGTTAACGTTATCAAATTTAATGAACTTAAAAAGAATGATGAACTTGCACGTGAAGAAGGTTTTCGAAATGCTCAAGAATTAGAAGCTGAATTTCACAGACTTTACCCGGATACAGACGATA
>Ga0182014_10004249_pt1 | contig 16559 bp, 13 predicted proteins | sample 612S2DmetaG_FD_120489 | JGI IMG/M metagenome (GOLD analysis project Ga0182014, IMG submission 120489) | Permafrost microbial communities from Stordalen Mire, Sweden - 612S2D metaG | ecosystem: Environmental > Terrestrial > Soil > Wetlands > Permafrost | place: Sweden: Stordalen | collected... | reverse complement strand
TTCTTTTTACATGGGCGCCGCGGCGTTTCTGGGCGCTGTTCTTTGGACCGTTTTCACGACCAAGGAATATCCGCCGGAAAATCTGGCGGAATTTCAGAAACAGAAGGCCGAGCGCGCGGGTATCGCGGCAGGGGCCCGCGAAATCCTGGCGGCAATCCGCGAGATGCCCCGCACCATGCGGGAACTCGCCTGGGTCCAGATCTCGACCTGGCTGGGGTTGTTCTGCATGTGGCTTTACTTTCCGGTGGCCGTGGCGCGCAATGTCTTCGGCGCCTCCGACACGAATTCTCCCCTGTATTCCGCGGGAGCGGAGTGGGCGGGGGTCTGTTTCGGAATGTACTCGCTGGTGTGCTTCGGATTTTCGTTCGTGCTGCCTGCGCTTGCGCGGAAGTATGGGCGCAAGACAACCCATGCCTTGTGCCTGATATGCGGCGGCCTGGGACTGCTTTCCGTGGCCGTGATTCACAGCAAGTTTCTGCTGTTGCTATCCATGGTCGGAGTCGGGGTTGCCTGGGCCAGCACGCTCTCCATGCCCTACTCCATCCTTGCCGGATCGCTGCCTGAAGGAAAGACCGGAGTCTACATGGGAATCTTCAACTCCTTCGTCGTGATTCCGGAGATCGTGGCAGCGCTTGGATTCGGCTGGATCATGGGCCATCTGCTCAACAACAACCGGATTTCCGCAGTGGTGGCGGGTGGAATCTTCTTCATGCTGGCTGCGGTGCTGACGCACCGCGTCGAGGACGTGGAAGAGCTGCAGCATCCGGGTGGTTTGTTGCCCGGCAATGCCGTCACGACAAAGTCTTGACCTCAATCTGAGTGGGAATTTCGACTACTCGAGATCGGACGCAAGGTCAACTGGCGCTTGACATTCGCCTTTGAAGGCGAAAACGTGATCCTCGTTGACTATCGGGATTTCCACCAGGAGAAATGACGTGACGCGGATGCACAACCCGCCGCACCCAGGTAAAGTGCTTCGGGAGTTTCCAGGCGACATAGACGTAACGGCTGCCGCAAAGCATTTGCACGTGTCCCGCGCGGCACTTTCCCGTGTGCTCAACGGCAAGGCAGGCATCTCTGCCGATATGTCGCTGCGTCTTTCCGCTGCGCTTGGAACCTACGCTGAAATCTAGTATGAGCTGCAAACCGACTTCGATATGTGGCAGGCATCCCAGAAGAAGCAGCCAAAGATCGAGCCCTTGCAATCGGGCGGCTTAGGAGGCCCAACTGGCCCTAGTTTTCCGTTTCTTCCAGAATTGGAACAAGGTCCCGGCTGCCATGCAGCACTCTTTCGATTCGGATCGCGTTCTGGCGAATGCGAAAAAGGATCACGTAGTGACCCACTGAAGCCAATCGTGCATCCACGCCAAGCTCGGGCCGCAGCCGATAGAGCTCCGGCTGTTTGGCTATCTCCTTCATCCGCGCGCGAAGGACTCGAAGCAATCGCGCTGCATGGCGCGGACTGTCCTTCGCGATGTAATCCGCGATCTCTTCAAGGTCGCCCGGCACGTACGGGGATAAGCGCAGGCGCATTATCGGCCCGTTGCCTCGGCAAGGCCGTCATATTTCCTTTCCAATCGGTCGAAAACCGGGTCTGGGTCAAGACCCACGGAATCGTCGGCCACAGCCTCCTGCCACAGCTTGCGAAGATCGGCCAGCCCTTGTTCCCGCAACTTCCGCTTGTGCGTCCATTCGCGCAGGGCATCGCGGATGACCTCGCTGTTCGAGGAATATTCCCCAACCTCTACCGCCCGGCGAACGATTGCCGCCATTTCGGAGGGAAGTGCGATGCTCAGTTTCTCGATGGTAGGCATAAGGTGTACTCCAGTAGTATTAAATACTACCACTTTTCCGTTTGCGAACCTTGCTGGCTAAACAGGAAAGCCCCAAGGCGAACCATTAACCTCCGGCTTGGAACGAACAAAGAGGTACACGTTGTGGTCTTGTAGCAGGGCACGGCTTCAAGAGCCCGCTGCGGCATTTTCACCTCCGCTCTTTGCGGAAGATAACCTTCCGCAGGCGCACAATTGGAATAGGAAAGACGAGCGGAGAAGCCATGTTGAGCCGCTGGGTTGCGAACTCATGAAAAACATCACTCGAACTGCGCCCGCGTTCCTCGCCTCGAACCCGGATTGCCCCAAGCCCCCAGCGCCATCCTGCCAAAAACAGAGATCGTGTTTTCGGGCTGTGAAACTGTGGAGCTACACTTAAAATAAGCAGAATCAATGGATTCCTCTGGCCAACCGCACAGCGACACAGGATGCGTGATTCTGTGAGGCTGTGGACTTTACGCACCGTTGCCTCCGGCGGCCGGGGCTCCCTTCGCCGGAACAAGACAGATATTCATCTTCCCTTTTTGGGGTGTGGTAGGGGAGGTCACGAAGCGGCTCAGTTCAGCTTCAAACTCCGGGGCCGGGCAACGCTGGCCGGATCGAAGCCGCCCGGATGATCCGCTGCCGGCTTGGGCATGCAGTGCAATTTGCTCTGCACCGGAGCCGCGTAGGAGCGGGTTACGTGCAGCCGGTCCATCACCACGTAGCGGGTGCGCAGGCCGTCCACGGTCGGGGGTAGCTGGGCGGGAACGCGCTTGCGGTCCACGTAGATCACCAGCGCAGCTTCTTTCGGGTTGTCCAGGCTTTGGCCCACACCCACGCCGAAGAAGGCGGGATTCCTCCTCATCAGGCTCTGGGCCACTTGCTGCTTGACGGCCACGGCTGGGCTGAGCGCCGCGGCTGGCAGGGCAGGGGCGCCGGAGACGGAGGAGGCTTCAAAAGGAGTCTGGGGCGCCGAGCCGAAGGCCACCGCGTGGGCCGTGGTTGGAATTACCACGGTGCGCACGCCGTCCACCGTCGCCGGCGCATTCACGGTCATGCTTTCATCCACGTAGATAAGGACAGTACCCTCGCCGGGATGGTCGCTGCTTTTGCCGGTGGCCACGCCCAAAATTCCTGCTGCCGGGTTCACCAGCATGCGGGCCTGCCCGAGGGCCTGCTGGGCGCGCGCAGTCTCCGCGTCCGTGAGCGTGCGAGCCTGCGCCACGGCGACCGTGCTATCGCCGTAGTTGAGGCAACTCACAGCGTGGTCGGCGGCGCCCACAAATGTATAGCTTGTCCCGCCGCCCGCCTGCGCGCTCAGTTCGCTCAGCACGTCGGCCACGGGGTTGGCCACGCCCTGGCTTACGCCGGCTGCGTCTGTCCCTCCGGCAAAGTACAGGCCCACCGGTTCGGCATTGGCGCTATCCACCACCAGCGACCCGGAGTCGCCCGCATCGCTGAATTCGTTGCCGCTGATCGCCAACTGGTTGGTGTAGGTCTTGGTCAGGTAGGGCTTGGTTTCAGCGCAATCCAGGTAGTAATCGACGGTCACGTCCAGGTTGAGCGCCGAGATACCGCCGCAGGTTAACCCCGTCGTCCGCCCGCTCTTGGCTACCACTAGATCAAGAGCCGCGGCCTCGCCCTTGCCGCCGGTCGAGGAGATGCCGGGAGGTGCGGCGGCCAGCGAACCGTCGGACTGTTTGGCGCCCAGCTCGAGAATGCTGCCGGTAGGATTCACAGCGCCGGAATCGACTTGAGCGATGGCCGCGTCCGCGTTGGTTGCGGCGGAGCTGAGCGCGAGCCAGCCGGACAGGGTGCCCACGGGCGTGGTCCCCGCACCGTCTCCGTTGGGCGTGCAGTTGTTGTCGATGAGTCCCGGCTGGATGATGGCGTCGCCCACGCTGGCATGGTCACTGCGTGCCAGCACATGGTTGCTGCTCAGCAGGTACTGATGGTTGCTGTTGTCCTGAATGAGCGATCCCAGCGTCCCACTGCAGCAGTCCACAATCTGGTTCCCTTGGGTGTCGTAGTCGTTGTTATTGCCGCCTGAGCTGCCCAGCGGGACCGGCGTGGGCAATTGCGTCTGGTGGGCGGCGGGATTGCTCGAAACGCCCGCGGTGTTCAGCAGCACTTCGGTTGCGGCCTTTGAAGACGAGGTTCCAACCGTGGCCACCACGTAGGTTGCGCCGGTGGACGAAACCGAGGCCGGCGCCGAGTAGGTGACCGTGCAGGAGGTGAAATTCTGGCTGCTGCGCTGGCAGTTCGTCGAGCCCAGCGAACCGTGCCCACCGGTCGAGCCAGTGGCGGAGTTCGAGAGCGCGTAGCTGATGCTGGCGTAGCCGCCCGCTTCGGCCACGTAGCCGGTGATGGTCACTTGTCCGTTAGCGCCCAGGGCCGCATTCTCCGGTGTGAGCGGCTGCAGGAACCCCGGCGTTTCGGTCAGCAGTGCGGTTGCCGTGGTGCTCGAGCTGAGTGCTGCGGTTACCAGGACCTGGACGTGGTCGGCGGTGAGATAGGGCGGTGGGGTGTACTGGCCGGCGGAGGTAATTGTGCCTGGTCCGCTATTCGCGTCCCCGCCGGAGACCGACCAGGCGACGGTGGCCGCGCCTCCGACGGCGAGCGTCGCGGTGAACTGTTCCACGGATGTGCCCTGTGCGCTGGCCGCGTTGCAGCCGGTGCAATTGGTGTCAATGGAGCCGGCGCCGGGGGAGATGGAAAAGGTGGCGTTCGAGGGGTCGGCGGTCACAGGCCCGCTGGCGCAACCCGCCACGACAAGCAGGGCCGGCGCCAGAAGAATCGGGAAATTCCTGAAAAACCGCCGCATGATCAAAATCCTACCTGTATTCTATCGACTTTCTTCGCGGAAAATGAGTAGCGGGCAGTTTGCCCAATAAGCGTAAACATGTGGTAGTCTATAAACTACAGTCTTCGCCATGATGGAATTCAAACAAACCGAGACCTTCCGGAGATGGCGAATACGGCTCAAGGACGAACGGATACATGCACTGATCGCGTCTCGCCTTGATCGCCTGGCCTTTGGGAATGCAAGGATGTGAAGCCGGTAGGACAGGGAATCGGCGAACTGCGCATCGACCACGGACCGGGCTACCGAATCTACTTTAAGAAGCGGGGCGACACCATCATCATCCTGTTGTGCGGCGGCGACAAGAGCACGCAGGCGAAGGACATCCAGACGGCGAAGCGCCTGGCAGCAGAATGGAGCGAAGAAAATGCCTGAGAAAACCATTTATGAGAAATTGACCACCTATGATCCTGCCGAGGATCTCGGATCGGACGAAGCGATTGCGATCTTCATGGCGGAAGCATTTCAAACCAACGACGCCGCCTACATAGCGCACGCGCTGGGCGTCGTCGCCCGCGCCAAGGGGATGGCCCAGATTGCCGCCCGAACAGGATTGTCCCGCGAGCAGCTCTATCGCTCTTTCAGTGAAAAGGGCAACCCCACGCTGAAGACAACCCTCGCCGTCATGAATGCTCTGGGCATCAAACTGACCGCAAAAATTCCTACTGCGGCCTGACCCAGGAGGAAGCCGGTCGCCGGATGGGGCTGCCGCAACCCAAAGTTTCCGGCCTGATGCGCGGCGATTTTTCTAATCTTTCGGAACGTAAGTTGATGGAGTGCCTGAACCGCCTCGGCTACGACATCGAAATCAAGTTGAATCTAGCGGAAAATCCCGTTGGACACCGCAGCCTGGCCATAGCCTGATCTGGATTCATTCTGAGACCTGGGCCAGCCGTCGCGTTCAGCAGGAACTCCCTGGTCTCAAATTCGAGATTTCTGGCGCAAGGGTGGGAAACCACGAGCCTCAATCGGCTTCGTCCTACGACAGCACCCTACCCAAAAATCCCTTGAGCCCCCAGCGGCCCAGCGCGGCGGTGAAAAACACCAGCGCGCAGAGGATCGCCCACCAAGGCATGTGCGCGATGCCGGGGGTGACCGAGGCGCGCAGGCCCTCACTCATGTATACGATGGGGTTGAACAGCACGCCCACCTGCAGCCAGCGAATCTTGTCCAGATAGGCCCACGGGTAGTAAACGCATCCCAAAAACGTGATGGGCACCACGATGATGGAGAACACCAGCCCAATTTGCTTCGGATTGACGGTGGACCCGATCACCAGTCCCAGCGATCCGGCCAGCAGGCTGGAGAGCACCAGCACCAGAGCCAGGAGAAACCAATTGGCCACGTTGGCCTGGACCGGCACGGCGGGAATGTACCAGGCCATGGGAATCACCAGCAGCGCGGCCACAATGCTCTGCATGGCGCTGAAACAGACCTTCTCAAGAGCCACAGCCCACAGCGGTAGCGGGCACATCACCCGGTCGTCGATCTCGCGCGTAATTCCGAACTCCGAAGACAGCGGCAGCGCCACGGCAGCGATGCCGGAGAACATGATGGCCACCGCCATCAGTCCCGGCAGGAGGATGGTGCCGAAGCTGGGGCCGGAACCGGCCGCCATGGGGTTGGCCCCGCTCATGCGCGGCAGGATGAAGGTGAAGACGAACAGGAACAGCAGCGGCTGCATTCCCACGCGCAGAAGAAAGGGAACCAGTTCGCGCGCCAGCACCCGCAGGTCGCGTAAAAACAACCCCCAAAAGGCCTTCAGAAAGATTCCGGAGCCGGGATTGCGGGAGTTGGGGTTGCCGGAGCTGCGATGGCCCAAATCGCTCATCAGCACTTCCAGATCGCGCAAAAGAAGCCCCCGAAAAGCCTTCAGATCGCGCAAAAGCAATCCCGGAAAAGCCTTCAGAAAGATCACGGAACCGGGGTTGCCGGAGTTGCGATGCCCCAAAATGCGGTCGATCAAGTTGCGATGAGCCGCATTGCGCTTGGAGGCGCTATTCACGTAAACCCCTCCCCGTCAGTTGGATAAAGACCGTCTCCAGGCTCGGCTCGGTAATTTCCAGGTCGCGGAGGCCAAAGCGGGCGGCGGCCTGGACGAGATCGGGCAGGAGGCCCTCGGAGCTGGCGGCGATGACGCGCAATCCCTGGGGGGTGGCCTCGGCGCTGGTGACATCCTCGCGCGCCTTCAGCGTGGCGATGACCCCCTCTAAGTCATTCAGAGACCGTAGTTTGAGGTCAAAGATGGTGTGGGCGCCGATGGTGGACTTCAACTTTCCGGGCGACCCCAGGGCCAGCACACGGCCGTAGTCGATAATGGCCAGCCGGTCGGAGAGCGAGTCGGCCTCCTCCATGTAGTGGGTGGTCAGCAGCACCGTAATGCCTTCCTTGCGCAGTCCCTCGACCGCCGTCCACATCGCCATCCGGCTCTGCGGGTCGAGGCCGGCCGAGGGCTCGTCCAGAAACAGCACCGTGGGCCTATGCGCAATGGCACGAGCAATTTGCACGCGCTGGGCGAGGCCGCCGGAGAGTTGGGCGGGGTAGACGTCTTTGCGCTCGGCGAGGAGGAACTGGTTCAGGAGCTCGAGGGAGCGGGATTTGGCGTGGGAGTGGGAGAAGCCGAAGTAACGGCAGTGGAAGTAGAGGTTCTCGTAGACGGTGAGCGAGCGGTCCAGAGTGTTGAACTGGGGGACAACGCCGATGTGGCGCCGGGCGTGGGCTGGATGCTTCACCACGTCGATTCCGGCGATGCGGACCGTGCCGCTGGTGGGCAGGGTGCGAGTGGTGGAAATGCTGATAGTCGTTGTCTTACCTGCGCCATTGGGGCCGAGGAGGCCGAAGATTTCGCCCTGCTTTAGCTCCAGGTCGATGCCGTCCACGGCCACTACGCGGAGCTTCGACTCGTAGATCTTTGTCAGCGCTTCGATTTCGACAATCAAGGGAATCACCCGGCGCGAGAGGGAAGTGCGTGCGTATTCAAGAATATCGCACCGGGACAGGCAGGAGGCGCTGATCGAAGATCGGGAAACGCGAAGGATGCACGCTTCAAGACCTTCCCCAAAGACCGGCGGGAAATGCCGCGGACTTGCAAAAAGTTGTAAGCTGTTCGTACCAATGGCCAAACCCTCATCTCTTCTCGACACGCGCGTTATCTACTGCGGCGATAATCTGGAGCAGCTCAAGAAGCTGCCGGATGCCTGCATCGACCTCATCTACATCGATCCGCCATTCAATTCCAATCGGAATTACGAGATCTTTTGGGGCGAGACGAAAGAGAAGCGATCCTTTGACGACCGGCATGAATCCACGCAAGCCTACATCGAGTTCATGCGGCCCCGCTGCGTGGAACTGGCACGCGTTCTCAAAAAGACCGGCAGCTTTTACTATCACTGCGATTGGCACGCAAGCCATTACGTCAAGGTGATGCTCGATCAGATTCTGGGTGAACAGAATTTCATCAATGAGATCGTATGGAAGCGTCAGACCTCACACAACGACGCAAAACAAGGCAGTAAGCATTTCGGCCGGTTGCACGACATCTTGCTCTTCTACTGCGGTGGAAGCGAGGAATACACATGGAATCATCAGTACCTTCCGCTCGATAAGACATACATTGAATCTCACTACTCCCAGGTAGATGAGCAGGGCCGCCATTTCCAATGGGGAGACTTGCGTGCGCCTGGGGGTGCAGCGCCTTCCAAGGGCAACCCGCATTACAGCGTTCTAGGCGTCGACGGTTACTGGCGTTATAGCCAGGAGAATATGGACCAGTTCATCCAAGAGGGACGCGTCGCAATTCCGCCGGGTGGCAGGGTGCCGCGCTTCAGGCGGTATTTGGACGAGTCCAGGGGCTTGCCGGTAGGAACAGTTTGGGACGACATAAACCCGATTAACTCACAGGCGAAGGAATCTCTCGGCTACCCTACCCAAAAGCCACTGCCGCTGTTGGAGCGCGTGATTAACGCGAGCACCAGCCCAAACGACATTGTTCTGGATGCCTTCTGTGGTTGCGGGACCGCGCTGGTAGCGGCGCAGAGCCTTAACCGTCAATGGATTGGAATAGACATTTCTCCGACCGCATGCCGGGTGATGGCGAAGCGGCTGCGGGACGTTTGCAGACTACGCGAAGACGAGAACTACTGGCTTCACGGAAAAGGGTTTGTTGTGCGCGACCTGCCGTGGACCGAAAAGCAACTCCGATCCATTCCGCCATTCGAGTTCGAGAACTGGGCCGTCATTGCGCTGGGCGGCATCCCGAACAAGACGCAAGTCGGCGACATGGGCATCGACGGCCGCATCTACCCCATAGGCTCCGAACCAAACGCCGCCGGGAAGGAAGCCGGTCAGCTTGACTTCATGGATGACTGGTATCCGATCCAGGTAAAGCAGATGGATAAGGCAGGCCGCCCCGACATCGACAAGTTTGAAGCCGCTATGATTCGAACGAAACGGAAAAAGGGCTTCTTTGTGGGCTTCGACTTCAGCAGCGACGCTCTGACAGAGATCAACCGATTCTTCAGGACCGAGCACATTGTGATTGTGCCGTTGACCGTGCGGGAGATTCTGGACGAATCCATAGCGCAAAAACTCGCCTAAGAAGCTGTTGCCTGTGTGCCCGCCCGGTCGGGCGCGCCCCCCTTCTGCCTCCTGCATTCGCACTGCCAACTGTCCCAAACCTCGCCGAAAGGATAAAACCTGCCGGGCTCGATGGGCACCGGGTCAAGGTCGGTGATGCCGATAGAGTGCAGGAATTCAATGGGGCGGCGTACCTTAGTTGGGTACTCGACGCCTATCTGTTTTGATTTTTCGATCTGGTTCCCAATCTTAGGCAATTTCTTCTCAAGCGTTAGGAACACGTCCATGTGGTTGCGCTGAGCAGTCCAAAGATGAAACATGTCAGGGTAATTCTCTGAACTTTGACTAACCGCACAAAGCTTTCGAAAACACGCGAGGTTACGAAAGCTGTCTATCTCAAAATCCGTCAGGCCCAACAAATCTTTCACGCCAAGAACCCATGGGTACCACAGTCGATCAGAATCACAGAGCATTTGCATGAAGGTGATTTGGCTCAACGCTGTTGGAACCCCAAGCTTCTTATCCTCCTTGTCCCCTTTTCTGATGAGGTTGAAGAAGTTGCCCTGCTGGAACCGAGATCTTTCGATCGCGGGCGGGCAGTCTGTCACCCTGCAATGGTCCAAAGCATCGAACACGCTCTCGCCGATGAAGCGTTTCATACTCTCGTATTCAAGTTCGCAGTAAGTGAACGCTTCGAACCTTCCCTCTCGGATCAGACGCCCGATAGTGAACAGCGAGTCCATCTGTGCCTGGTACTCAATATTATGGTCCAGCTTTTTTCGAATGAAACCACAGACCAGATAATGCTGATTGTGGACTCCAAAACGCGGCCCCTGCGGCCCGTTCGCTGGCTCAGCAAATTGGCTATGGGCAAATATGCTGTTGTCCAGCATCACTCGCATATCCGCATAATACCAACGAAGGCAAGAATCCGCTGGAAGTGTGGTGTCACCTTGGTGCGGCGCTATTGTGAGTTTACAACTGGATCTTGACCGGCCAGGTCTTCCAGATGTCGGCGCAGTAGTCGCGGATGGAGCGGTCGGAGGAGAACTTGCCGATGCGCGCTACGTTGAGGATCGACATGCGAGTCCACGCCTCCTGGTTCTTGTAGGCCTGGCTGACGCGGTCCTGGCAGTCGATGTAGGACTGGTAATCGGCCAGAAGCATGTAATCGTCGCCGTTGAGCAGGGAGTTGACCAGAGGCGCGAAGAGAGTCCTGTCGCCGTGAGAGAATTCGCCGCTTGAAAGGGCGTCGAGCGCCTCGCGCAGGTTGGCGTTCGAATCGTAGAAGGCGCGGGGATTGTAGCCCTCGCGCTTCTGCCGCTCGACCTCGGGAGTGGTAAGTCCGAAGAGGAAGAAGTTTTCCTGGCCGACCTCCTCGCGTATCTCGATGTTAGCTCCGTCGAGGGTGCCGATGGTGAGCGCGCCGTTCATGGCAAACTTCATGTTTCCGGTTCCCGAGGCTTCCTTGCCGGCGAGGGATATCTGCTCGGATAAGTCGGCGGCGGGGTAGACCCTCTGGCCGAGTTTCACGTTGAAATCGGGAAGAAAGACGACCTTGAGACGGCCGCGCACAAGTGGATCGGAGTTAATGGCTTCGCCGACGGAATGGATGAGTTTGATGATGAGTTTTGCCATGCGATAGCCGGGCGCGGCCTTGCCGCCGAAGAGGAATGTGCGGGGAACCATCTCCGCGTCCGGGTCGCGCTGGATGCGTTTGTAGAGCGTGAGGATATGGAGAACCTGCAGGTGCTGGCGCTTGTACTCATGGAGACGCTTCACCAGGACGTCGAAGATGGACTCGGGATCGGCGACAATGCCGAGACGGTCATGAATGTAGGTGGAGAGTTGGAGCTTGTTGTGGCGCTTGACGGCTCTCCATTCGTTGCGCAACTCGGGGTCATCGATCAACGGCTCGAGGCGGCGCAGCTTCTCCAGATCGTGGATCCAGCCGGGGCCGAGCCGCGCGGTGAGCAGCCGGGTGAGGCCGGGATTGGCGAGGACCATCCAGCGCCGTGGAGTGACGCCGTTGGTCTTGTTGGAGAATTTTTCCGGCGTGAGTTCGTAGAAATCGCGCAGCACGTTGGTCTTGAGCAACTCGGTGTGCAGTGCGGCCACACCGTTGATGGCATGGCTGCCGAGGGCGGCCAGATGCGCCATGCGCACGTATTTTTCGCCGCTTTCATGGATGAGGGATAAACGTTGCGCGCGCTCGCCGTCGCCGGGGAACCTTTGCCGCACGTCCTCGAGATGGCGGCGGTTGATTTCGTCGACTATCTCAAGATGGCGAGGCAGCAGGGAACCGAAGAGGCCCCGCGGCCACTGCTCGAGGGCCTCCGGCAGCAGGGTGTGGTTGGTGTAGGAGAGGGTATGCTGGGTGACACTCCACGCAGTGTCCCACTCAATGGAGTGTTCATCGACCAGGAGACGCATCAGCTCGGCCACCGAAATGGCCGGATGCGTGTCGTTCATCTGGATGGCGAAGTTGCGCTGCAGTTCGGCCAGGGGACGGTTCTCAGTGACCTGAATGCGCAGGATGTGCTGCAGGCTGCAGGAGACGAAGAAGAACTGCTGGGCAAGGCGGAGTTGCTTGCCCTGAAAGCCTTCGTCGTTTGGATAAAGGATCTTGGAGATGTTCTCCGAGGAGACCTTGTCGGCAACGGCGCCGAAAAAGTCGCCGGTGTTAAAGGTTCCGAAGTCGAAGGATTCAACGGCCTGCGCGGACCAGAGGCGCATGGTGTTTGCCGTGTTGGTGCGATAGCCCAGGATGGGTGTGTCGTGGGGGATGCCGCGGACGACTCTTTGCGGAATCCAAAGCACGCGCATGCGGCCATTGGCATCGGTATGCCTTTCCGTGCGGCCGCCCATCTTCACCTCGAAAGCATCTTCGGGGCGTTCGAGCGCCCAGGGATTGCCGAGCCGCAACCATTTGTCGGTGGTCTCGACCTGCCAACCGTCGCGGATCTGCTGGTCGAAGATTCCATATTCGTAGCGAATGCCGTAGCCGATGGCGGGAACATCCAGCGTGGCCAGGGAATCCATGAAGCAGGAGGCGAGGCGGCCCAATCCGCCGTTGCCCAGGCCGGGCTCTTCTTCCTGCTCGATGAGGACATTCAGATCGAGACCGAGCTGGCGCATGGCCTGCTCGGTTTCATCATAGATGCCGAGGTTGATGAGGTTGTTGGCCAGGTGGGGCCCGGTGAGGAACTCGGCCGAGAGGTAGCAGACCACGCGCACATCCTGGGCCCGGTAGTTCTTTACGGTGGAAATCCAGCGCTCGACGAGGCGATCGCGCACGGTGTGGGCCAGAGCCATGTAGAGATCGTTGACGGTAGCGCGTTCAAGGGACCTGCCCTGCACAAAGAACAGGTTATCGAGGAACGACTGTGCCAGGGCCTCGACGCTCATGGCTGTTTTCTGGTCCTTCAGCGATCCCGCTTTGGGCAGTATTGCGGCAGGAATTTCGGACATTGCGCACCCCATTCTTCCGCACAGACAGGGATTTCCCTTCGCTGGAGCGGTGTTTAAACCATAAACCTGGACTGGCAGGGAAGGGGTGAAAAAACTGCCAAAATCGAAATGCGGAACTGTGGATGGCCCATTCCGGGCTTGGCGAGGCCGTTTTAGGCCGGACGGTTGTGGGATTGGGGCCGGGCGCGGATTGGTTCTCCGGTCCCAGGATCGATCATCGTTCCAGGCGACATGCCGGCTTCCGAGGACCGATCCCGGGACCATCTTCTCCAGGAGGTCAGCGAAAAAGAGAGTTGCGGAATTCAAAGGGGAATGCTGTTCCGATCCGCAGACTTCACCTTGTGCGAAGTCCTGCTTACATCAACTGACGCCTAACTTCCGGGTAGCTCGATTGCGCGGCCGAGTCCAGAACGGTGCGGAATCGCGCTGTTCCGCGGCGCGGCTTTTTCCATAGTCCTTTTACCCCAAAAACCGTGCTACAGAGCCATGATTGCACTATTAGTAAAAATGCTCTAACACTTACGATGTAAATGTGAGCAAAATTGCTCATTTGTCATTGGCGGCTTCAGAAACGATAACAATCGGGCTAACCTGATTGCCTACGATTCCAACGACGAAGGAGTAAAGCGCGTTTCAAGATGCAGCCTTCGATGCGAATGGGTGGCATGCATCCGCATAATCGTCCGGGCTCCCAAGAGTCTCGTGCTGGAAAAGTCCGCGGTCGCAGAGCCCTATCTTTCTAACTGAAAGGATAGCTATGATCCCGGAGCCTCCCATCGAGTTCAGCGATCTTCCCGAAGCAACTCAGGAACGACGGCAGCCAGTGGAGGCCCGGGCGACGGCGGCGATCTGCGATATCAGCGTGCGCAAGGATGCTGAGAAGCATCTGGCCCAGATGGAGGCCAAGTATCGGGGGCTGCTGGAGGCGGCTCCGGATGGAATGGTGGTGGTGAACCAGAGCGGGGAGATCGTCCTGCTGAATGCTCAGGCAGAGAAACAGTTCGGATACCACCGCGATGAACTTTTAGGCAAAAAGGTGAAGTGCATCATTCCGGAGGGCTTCGCGGAGCGGCTGATCGCCGACGGAACCCGGACCGCGGCTGAATCGCTGGCGCAACAGATCGGCACGGGGATTGAGCTCTGCGGGCTGCGGAAGGATGGAACCCGGTTTCCAATCGAAATCATGCTGAGCCCGCTGGAAAGCCCCGAGGGAATCCTCGTGACGGCAGCAGTCCGCAATATCAGCGTGCGCAAGGATTCGGAAAAGCATCTGGCGCAGTTGATGGAGCAGATAGCCCATTCGGCCCAGTACGACTCTCTCACCGGTTTGCCCAACCGATTGCTTTTAAACGACCGGCTTGGCCAGGCGATCGCATTGGCGCACCGTCACTCGAGCCAGGTTGTGGTGATGTTCCTGGATATGGATGGCTTCAAACACATCAACGATTCCCTGGGACATTCAACCGGCGACAAACTTCTTCAATCCATCGCCAAACGCCTGGAGGATAGCGTACGCGCCCCGGATACGGTAAGCCGCCAGGGAGGCGATGAATTCATCGTATTGCTTCAAGAAGTGGTACACCCGAAAGATGCTGTCATTGTGGCGAGGAGAGTGTTAGAGGCGCTGGCGGAGGCTCACTCCATCGGCCAGCACGTTCTTCACATCACCGCAAGCATCGGTGTGAGCGTCTATCCCAACGACGGTCAGGATGCAGAGACGCTCATCAAGAACGCAGATACCGCGATGTACCAGGCTAAGGAAAGCGGGCGCGCGAGCTACAAGTTTTTCAGACCGGAGATGAACGTCCGGGCCGTGGAGAGGCAATCCATCGAAGAGGACCTGCAAGGCGCCTTGGAACGAAACGAATTCACGCTGCACTACCAGCCGAAGATCAATTTGAAGACTGGAGCGATTACCGGAGCGGAAGCGCTGATCCGCTGGAAGTCTTCCACCCGAGGGTCGACCCCTCCGATGCAGTTCATTCCGGTAGCGGAAGACTCCGGCCAGATTCTGCCCATCGGCGCCTGGGTCCTGCGTGAAGCATGCACGCAAGAGCGGACCTGGCTGGATGCAGGGCTGCCGGTACCGGCCATGGCCGTCAATGTCTCGGCGGTCCAGTTTCAGAATGAGAAGTTTCTGGAAGACTTGTTTGCGACCCTCAAGGAAACCGGCCTGGATCCGAGACATCTCGAGCTGGAGGTGACCGAGAGTGTTCTTATGAAACACGCCCAGTTCGCGGCGGCCATCCTCCAAATTCTGAGGAATAGAGGGGTACGGGTGTCGGTCGATGACTTCGGCACGGGCTACTCCAGCTTGAGCTATCTTCAACAATTCCCGCTCGATGCTCTCAAAATCGACCAGTCGTTCGTTCGTGGGATCAATACCAACCCCGGCGAGACGACCATCGTGAACGCAATCATCAACATGGGCCGAAGCCTTAACATGCGCGTCATTGCCGAGGGCGTTGAGACGGCTGGAGATCTGGCATTTCTGAAGGCGCACAATTGTGACGAGGCGCAGGGGTATTATTTCAGCCGGCCAGTCCCCGCCGAGCAGTTCGCCAGGTTTCTTGAGCGCCATAACCCTCAATCTTTCAAGGGAATCACCGGAAGAGCATTCGAAGGGTGGACTTCGCCGTCAACTGCTGTCGCGAACCTCTTAACTAGCAGATTCTCGCATAGGGCGGGACTTAACGGGTAGAATTTGCCCCACTAACTGGGTGGAAGGCTGTATGGAATCACGCCAACATTGCGCATACAACCAGACCAAGGGATGCTTTCTCGGCCTGGACGTCGTTGCTGGCGACTTTTCGGACGCGAGCCTCGACGATTGGATGCCGGTGCTCACGCCCAACTCTGGCGCGGGCCTCTGGATGGTGCCCTTCAGAGGAATCCCTGCCACGAGTGTGCGTGTCCCGCTCGATCTGGTTTATCTGGACGAGGATTGCCGAGTCATTGACGAAGTCGAATTCTTCCCCTCCTTCCGTGTCTCCCCCTCCAGTCCGCCGGCCGCAAGCGTCCTTGTACTGCCTACCCACTCGATCTATTCGTCCCAGACCCATCCGGGCGATCAGTTGATGCTCTGCGCTGTCGAGGAGATGACGTGGCGCCTGGAGCAGTTGTCCAGTGCAAGTGGAGTTGCCGGCGCCTTGCCCAGAGCCGTCCAAGATTCCAGTCAATTCAGGCAAGAGCCATCCTGGAACCCCGGTCCCGTTCTGGTGCAAAGCGGCGGTCCCGCCCTGCTGCAAGCGGAGGATCCCTACACGGAGCAGCGCCCCGAATCTCACGAGACATATGAGAAGGTTTTTATCGAACCTCAGAAGAGCATCAGGCCGCAGAGGAGCTGGTTGCAGCGCTGGTTGTCCCCGGATCCTCCGGATTTGAGGAAAGCTCCACGGGAGCCGGCGCCCGGTCTCGCTGTCTATTTCTGGACCGGTGGCGTTCCGCAGGCGCACAGGATTCGGGATATCAGTGCAAACGGATTGTACGTGGTGACTGCGGAACGTTGGTACCCAGGCACCCAGGTTCGGATGACACTCACAAAGACAGATGGCGACGAAGAGCCCGCTGAGCGCTCGATCACCGTGGAAGCGAAAGCCGTCCGCTGGGGCAACGACGGCGTCGGCCTCCAGTTTGTCCTGCAAAATGCCCAGAAGCTGCGCGGAGAGCAGTCTTCACCTTTTGGCGGGGTGGATAGCAAGCAGCTCAATCAATTTCTGAAGCGGTTCGGGGCGGCAGCCGCCAGAGAGCCCAACCACGCCGCTGGTCAATCCGCTTCGAGGTACCCTACTCACACTGCCAGCCCGCGCGGGGTCATGGCCCAAGCGCAGGCACCC
>Ga0182014_10004248_pt1 | contig 16561 bp, 18 predicted proteins | sample 612S2DmetaG_FD_120489 | JGI IMG/M metagenome (GOLD analysis project Ga0182014, IMG submission 120489) | Permafrost microbial communities from Stordalen Mire, Sweden - 612S2D metaG | ecosystem: Environmental > Terrestrial > Soil > Wetlands > Permafrost | place: Sweden: Stordalen | collected... | reverse complement strand
TTCCACCAGCGCCGAGCCACCGCCGCTCAACATGAAAATGACGAGGTCCCTGCCGGTGAGCGGTTCGACGGCGCGCAGCATCGCCTCGGCGGCCTTCACCGAATCCTGGTTGGGCAGCGGGTGCCCACCCTTGTAGTAGCGGTAGCCAAAGACCTGGGCATCCGGCAACAGAGGACCGCAGGCGAGGCCGGAGACTCCGGCTCCGGCGCCGAAGCGCTCACTGAGCGCCTGGACCATGGTGTGCGAAGCCTTGCCGATTGCCACCACGAAAATTCGCGCGAACGAATTGATGTCGAAGGATTCGTCGCCCACACGCAGCACGCCACGCTCGTAGCTGACGCTTTTGTTGAACATGCGCGCGATGCTCGACTCGGCCAGCGTGTGCATGAAAATGTCGAGAGCGGTGGCGCGCATTTCCGTAACCAGCGCGCTACCCGCAGGTTCCGATTCAGCAGTTTTTTGGGTTGGCATAATCATGGGCATTATACGGCAACTCCGCCGCAGCGGAGCATATCTTCTAGCCAGGACTTGAGGGCCCCGCGCAGCCCGTCCAAATGCCCTGTGAAAAAATGATCGGCCTGCGGAATCAATACCAAGCTGGCGGGCTCAGGCAGCGTCCTGACCATCTCCTCGAGCGCCCGGGAGGCGGCGAATTGATCGCTTTCTCCGCTGACGAAGAGCTTCGGCTTGGCACACTCCAGCAGGAACTCGTACGAGTAAGCCCGTCCTTCGGCGGCCATGGGCGTGCCCAGCGAGATCAAGGCCGCCACCCTGCTGTCGGGACAGGCAGCGCGTAGCCCGACGGCCGCCCCGAAGGAAAAGCCTGTAAAGATGATTGGCTTGCCGAATTCATGGCTCAACCATTGCAGCGCAACTTGCACGTCGTTGACCTCGCCGCGGCCGCCGTCGTGCTGGCCTTGGCTGCGTCCAACGCCGCGGAAATTGAAGCGCAACACGGGAAAGCCAAAACTATTCAGCACCTTCATGGCGTGATAAACGACTTTGTTGTGCATCGTCCCGCCAAACAGCGGATGCGGGTGGGCGATGAGGCAGGCATAAGCCGCATCCTCCGTCCCGGCGTTCAGCAACGATTCGAGCCGCCCGGCTGCGCCCGGCAGAAACAATGACCTGATGCCTGGAGATTTCATATTGCTTGGAGATTTCATATGGATGGCGCAGTCCCCCTTGAATAAAGCGGGTAGCGGGCTGTTTTCCACGATTCCACAATCGGGAACGATTTCATGTTGAATGATGCAGCCGCTCGTGTAACCCCGGTCCCGCAATTAAATTTTGACGAATACTTCGGCGCCTGTTTACAATACTTTTAGTGGATTGTAAACGCCGTCCGCAAGGGCGGCTACCGATACTCCTCAGTAGCTCAATGGCAGAGCATCCGGCTGTTAACCGGAGGGTTGTAGGTTCGAGTCCTACCTGAGGAGCCATTCTTTTGTCTGCCCTTTCAATCACTTACGCAGCTTTCCTGGAAGCCTTCGGCACTGCATTTGTAGCCCATGTAGCCCATTCAAGAGGAAACCCCAGCCCAACACGCTCGCACCATTCGTGCCTCCACGCTCGGTCTTGCTGCAATCCGGTTGCGTAAAGGTCGGTTACAGTCCGCCGCGCATGGCCCAGCCACAGCCCGATAAGATCTTCGGGGACACGTGCCCGGCGCAGCGTTTCAGTGCGGAATCGCCGGAAAGCATGAAAGCCTACCCGCTTTCCACTGGCGTGCAAAGCCCGGTGTACATTGCGCTGTGACATCGGATGACCGCTTGCAGTTGCGAACAGGTACCCGGATTTGGCTTCCACGTACCGGTGCAACAGTTCGGCCAGTGGCTCCGCAATATCGATCTCGCGGACAGCGTTTGGCGTCTTGGGTTCCTGTTCTTGACCGTGCCAGATACTTCGCTGCACGTGCAGCATGCGGCAATCCGGCTCAAAATCATTTCGTCGCAGCGCCAGCGCCTCCCCAATTCGTAACCCGGTTCCCGCCAGCAGCGCGAAGAGGACGGCATACCGCTCCTTCGTGCCACTGAGGATTTCACCAAGCTCTGACTCGGAGACGGTTGGCCTGTACTGTTTTTCCTTTTCTACGATGGGCAATCCGATGAAGTCGTGATTCCACCGGCGCGGGTAAATCTGTTCGCCCTCGTCGTTAACCGCCGAGGCGACGACCATCTTTACCACTTGCACGTAGTTCACGATTGTTTTAGGGGAAAGCGCCGCAGCCATCTTTTCAATCAGCCCACGCAACACGCCGTTGGAAACCTCCGCGAGCAACTTGTCACCAATGTTTGGGAGTATCCATCGATCAAGTGCGTGTTGCCATCCGAAAAGGGTAGCGGGTCTAACCGGCCTGCGTCGTCGCGTGGGTAAAGACGCTATCCAGCGCGTTGCTTGGTCACGAAACGTCATGGCCGGAGCTGTGGTTGATGCGAAGGATTCCTTGCCGTTGATGCCTTCGCGTTCGATGTGCTCGCGCAGTTTGCGCCGCGCGACGGTGCGTGTGGCGCAAATGCCAAGCGTTACGGTACGGCGTTTCCTTTCCTCACAGCCGGGAATGTCAACGTAGTATCGCCCGTATGCTGAGGCAGTTGCACTCCACGGGTTGCAATGTCCATGTTGAAACACGTTTCCACTCTGTCCGATTCGGCGGTTCAAGCACGGTCCTCGTTTCCGCCTTATCGATACCGTTGCTGTGGTCAGAGTAAGTGTGCCCTGGCTGGATTGCAACTCCTCGTTTGATTCGGCACCTTGCATCGAACGCTCCTCGCGTAGAGACGTTCGACCGTGGGGCGCGGCATTCCATGGGGATGGTGCACGCGCCCCGACGTTTCCGTTGAAGGAACTTTATTAATTTCGTGGATTCGGGAAACGATTTCTTACGGTCGGCAGCTATCCGCTACGGTTTGTCAGGGCCGTGTTACGAGGGGAAATGCGTTGCTTTGAGCCATGCGAGCGCCGCTTCGGCGCGTTCTTCCGTCCATCGACTGCCACCTGCATCCATTATGGTTTTAGCGGTTAAGTTGGGATTTTTGGCATACAAGAATTCAAAATAGGAAAAGTCCGGCATCTTCGTTACGTCCACGCGCATTTTGCGCGGCGGGCAAGGAACGTCTGGATGCAACTGCTCCCACGCTGCTTGTTCCTCTGGCGACCGGAGCCGCGTTTCCACAATATACGATTTCGGCGCGGGTACATCTTTCAGATAGTGGTTTGCGGCCAGTTTGAACTTTCGGATGATGTAGCGGATTTGTTTGGGCACCCGTCGTGATTTTGCACGCCACGACAGGGTGTGCAGCGGTTCCTTATCCAAAATATATTTGGTTTGGAAGTAATCTTCCAGCAGTTGCTTTTCGCGCCCGAGTAGATCGCCGTAAGCTTTCTCAATGTACTTGTGCTGCACAGGCGCGATACGCTTCCCCAGCAATCTTTCCACCAGCGTGCGTGATGGCCTTCGACCGCCCGCCTTGCCGTTCTTGCGGGCTGTCTGCTGCTTCTTGGGTGTCTTTGCCCGCCCGCCCTTTTCCCCGGCAACCGTCGCGCTGAATACGTTGAACACACAAGCAGTGTAGCACATGCTTGGGTTTTTGACAAAATTGGTGCTAATCCAAGCAGTGGATTGCTTCGGTTGCAAAAACCTTGCCGCAAACCCAAGCACACCCGATTCCGAAATCTGCGACGAGTGCATAGCGAGGATCTGCGGGATTCCGAGCAAGAATGCCGTAACACGATGCTGCCCTTGTAGGCTCACCAAATGTTGACCAATCTAACCTCAAAAGATTCATTCAGCACCAAGCTTTTCAACGTCTGGTCAACGTTGGACTGAGCCACCGTTAGGGGAACGCACAAACAGCGTTCCCCGCGCGGCTTTAATTCAAAGCTCAGACTTATGACGACCACCATTCCGCAAACTGAATCATCCCGGTACGAACGCATCCCGCCTGAGTTGCGCACGTTGCCGCGGTGGACCTACCACAGGGTCGAGCAGGGCAAAAACAAAGCGCAGAAGGTTCCCTACCAAGCCAACGGACAACACGCCGAATGCAACAACCCAAACACATGGGTTGATTTCGCCAGCGTACGGGACGTGCCGCCGACATTTCACGGCATAAGCTACGCTTTGACAGCCGCTGACGGCTTTGTATGTGCTGACCTCGATAACGTGCGCAATTTGGGGAACGGAGAAGTGATGCCGTGGGCGCGCGAAATCATCCGGCAGCTTGACTCCTATACCGAAATTTCACCCTCTGGTACCGGGTACCATGTCTTCGTTCGAGGCAAGATACCGAAAGCCTCACATAGGCAGGGGAGCGCCGTTGAACTGTACGCAGACAAAAAAATCATTGCAATGACCGGTGTACTTGATCCGCGCATCGGCGGTAGCGCTATCCATGAGCGCGATGTTTCGTGGTTGTTCGAACGTGCTGAAGCTGGCGAGTTCATACCAGCGAAAGCCACGCCCGTGCAGCCGAAAACGAGCAGCAATGCGAGTGATGAAGATTGGAAATTGGTTGCGCAGCTACAGCGAGAATTAAGAACCACTGATCCCGCCGTGATCGAGGAGGAGCTGCGCAAGCGCTACCCCGCCGCATATGCCGAGCGCAACCGGCAGAAAAAAGATCGCACTGGTAAGACGTATTGGAGATACACGATTGAGCGCCTGCTTCTAAACAAGCCGCTCATACAGCGCGCAGAGTTGCCGGTGATCGACGAGCCGGAAATCACACCTGAGGACGAAGCACTCCCCGAATTTCCGCGCTTGCCCGGCGCCCTTGGGCGGTTGGTCGAGGGAATCACTAGCGACCTGCCGTATGACCATAAAGCGCTAAGCGCCTTAACGTACCTCGGCATCGGACTTGCCCGCCGCGTGAAACTGGTCAGCGACCCTTGGCTACAGCCACGTTTCTATTCTTGTTTGGTCGGCCCAGCAAATTCCGGCAAATCTGCAGCGGACGTTGAGGTAAGACGAGCATTGATAGATTCAGAGCTTCGCGTGCTGAAAGATGTTTACGTCGAGCTTTCAATTGATAGCGGCCCAGCGCTGGTACAGGCACTTGAAGAACATCGGCGCTTAATTCTTGCTCCCGACGAACTGGCCGATCAGTTTGAAAAAGCGCGCGCCGGTACCACGGGAAGAAATTCCCTGCATGGCGAGTTTTTGCGCCTGTTCGAATCAAACGAAACCTCGAACCATACAAAGCGGGCTCGCGGCGAGGGCGGGCGAACAGAGATCCACGATGCGCTTTTTGCAATCGTGGGCTGCGCCACCACGGAAAGGTTCGAGCGCATGTGGCAGGGGTCGGGCGCAGCGGCCAGCGGGTTGCAGTCGCGTTTCGTACTTTCCTACTCGGAAGATATCCCGCCTCGCCTCAAAACACCGAATGACGAAGCGGCCATTGACGCGGCGATCTCCGAATTAGCGAAAGCTGTATGCCCTGCCGACGAAAGCCACCTGGAAAGCGTCCCCGCAGTACGCTGCTTGCGGCTATCCTTAGCGGCTCAGAGTGCAATTCAGGACTGGCGCATCTTCGAAGACGATAGCGCAGCGCTGATGAAACGAGTGCTGGATATGGCGAAGCGGTTCGCTTTGGTTGTGGCTGCGTGTAATCAGGCAGAGGAGATAGACGAAACCACCATGAGATTGGGACTAGAGTTTGCAGACTACCAGATCGCGCTTCGCGATAAGTTGCTACCAGCGGATGCCGCGACGTATGTTCAGGCATTCGAAAACCGCATTCTGAGCTTCTTCGAGCGCCACAGGAACGCCACGGAGCATGTACTACAGAACAAAGTTCGACCTGAGCGGTATCCGGGCGGGTACGCAGCTTTCAATCAAGCATGGGCGGCGCTGGCCCGTGCTGGCAAATTCAAGCCAGTAGCCAAAAACCGGAAAGGTTCAACCGTCTATGAATTGGAGAGCTGATCAGCGCATATGTACGCAAGACAGCCGCGTAGATTCACAACTTCGGGAATGTACGCAAAACGGTTGCGTACGTTCGGGCACTTGTGGTGATGAAAATAACCACCTTGTGAATGTACGCAAGTACGCACCATTAGGACGGCTGTACACGTTGGTGCATGCGTATACCTCTATATGCGTACATTCGCGCGTACATTCGCATTGTGAATTCCGCTAAACGGAATACTAAAGACAGAGCAAACGCGACTTTTGAAATCTATCTGCAGTACAGGAAAGTGAAAGGAGACAAAAGTGGACCGTACAAAGTTAGGCGAGCAACGCATCGGCGGCAGGCGGTTTCAACAAGGGGTGTACTCGCTCGTTGAAACCTGCCGCACGGCGGGAGTGAAGCCGCAACGGCTTCTGCGGATATGGACAGCGCTGGTGATAACCAGCGGGCGCACGTGGCCAGATGTTACGAATATGGATGGCTCATCGCAGGAGCTGGCGTCATTCATTCGCCGGAATCGGAAGAACCTTGAACGCGTGTGGCGCACAGTCTTGACAACCTACTATATTCTCGGATACCCGGAGGAACGGCAAATCCGCTGGGATGAGACCCGGTAACGCGCAACTAACAGTTGCCTGTATCCCCCGTGTGCTCGCGCACCGTGGCAGTGTCAGGCACGCAGTAGAGTATGGGCACGCCGGACTTCCCGTTGGGCTCCAGACCTCCTGAACTCTTCCGGAGTTACTATAGGTCTATGGCGGATGTTCCTGCCCCGCTAAAAATGCATTCTCACCGTACTTTATCCGGCAACCCCGCTCATTGAAGATTCGCGATAATCGTCGGTAGCCTGCGGGTGCATACACGCATCTCTGAGCCACGCCCATCATCATTTCATTTATTTGTCGCGTGCGATGGGAACTTGCTCGAATCTGCGTTTCTCGCCCGCTTCGGCGCAATATCATGCAAGCGCGTTTGTTCAGCGGGAATAGAATCTCTGTCCGGGGTCGACCAACTCCCATACCCACCCAGGCTGTTCCATCAGTATCCGGCTCAATTGTCGTGACTGGGTTGTCGCAGGTCATGAAAAATGAATCAGCGGGAGCATAGTAAATGTCATGGCGATACTCGCTCTCCAGAACCTCTGAGACTGCAATACAAGACTGAAACGTTAGAAGCAGATTGTACCCGGCTGACCGCTGCGTCATTGAGTAGTTATTACTCGCGGCAAACTCGCGAAGTTTTTCCTGATCGCCGAGCGGCTGCCCTGTCTCGGCCTCATATGCTTGCACGACCGCATAAAACTTCTCACGATCCATGGCGCAACTTTGTACAAAGCGTTGAGCCATTTTGGCCGCCTGAGTATCAATAAATTCACGATATGCTGGGACTCGCACAAATGTCAGCGCGACGAATGAATATAGTTCACTTCGCTGAACCTCGCTCATTTTGAAAAGCGGATTTGCAAGCTTCTTCATTACCGGCGCGACCATGCTCTCAACTTTGCTTAGCATCTTTTCAGTGCTGTCGTCCGGAAATCCCCGGTCGGTGAAAGTGTAGTAGTTCTCCCGGTGTCCCTCCTTCTTTGGAGTCGATTCGCGAGGAGCATTCGTACCTTTCTCATAGACCCAGAGCGAGCCCTGCTTGTCGGTGAATCCCTTCAAATAGAACTTCGGCACGTAGTGATGGTCTGCTGCTTTGCCCGCCTGTGAAGGGTTTGCCATGTCTGTAAGTCTACCGCTGAATCGTTTTGATAAGGTGCGACTAGTGCTCGCCATACCCCCGGTTATTTCTCTTTGAGGAGTTCTAGCAGCCGAGGAATATTCTCTTTGTTAATGCTGAGTTGATCGGGGAATCGTTCCAATGCACGTCGTGCAAACTCTAGCGAATTTAACTCTCCATGTGTGTCTTTAGCATAGGAAAATTCGTAGCATCTCATCCAGGTGTCCCCGTCTTGTACGGTGGCTAATCCGACTTTGTAATAGTGCATTCCATATAGGACGACGAGAGCAAAAATGCCAAAAGGAAAAGCCATAAGTAATACCCCGTGCTGATCAGTAAATTTGAGGGAAAAGTCTTTCCCCATCCTTTGGACGAACCGTTGGTCGATTGCAAGCGATTCAGAGTCCGCCGGGTCTATATCAGGTAAACGCAGATCCCCTTTAATGTATTCACGGATGGGGTCAAAGGATGGTCGCAAGACAAATTGAGACCCGCGCAAGAGCGCCGTTGTCTCAAAAGCAATCTTTGCCACGCCTCGGAACTCATCATTGGGTTGAAAAGTCATTTTCATCAAAATGCTGGGACGGTGGTGCTCGGTGTGAGCCACTTCATTACTTTGAAGCCCTTTCTTCACGTCCGTCCACTGCGTCTGTAGAACGTTTAAAAGTCGCTTCGCGCTTTCCGCAGTAGCTGCAGAAACGAAGCAATCATTGCTTCTATGCATTAGAAATCTTGGAGCTGTGAACGTCGCGTCGATCTTCACCCATATATTGCTAAGAGTGCCTTGGTTAATTTGCTTGTCTATGTAACTTATTAGTTGCGAAATGCCGTCACGATCAACAGCAGTTGCTTGAAGTTGATTCCCAATCAGAAATATTTGGGGCTGCACTTCAGGCTTCATTTGATTCTTAATGCGCACACCCAAGCTGAGCCCGGCGGCATCAGTAAGCGAAGCGTCTCCGCCGAGCCGGGTGGTAAATGCATCGGCTGGTGTGAGCCCCACCTTCGATAGTGCAACTGGTGAGTTCTCAGCTAAAGCTTGATCCACGGACGACAATGCCTTATTGCATGATTCGCATACGCATCTGAGAACGCAGTTTCCACCGAGAGAGCTTGGCGCAACGTGCTCTCGCGAAGTACCGGACTGCTTGCAGTAGATACAGATTTCAGGTTCCATGAAGATCTGCCATCCCATGAGAATTAACAATTAACCTTGAATTTTAGTATGGATTGTGAACGTTGACCATTTCCGAATCTACAATCGGAACGTCGCAAGCGGAGGCATTTTACGCTGACCGAGGATAAGGACCGAGAATCGCAGGTTCGGGTCACACTCCTACATCGCACTACCGACGGCCTCGGCAGTGCTGCCCAGCGAATTGGAAGATGACTACTGAGGATACTTAAAAAGCTGTAGAAACACTTCAACCATGAAGAATATTCTCAGCGCAAGATGTTCCAGTGCGCCAATAACTTCGGTTGATTCGTGCAATACGCGCTTCAGAATCGCCAATCGCCATTGAACGGTTTTACCGGCCAATGTTATGTAACGGAAGTTGCCAGAGCAAGCACTCCGTTGAATTGTCCTCCCCCACGCCGGGTGGCACCAGTTACCGATTTGGTTCAAGAGTGATATTGGCAGCAGTGTTCGAAAGCAAAACCCGGTCGAAAAGTGCATCTAGAGGCCGGGGGTAGCACTAAGCCATTGATTCTAAGTCCGATAGAAAAGGGGAGTGGCACCTAAATTATGATTTTGAGACGATCCAGATACCGCGCGCAGGCTCACACGCTCAATGTTTTGCTTCGTTGCTGTTTATTTTCTTATGCCGAAGTCGAGATTCACACGCCTTTAGATTCTTATCCGCTCTATTTCCCAGAGATTACGTGCCTTTAATCAGTCTTTGGCAGAGCGTACCTGTAACACTAACCTGCTTAGATGTGCCTGACATTTCTGAAGAAAGCATCCACGCCCTAATGAGTGCATGGGGCCGTTTGGGTGGCCTCAGTCGCAGCGAACGCAAGCGTGCGGCATCTGCCACCAACCTACAGAACTATCGCCAGCATGCCACTACTATGCCGACGCATGACGCATCTGCTGCGCCTCTGCCTGTTCTGTTTTTCCCGAGGAATGACAATGCCGACGCCCCGCAAATCTGAAGCACTGCACAATCTCAGCGGCACCCGCAGCCAAGCCAAACCGGAAAGCGAATACACGCTTCCACCTGGTAGACCCAAGTTCCCGCCCAACATTTCCAAAGAAGCGAAAGCTGTTTTCAAGCGGCTTTGCGGCTTGCTGGAATCGCGGCGCAGTCTAACCGAAGGCGATGGCGAATTGCTCAGGCTGTACGCGGTGATTTTCGACCGCCATGCGCGGGCGTTGGCAAAGGTTGCCGAGCAAGGCGAAATCAAGATGTATGTCAGGCTCGACAGTAACGGACAACCGCACGAATTTGAAAAGCAAAATCTTTGGCTGAAAATCTGTGAAACGTCAGAAAAAAACTTGGTCGCCATTCTGGATCGGTTGGGGCTTACTCCACACAATCGCGCCAAGGTGAAACCTACGGCGCAGCCCCAGCCGGAAAAACCGCGTGATCCGTTGGAAATCGAACTTGATTGGATGCCGCCAGAGTCTACAACCCTGTTGCCCGCCGCTGAAGCATAAAAATTCCGTTAAACGGAAAAGTCCCGGCGTGTGAACCTCGTAACACTGTTTTGATCTAGTGAGGCACACAAAGCCTTGTGGATTCGCACCTAGCGAATGAGGAGTAGTTGCAATGGACATCACACTTAAAACCGAAAGTAAGCGAACCTTTTTTCAGATTGACCCAGCTTTAGCCGCCATTTTGTGCGAGCTTGGCTTGGCTGCTCCCTATCGCGCGCCCGCGCCTATACCGGAGCCAGCAACTTGGGCTTTCGTGGAAAATCCAATTTCTGGCAACCGCAGCATTTCTTGTAAATGTCCGACGTGTCGTGCCAGCAATTCTTTCTTAGGTAGCCCAGACAATTTTTCTAGATTTGAAAAAACGCTTTGTGTGCATGCTGGCCCGTGCCCAGAAAGCGTAATCCAGCAATACGCAAAGAACTACGTACCGCAACCCGCAATGCCCGCTGAGTATTGGCGCGCCGTGCATAGCAAGTAAGGAGAATAAGGTGTCCCAAAAACTCGAAAAGCGAACACTCAACGTAGAGCTACGCACGGAACCAGATTTTGTCATCACAGGCTACGCCGCCCTTTTTGATTCGCCGTCTAAAAATCTTGGTGGCTTTACGGAAGTTATCGCGTCCACGGCTTTCACGCGTTCTTTGGCGGAAAAGGCGGTTGTGCGATTCACATTCAACCATAGTCTTGACGATGTGTTGGCGCGTACCGATACCGGCCAGCTTGAGCTTTCGACGGACAGCAAAGGTCTGAAATTCCGCGCGCAACTCAACAAAAAGATTCAGCGGCATGCTGACATTTGGGAGGCTTGTCGTAGCAAACTTTACGACGAATGCAGCTTTGCTTTCACCGTTCCTGATGGCGGTGATGCGTGGTCACCCGATGGCCGCCGCCGCACGTTGCTGGACGTTGACCTAATGGATTGTGCAATTGTTGGCGTGCCAGCGTATGAAGGAACGTCAGCCACGGCGCGAGATGCCAATGGCGGGTATGTAGATGCCATGCGAGCGCGTCTTGCGACCATGAACGCAGATTTTGAACGCAGTGAACAGGCACATGCATTGCGCATGCAATTACTGAGTGAAGGCCGCGAGGATAGTGATGGCGATTTAGACGATCCAGACGATCCGTTTGAGGCGGCATGCCGCGCGCTAGGTTTAGATTATTGCGACCATGACGATGATTTCATTTATGGTAGCGATCCCGATGATTTGGACGAACAAAATTGCCTGAGATTTTCGTATCAGGTGGACGGCGAAGGCAACCTGATCTTGGATGATGACAGCAGAACAAAAGTTAGACACGAACTTTTGCATACCGAAAGAGGCCGCAAAATTCTGTTTTTCAAAAGAATCAAACGCAGCGCCGGAAGGGGATGAGATGGCAAACGATCCAATCACGCCCGAAACGCCTGATTCAGAAATCTGGAAACGTGGATGGGAAATCGCTCGCAGCTTCGGTGTACCGGTTGCATTCGCGCAGCATGTTTTATTGCTTGAGCGGCGCATTGCAAAATTAGAACAATCGAGCCTGCCTGCTCATCTGCAAAGTTTAGAAAAGCGTTGATAGTTTTGCGCGTAGTCAGTTAGCAACCCCTTTCAGGCCGCGCGCAACCGGGGCCGCCGACCTCGCCCGCCGACGGCCCTACAAAATACCGAACACCAATTTCCAGATGCTTACTTCTGAAGCTACGCTTTCAAAATGTGACCACGGAATTTATTTGTGCAATGGTTCGACCAATGGCAAGGCGTTGTATTGCCAGCTTTGCACGCCCGGCGGCCCATCTGACCAACATCAAGTGATATTGCCGCGTAGCTCTGCATCCCCACTTTCAACCGATGGCCGAATGATGGCTAATCGTCACGGCAACGGATGCCCGCAATGCGGCTCTAGCGTGTGGATGCGCTTGGAAGAAAACGGCGGTGATGCCAACCGCGTGTGTGCGGAATGTGGAACCGCATACAAAGTCAGATTAAACACACATCAATTGGCGGAACGAGTCCGCGCGGAAGTGGAGGCGCTGGAATGCTTGGCGTAACGCGGCACCCCGTCTCTGCTGAATCGAACATCGCTTACGAAGATTTTTCACGGATGCACCGCGAGAGCCATGCGGCCCGCCACTCGAAATGGACCCCGCCGTTTGCTCTAAATACCTCGCAATTGCGGCAGGTTCTGCTCGTTCGCTGCTGGAGATACATGCATAATCAAACGCCCGTACCGGCAATCCTGAATTGGAAGGAACTTAGTAGGGCTGCGACTGCGCACACGCTGCGACCGCACGCGATTCTGCCCACTTCGCCCGCGATTCAGAAGCAGATGCATAGCAGCCACGTGCGGGCCGTGCTCTGCGTTGGTGGCTATTTACAGTTTCAGAGCGCGCTAGTATGGCGGGCTTGGCGCTTGGGCATGAGTTCTGTTGACGTTGCCGAAAGCCTTGGTATTTCTCCGCAGTGTGTTCGCGTCAACCTTCAACGTCTACGCGATATCGCGCGTCAGCTTGGCTTTGATGTTGGCCCGCCACATCATTCCCGAAGCAACCCCCGCCATTCTGCCGCGTTGAAAACCGCTTGGGTACGGCGCAAGGCAACGTGAAAACTTTCGTCAAACGGATGATGAATTTAATCCGTCAGGCAGTGCTGAAAAGGAGAGCGATGATTCGCTGGTGGCTGCTCATTGTGTTAGCCTGTTTCCTTTTCTATCCTGGCCGTCATGGTTATGCGGTCGAAATAAAGGATGTAGCTTCGCATGTGCCCCTCGGAGAAAACATCGTCGTAGAGGATGTTCGCGGAGCATCGAATATCTTGAATGGCCGATACTCCTCCGGAGCTATCCTGCACCATCGGTATTTTTCCGAAGACGACTTTCGGAACATCGTCGATGGGAACAACCAGTGGACCCAATTTAGTCAATGGCATGATCTGGTGTCCATCAGCGCCAGCAATGTCACAAAGAACCGTTACATTGAGAGCATTGGTCAGGCCGTGGTTTTTCAGTTCCATATGGATCACGCCCGAAGCCGATATGTAGCACTCACCAATTCCAAGGAAAGAACCCTGACTAAGTTTCAGAGTCCTTTCAGATATTTCTGCACTTTTCTTAGCGGCTTCAGCCGCTTTTCGTGTTTCCTCCAATCCCTCGCGCATGTATCTGGCCTGTCTGTACATGGCCCAAAATTGTGCCATCATAGCCCCGAACTGAAGGATGGCGACAATCGCGAGCGCAAAAGTGAGATTTACGATTCTTTGGTCTGGAGAAGAGGAATAAATTTCTTGGTTGCCGCCATAGGTGCCAGTGTTCTCGGCTTTTTCGGTTGTGGATGGGCCGTTAGCGGGCATAGGCGCTGTCTGGGTCACTGCGCCATTGGGGTTAGCGTCATTTGGTTTGTGTTTGCTGACCTGTGGTTTGTCGTTGGAGTATTGCACTAACGCGCTTTGTCCTACTCCCCAACTTGTAGCTATGAGTAGCGTAAATGCAATGGCAATCGCTATTTGAGTACGCATAAGGGCAGCAATTTTATGCTGCCCTGAGAAGTTCTGCAATCGTCCAAACGTGAAACGTGATTCCTGCCGCACTCCGGGCCACGTCCGCTAAACGGAAAAGGCCGGTTCGCAGTGGCCCCGTCTATGCTTACCCTTTCAATAATAGGCAGCTTCCGCCGTGCTGAGCCCGCTGCCGTCGGGTGAGTATAACTTTTCGGCTCATTTGGGCGATAATTGCCGGAATGCTGCCCGCCAGCGACGTTGAAAGAGCAGTGTTGAAAGGTGCGGCCTAAAAATGACTGTGCGCGAACTCAGTTCACGAATTGAAAAATTCCGCGCGGAGCTTGAGGAACATGTGAAGCTTTGGGGGGAATCTTTGGATAACACCTTCCCTGAGTATCCGATTCGTAACCACGAGAGGATTCGTAAGCAATATGACAGCTTGGCCCGGCAACTTGGAACTTTGCGGCCATATTTCAACCGGCTTGGTCTTCCCTCAATAATGGGGAATGCCTATGGGCAATGGGACGCATACGATTCCGCCGTCTCCGACGACGTAGCGGTTCGCAAGGGTTCTTCCATACAAGCTGTGCTTTCTCAACTTCAACAGGCGCTGGGAAAATTGGATTCTATGGCCCCCGATTCTGAGTTTCCGTTACAGCAGGAACACATACATGTTCGACCTGAGCCGCAACAAGTCACCAACATCTACAACTTGCAAGGCGCAAATTCCCGAGTAAACGTACAGTCCCGTGACCATTCTGTGAACGTATCCACAATCACCGAACAGCAGGTCTTTTCTCAGGTCCGCGAAGCTGTTATTAAGGGAGTGCCCGACGAGGGCGAGAAATTGGCGATTCTGGAGAAACTTGATGCAATGGAAAAGTCCATTCGCTCGGCAGATTTCCTTCCAAAATATCAGGCATTCATCAATGCGGTGGCGAATCACATGACCATCATTCTTCCGTTCATTCCCGCCCTAACCCAGATGCTTCACCACTGAGGCTGAACCAATTTTCGTGCCGCTAGGCAACGGGAGTGCTAGGATTCGGGGTCACTTGGAAATTTGAAAGGCGTGTGGTCATGGAACACATGAAGCCGTTCAAGCTGCTATGGGCAACCGGCAAGGAAGCTCGGATACATCCAGAAGGCGAGTGGCAGTTGCGGTTCCGAAATGATGTCGCACGCGATTACGCCGCAAAGCGGCTAAACGTAAACAACTGGTACCCGACGAATGAGCTTGATGAAAGTATCTACATATTTCACATGCGAAGGGAAATTCCAGAGCCGCTGGCCAACCTGATTGCGGCAGGAATTCGAAAAGAGGAAATCGACTTGCCCAAGCCTTGACGTGGTGCGCGGCTGCCTTGTGACAGAATGGCCGCATGCTCAGGAGAACTTATTATGGAAATTGATGAGTTTGACTTTACCCAACAGAGTTTCCGTACACGAATTGCCGGAACCAGCTACAACAACGAAGACGGCTCCAGCCGCCAAGCTTTGATTGCAGAACTTTCCCGCGGTGATGAACTGACGCTTGTTCACGAGCCTGCCAATACCTACGATAAATATGCGGTTGCCGTTTTTAACTCTGCCGGAAAACAACTTGGTTACGTGGCGAATCCGACGCGGGATCGGCGGCTGTCGGATCATCTTGATATGGGTGGTTCTGCCATCGCTTCCGTCGTGAACATTGAATATGACGGCGGATTTCTTGCCTTTTTCTTCCGGTCGCGGCGGCGCAATTACCGTGCGTTTATCTACATTACGAAAATCAACAAATTTCCTTGGCCGGAATATGAGCCTTACTTTAATGAGAGCCGCAAACTTGAAGATCTTAGTTTTTCTGCGCGGCAGAGTGAGAAAAGCGATCCGGACGCTGCTATAGCCGTGTACCGGGAAGTTATCGAACGGATCTTCGCACTTGACGGTAAAGGGACCCTTGCTGCCGCGTGGCGTCGTGCGCGGTATCCGATCAATCGGCTCAGCATGTTGCTGGATAAGCAGGGGCGGTTTCAAGAGGCATACGATGAAATCTTGCGCTATGAACAGTTCAACGATTGGTATGGACTTTATTCTACGGAACCGGCAAGCATAGCCGCAAGAAAACGAAGATTGTCTAAGAAATTGCGTTTGCATGATCAGGAAACGACTGCAGCAGGAAAGGTGTGATTCCATTGAAGGAATACCCTGGGGACGTTTGCAGACAACGGGGCGAAAATTACTTATTCGGGCGTGATCGAGCGGTCAGCGTTCGTATGGAGGGAACATAAGTGCCAACCACCGAAGACTTTCAAAATGAGCTGCACCGGATGATGTTGGAGCGATGAAGGCGGGAAAAGAAGTTGCGGAAATAGATTCAGGCGAGCTGCACAGGCGCGTTGGCGATTATCCCGGCAGGAACCATCGAATGCCGGTCTGCTGTGGGGTCATGCGCAAGGCGCTTGCACTCAATGATGGAGATGTAATCGTGGAGGAACCCCCAAGCGGACAAGGGGCCGGTTTGTCCATACGGTATGTGTTGCCGCGTCCCGTACGAAATCCCTAGGGGCCGTGCGGCGCTGGCAGGGCAACTAAAAAGGGCCGGTTGCCCGGCCCCTACTGTGCCTAATTGTTTCCTCACCGGCAACCCCGAGGCTGCTGTTTCTCAGTGTGTATCCCACGTAGCCCAACTAAGGGGCAGATTTAGGAACTGGCTCGCCCGTAAGCAACGGACGATAAGGCATTTAGGGTTCTTACCCTTCCGGCTGTTAACCGGAGGGTTGTAGGTTCGAGTCCTACCTGAGGAGCCA
>Ga0182014_10004246_pt1 | contig 16563 bp, 13 predicted proteins | sample 612S2DmetaG_FD_120489 | JGI IMG/M metagenome (GOLD analysis project Ga0182014, IMG submission 120489) | Permafrost microbial communities from Stordalen Mire, Sweden - 612S2D metaG | ecosystem: Environmental > Terrestrial > Soil > Wetlands > Permafrost | place: Sweden: Stordalen | collected... | reverse complement strand
TGCTCAGACCCTTGGACCGCCAGAGACGAATATATCGATTCAATTCTGGACAGAAAGAATCACCTGGCCCCGTTTTTGGAAAAACACCTCAGGGGTGGGTCGCGCTCATCCAATGTCTCACGATTCCTGGAGCTTTTGGAGATGCAGCGGTTTTCGCTGTTGATGTTCACATCCTGCGGCTGGTTTTTCGATGAAATCAGCCAGCTTGAGCCGGTCCTGATTCTCAAGTACGCCGCCATGGCAATCCGGCTTGCCGAAAAGACGGGATCGCCCCCCCTGGACACGGAGTTTCTCAGGTTGTTGGAGTTGGCGCCCAGTAACCTGCCTGAGTACGGAAACGGCGCAAACGTTTTTCTCCGCGCGGTCAAGCCTAAGGAGTTCGGCCGGGCGAAGGCTGCGGCGAATTACGCCATTCAGTCTCTGGCCAGGTCCGCTCAGCGGGAGTTCCAGATATACGCATACAGCATCCTGCCACAAAAGGAGGAGGATTTAGGGGCGAGTCCGGTGAGGTGCCTCTACGGCCTGGTTTCCATTAAAGACGACAGAACGCAGGACGCAGAGGATTTCCTTTACACTGTGACACATTTCGGCGGGCTGGATTTCCGCTGTTCGGTGAAAGCCTATCTGAATGAGGGCGAGTATGAATCCATTCTTGCCGCCCTCCAGGATTCCATCGAAGAGCAAAATACGATCAAGATCGTGCGCGTTCTGGATGAAAAATTCGGGACCGGTTACTTCGGACTCGAAGACGTTCTGAAGGATCTGAGGGCTTCGATTGCGTTGGACATAAGCCGCAAAACACTCGGCGCCTACACGGATCTTCAGCGGAACCTGTTCAATACTTACAAGCCACTCCTCTTGTCACTCAGGCAATGGGGAATAAAGATTCCAGGCGATCTTCGGGTTTCAATCCGCCGTGTTTTGAGCGAAGAGGTGGAAAGCCTGGTGGAAGACGTCATGATGCATGAGGTTGAGCGCGTCTCTGCGGATACGCCCTGGGATTCTGTCGACTTCTTTTTCCGGGTGCACATGGCCAGGCTCAACTCACTTAAGGAAGAGGCGAAATCATGGGGCGTTTCGCTCTATCTCGTGGAAATCTCCGAAAGGCTGGGGCGGTTCATGGTGAGCGTTATTTCCAGGCTGCTCCTAACCTTCGACGAGGCGGACGCGGGGCGATTGTTCCGGCTGCTTACTCTTTGCCGCGCATTGGCGATCTGGCCGGAGACCTGGAAGCTGCAGACGCTCTTTTTCCAGTTTGTAACCAAAGGAATTGAAAATCCGGCGCTCTTAACAAAGATTGACCGGGTTGAGAATTTTGCAGATGAACTCGACGGAATGCTCAACTGCCGGTTTGCGCAAATTTTGCGCCGCAGCTCCCTGCAGCCTGCCAGCGCGGCGCAACGGACCTGAAATAAGGGTGAAGGGTGCGGTTTTTCCTTTTTGTCTCTTCGCCCTCGTATGATAGACGCATAAACAACCCTGTGCGATGTATGAGCGCGTAGCGGGAAGGCCGACCGCTCGGCGTGCCTATCGTGGGCGTTGGGCCGTGCGCGGGAGGCCTTGACTCTTCCAAAGGTATTGAATATCGCCCCGAAAGCGTATTAGTATTACAGATGGTTCGAGATATGCTTGGAATCCTACTCATCAGGAGCTGAATAATGTGTGAAGCAAATGCTTACTTTGTAAAGGAAGGCAAAGAGGAACTCATCCTGGAGGCGGTTGACAAAGTCGAGAGCGAGGGGGACCACATCAAGATCGAAAATATTTTCGGAGAGCAAAAAATGGTCCACGGGCGAATTCGCAGCATGTCCCTCGTGAATCACAGGATAGTGATCGCAGAGTAGGGCGCCTAACGTCCTCGATGGGCAATAGGCGCATGGCCCGCAAGGTCCCCCGTCCAGGAACTTTTACTTTTCTTCCTGCGGGGCCTTTGCAGTCTTCCTGAAACAGTACCAGTCGATCTGCCTGCAAATGCCCCGAATCAGTTGCACATCACGGCCGCGGAGCTGCATTCTGCTGAAAAACCGCCTGATGCTCTTCATCCAGTAATCGGGATTTTCCGGGTTTATAAAATTGATCTTCGTCAGCGTGTCTTTCAACTGAACGTACATGGATTCGAGTTCGCCGCGGGTTGCAAGACGCGGCGTAAACCCCTCCTTTTTTTCGGATGCGGCGGTGAAAATCTCATAAACCATTATCATGACGGCCTGCGCCAGGTTTATGGAGGAAAATTCGGCTGTCGGTATGGTGACCAGGGCATCGCAGTACGTGATATGTTTATTGGCCAGTCCGCTTGCCTCGGGGCCGAAAACAAGCGCGACATGGTTTTTCTGGCTGATGGGTATAAGTTCCAGGGCAAGTTGCCGGGGATTTTTCACGAACTGGCGGTGAGATCCCGTTCGGGCGGTGCTTCCAACTACGTATTGAAAGGATTTAAGCGCCTCTTCGAGCCGGTCGTGGACTTCGATGGCCAAAACGAGGTCTTCTGCATGGTAAGTGGCCATCCTTAAAATCCGCGTAAGGTCGCAGTCGGCCGGATTTACGACCAAAAATCGCGAGATTCCCATATTCTTGGCCGCACGAACCGCTGCGCCTATGTTTTCCGGATAATGAGGCTCATATAGCACGACGGCTATATGTTCGAGGTTTATTTTCATTCCGCCTGGTTTTCTTCGTATTGGTCCACCACAGTTGCTTATGTCCCTGCGGGCCGCCACAAAAGAACTCCACGCTCCGCGAGAGCCCTGCCAACAGGGTCCCCGGATCAAGTCCGGGGGACCAGATCCGGGGCGGGCCTCGCCTGCGATGAACTCTCCGAAGCACAGGCGCTGAGGGCGTACAGTATTGCTGCTAAATGGGTTTCGATGGGCCGGGACAATCCTTGCCCGTGATAATCAATTGTCCATCACTCCACCTAATCTTCTTCCATGCGCATAAGCTTTTTCGCCATCTTCTTTTTGGACTCAAAGTCGGTAAGGTAGGAAATCATTACCCGCTGGCTCTGAGGCGCCCCCGCTCCGTGCCAGGTGCCCGGGCCGTGGAGGCCGGCGGTCCAATGCTGGAGGAATTTGGCGACCTTGAAACGCTTGCCCGCAGGCGCTGCGCTCTGAAATAATTTCTTGAGCAAAGGCCCGACCTCGGGGTGATCGAGGTCCTTTATCCGTGGCATTGTCACAAGGAGGCCGCCGCCGATATCGCCCGCAAGCTTCATGATTTCCCAGAAGCCGTGGGCTATGTTCAGCTTGGCTACGTTGCCGAACAGGTCGTCGGGCATGAAAACGCCCGAGCCCTGAGGTTCCTCCCTGCCCTTCGCCGCCGCTGCGATTGCGCACGCGTGGGAGGTTTCGCTCAGACGCACCATTTCTATCAGCTTGTCCTGGATGTGAGGTATCTTCTCTACTCCGCTGCATTCAGCCGCCATGACAGTCGCGCCGATTACGAGGTCGGCGAATCCCACCTTGCAGGCCCCTCCGCAGTTCATCCGGTGCGTTTTGGCGAATCTCGTAATCAGCTTTCCGCAGTACTTCGTTTCGCCACAAAGGAAAACCCTGTCCCAGGGGATGAAAACATTGTCGAAAACCATGGTGGAGGTCTCGCGCTGGCCGAATACCGGGTTGCCAAGCTCCGATTCGTCTTGGGCCATCTCTCTTTCAGCAGAGTATGCATTGTACTGGCATATGTAAGTCAGTCCGGGAGATCCGTTCGGGACGGCAAAGGCGACAGCGAAGTCCTCCTCGCCCTCCTTGAGCGCCCCGCCGGGCAAAACGAGCGTTTCGTGCGCGCCTATCGCTCCGCTCTGACTGACCTTTGCGCCCCTGACCACGATCCCGTCGCTGCGTTTCTCTGTGATGTGTATGTACACGTCCGGTTCGTCCTGCTGGGACGGGCGTTTTTTCCGGTCGCCCTTGGCGTCCGTTATCGCCCCGGAAACGGCCAGGTCCTTTTCCTGAATGCCGGCAAGCCACCTGTTGAAGCGCTCGTTGTACTTCGTTCCGAGGGTGCGGTCCATTTCCCATGTAGTGGATGCGAGGCCGTTTAATGCGTCGCAGCCGACGCAGCGGTAGTTGCAGGTGCCAACCGTCTGGCTGGTAAGCAGGGCCATTTCCTGCCGCATGTCCAGATCGTGATTGCTGCGGCAGACGTTAACGTTTCGGTTGATCGGGTTTCCGGTGAGGTGAGAGGTGGCGACCATCACGTTTTGGAACGGCTCTTGCTGCGCCAGGTCGTAAATGGCGGCATTGGCCATGACCATGGATCTGGTGATAGGATGGTCCAGCAGGCTCGAAACCCATTTGCCGCCCACATAGACTTTAGGGCTGAGCTTCTTTACGCTTTCCAGGTATTCCTGGGAGGTCTTGAGGGCCATAAAGAGATCCTTTCGTTTGGGGGTGTGCATCGCTCGTCACTCGCCACACGGGATAGTAAATGATTTATCATATGGAAAAAAGAGTATAATTAAGGTTTGGCGGCAAAGCCTTCGGGCAGTTTCGGGCTTTTCAGATAATGCGTTAGCATATAGACTGGTTGAAGTCCAGGTTTACCGGGGAGGCGCATATATTTATGAACTTCCGCTTCTGTCCCCATTGCGGCGCTTCGCTTACAAGGACAGCAGAAAAAAAGGGAGTCAGGTCTTTTTGTCCTGATTGCGGCAAGGTTTTTTATCGTAACCCTACGGCAGGCGTCGCAGTTTTGCTGGTCGAAGGGGGAAAAATCCTGTTGGTCAAGCGCGTGGGATCATACGGCGGACGATGGTGCATTCCGTGCGGCCACCTCGAGTGGGACGAGGAGGTGCGTGAAGCCGCCGGGCGTGAATTCTTCGAGGAAACCGGTATAACGGTGCGGGTTGGGCGGGTTTTTTCCGTTCACTCCAATTTCCACGATCCTGAGTCACAAACGGTTGGAATCTGGTTTTGGGGAACGCGCGCGGGAGGCCAACTCCACCCGGGATCGGACGCCAGTGAAGCCGCTTTTTTCAGCCTGGACGATTTGCCTGACCTGGCGTTTCCCACGGACAGAATTGTATGCAGGGAGTTGCAGGATTACTTTGAAGCCCACTTGTTTGAAAAGGAGGTTGTCATGCCCGGCAGCATTTATGAGGTTCCCGCTGTTTCTCTAAAAACGCGCATCGGATGGATCGGGACGGGGGTTATGGGGCTTTCCATGTGCGGGCACATTATGGAAAAAGGCTACAGCACTACCGTTTTCAACCGTACGAAGGAAAAAGCGCTCCCACTCATCGAAAAAGGCGCCGCCTGGGTTGATTCCCCTCGGGAAGCCACAGAAAAGTCTGACGTCATCTTTACCATGCTGGGGTTTCCTGAAGACGTGCGGGCGGTTTATTTTGGAAAAGGAGGCATTCTCGAGGCGGCCCGCCAGGGTGTCGTTCTCGTTGATATGACCACCACCGAACCATCGCTGGCGGCGGAAATCTATAAGGCCGCCAAGGAACGGGGGGCCTTCGCCGTGGATGCTCCCGTCACGGGTGGCGACGTCGGGGCGCGCAATGCCTCTCTTTCCATCATGACGGGAGGAGATCGTGAAGTGGTTGAGGCCATTCAGCCCATCCTGGAAACAATGGGAAAAAACCCCGTCTACCAGGGACCTGCGGGTTCGGGTCAACATTCTAAAATGTGCAACCAGATCGTCGTCGCGGGAACGATGATCGGCGTCTGCGAAAGCCTCTTGTACGGTTTCAAGGCGGGGCTTGATCTGCCGACGATGCTGGGCTCCATCCAGGGCGGCGCGGCCAAGTGCTGGAGCCTGGACAATCTGGCCCCACGTATACTGCGAAAAGATTTCGCTCCCGGTTTTTTTGTTGAGCATTTTATCAAGGATATGGGCATTGCGCTCAAGGAGTCGGCGAGTATGGGTCTTTTTCTTCCCGGTCTGGCGCTGGCCCACCAGCTATACATTGCGGTAAAGGCGCAGGGACACGGTAAGTCGGGCACCCAGGCGCTCATCCTTGCCCTTGAACAGATGTCCCGGACCGTGGCCCGGGAAAAAGACTGAAAAGATTGACCGACGATCCTTCATCTGCGGCATTACCCGGCCGGCGTCCAATTCCGAGGTCATGCCGCAGTTCATTAAAGAGCTGATGCAAGCCGGATGCGATTTTCAGGCGCTCTGCTCGTCGATCTTCAACCACTTATCCAAATCCAGCGCTTTCGCGTATTCTTTGTATGTGAAGAGATCGTCCATTATCTCTTTGATGGAGCCGGTCTCCTTGAGGCTCACCACGACCCTTTCCACCGCTTTCATTGCGGCGAAGAGCGGGAGGTACCAGTAGAGCACCATCTTCACACCGGTTTGCTTCCATTGGTCCAGGGTGAAATCAGGTTGGATGAAGAAGTGTTCGGGGTCGGCGGCACATACTACCAACGGGGCCCTTACCTCCCGGACAAGCCGCAAATATTGGTCAAAAGTATATAAGTCACCGACCATGGCCATGTCGGCCCCGTTTTCAATATACATATTCAGCCTTCTTATAGCTTCATCAATTCCTCCCACCACCTTGGAGTCGGTTCTGGCGATTACGACAAAGTCTCCATTTTTCCTCGCATCGGCTGCGGTCCTGATTCTTCTTGCGAATTGTTCCGCGTCGATGAGCCGTTTCCCCCGAAGCGCCGCACATCTCTTGGGAAAGGTCTGGTCCTCGAGGTGGATAGCGCTCACGCCTGCAGCCTCGAACATCCGGACGGTCCGGCAGATGTTGAGTCCTCCCCCAAAACCCGTATCGGCGTCACAGACGACCGGGACATTCACCACTCCGGCTATATTCCCGGCTTTCCTGACAATTTCCGTAACAGTGGTCAGTCCCAGGTCGGGGTACCCGAGGTCACTGGCTTCGTTGCCAAGCCCGGTCAGATACGCGAGCGGGAACCCCGCTTTCTCAATGATCTGGGCGGACACCACATCATAGGCGGCCGGGGCGATAATGACCTCTTCTTTATCCAACAGTTCTCTGAATCTCATTTATGTTCTCCCTGTGGTAGATGCTTTAACGGCTCCAGAACCTGGCCGGCTTTTTCTAGAAAAAAAGCGCTGCCTGCAAACCCAAATAATACATCAATGACCGCTAAGGGAATACTGAAGATTCATGAAAGCATTCAAGGCTGGCGAAATCCACCGGTCCCTATGCCATACCGGCAGCAAGGCGCCTTCTATTCCCCCTCCGACCAGAGCAGGATTATAATTTCCTTCCTGGCGGCTTCCATGGTAGTAAGGGCTGCCCTCAAGGCCTCCCGCGCCCGCCCGACGCGCATGATAGACCATCCCGCGGTCGGCCTTCGCGCTACGCGGCGGACCTTCCGCACAGAGGCGGTAAGAGGAATGACCAGATTATTATCGCACAGGGTTGTTTATTGGTCTGTCATGCGAGGATTGTGATAGATGAAGCAGACTCAGGGATTACCCCGCGCCATAGAGTTGATGAATGCTTTTGCCGCTATGACCGGACTTGCGCCGGCGAGTGAGGCGCCAAGACGATACCTGTGGACCGATGCTTTTGCGGTTTGCAATTTCCTCGGGCTGTATCGGCAAACGAATGATGAAGAGCACAAAAAACTTGCTCTCCTGCTTGTCGATCAGGTCCATAACATTCTTGGACGGCATCGTGACGACGATCGGCGAAAGGGCTGGATCAGCGGTCTCGATGAGCGGGAAGGGGAACGGCGCCCCACTGTGGGAGGACTGCGGATTGGCAAGAAAATGAACGAACGGGGCCCCGATGATCCTTTTGACGAGCAGCTCGAATGGGATCGTGACGGGCAGTATTATCACTACCTCACTAAATGGATGTACGCCCTCAACTGCGTCAGCTCGATCACGGGGGACCCGGCCTACGTACGGTGGGCCGTTGAGCTTGCAAAAACGGCTTACGCCAAATTCACCGTTGGCCCTTCTTACGGAGACCAGAGACGAATGTACTGGAAGATGAGCATCGACCTGTCGTACCCTCTCGTAGCATCCATGGGGCGTCACGACCCTCTCGATGGGCTCATTGTCTATTGTGAGCTTCAGGCAGGGTTGGCCGGAGGTTCGGAAGACTCTTTGGATCTGACCGGTGAAATCGAAGGTCTGGCTGCCATGTGCAAGGGAAAAGATTGGACAACCGATGACCCTCTCGGTATTGGCGGTCTTTTATCGGATGCCTATAGAACAGCCCAAATGATGGTGAGCGGAGCTTTTCCGCAGGCCGGTCTTTTAGCGGTCCTGTTGGACGCGTGCCGGCTCGGATTGCGCGCCTATCTGAGCACGGATTCGCTGGAAGCTCCGGCTCGGCGCCGGCTGGCATTCAGGGAACTGGGGGTTTCCATCGGGCTGCATGCTCTTGAAAGGTTGCAGCGGCTCATTGAAGGAAAGCCGGGCATTTTCGACAAGGCGCCATCGCTGGCCAGGCAAGTTGAAATCCTGATGCGGTATGGACCTCTGGCGGAAATCATCGAAGACTTCTGGCTCGATCCGGCTAACAGAGAGGCGCCCAGTTTTACGGACCATCGCGACATCAACACAGTCATGCTCGCTACAAGTCTGGCGCCTGACGGATACCTGATGCTCTAGGCGCTGCGGTCCCTCGCCGCTACGCGGCTCATTTCAGCGGTCGGCCACACGCGCTTGCGCGTGTGGCCGAAATCCTGGGGAGTGCGGGGTATCTTTAAAATGAAAAAAATCCCCCGCTCAGTTTGGGGTGATTAGACGCTCTACGAATGCATATTAGCGGCGCTTCGCGCCGGTAAGTCGTAACAGCCAAAGCACAAGCGCCGGCGCCAGGCGATAGCTCCAGCCGTAGAGCCGAAGCATGAAAGGATGCAGCGAATCGCGCCTCGGACGTTCTGCAAGTCGCGCGATTATACGGCCGCATTCGTCGGTGGACAAGGTCCGTATGGTATTGGCGATGCGCGGCATGTTCTCTGCTGCGCCGGGATTGTGTTCGTAGTATGGGCTGTTCACCCGGCCGAAGACGACGTTGCAGCTTCGGACTCCCGTGCCGCTGAGGTCCTGGCATAGGGATTCGTGCAGACCGCGCAGCGCCCAGCGCGCAGCCGCATAGCCTACCGACGACGGCCATGGAAAGATTGAAGCTGGTGAATTGACGTGGATGATCACGCCGGACCGGCGCGCCAGCATGTCTCGCATGAAAGCATGCGTGATATTGAAGGCCGCCAGGTATGGCGCCTGCATCATGAAAAGCGCCTCAACTGGAGTCGTGTCCTCGATCAGCTTCCACTGTCCCGCGCCTGCGCAATTGACTATAACGTCCGGGCTGCCGTAGTTGCGCCGAACACGCTCTGCGAGCGTCAGCACATCTTCGCCGGAGGCGGCGTCACAAACCTCTACGGCCGCAGAGCCACCGACGCCGTTGGCGACACTTTCGAGCTCCGCGCGCCGTCGGGCAACCAAAATGACGCGGAAGCCTCGATCCGAGAGGTGACGGGCAGCGTCCGCCCCGATGCCGCTGGAGGCTCCAGTGATCAGCGCAATCTTCATGAAACTGCTCCTCGGATCATGTCACCCAATGCCGGACCTAAGCCGCGGCCTGCAGGCTGTAGGCTGTAGGGTCATATGCCTGGGGCCGGCCTTAGGGTTTGGCCGTTCGCTCCTCAGCAATGCGCTGGGATCTTTCCATTTTGTTCAAAGGCGGTATGGATTTTTGCGCCTCGGGCTTTTCCTGAAGGCGTATCGCCTCTTCCGGACAGGTTGTAACGCAAAGACCACACCCGATACAGCGTTTGCGGAGGATAGAGGCAGACTCTCCATCCATTTCTATGGCCTCCATCTGACATCGGTCCATGCAGGTCCCGCAGCCGGCGCATAGCTCCTGGTCAATGGTTGCAAAATAATTCGATGCGGCATGATTGGCCGGTTCCGGAAGCCGTTTGAGATTTATGAGAATCTGGCAGCAGCACCCGCAGCAGGTGCATATATTGCTCACTTTTTGGGTGTTGGAAGGTTGTAGAACCAACCCGGCCTTTTCCGCCCGATCGAGTATCTCCAAAGCCTCCTGCTGATCGATCGGGCGCCCCAGCCCGTTTTCTTCGTAATATCGAGCCCCCAGGCCAAAAACCAGGCAGGCCTCAAGCGGCCTGTCACAGCCAGCGCCCGTCATCTTGTGCTCCCTTCTGCATATGCACGGAGCGACTATAATCTCATCCTCGCCGGAAATAATCCTGCGGGCCTCCTCATATGGCATTATCACCTGTTCGGCCGCGAGCGCCCTGGCGACGGGAATGGTCCGAAGCTGCGGGTTTTTCAACTGGCTGCTCTGTTTGGAAAAATAGGGCATGAATTCGCGCACATCTTTGATGAGACCCTCATCGAGGTCGTTTACGTGATACTCCCAGATGCCAACCATGAAGGGTGCGGCCATGTATCGGACTTCCGGTCCTTTGCGGATCCGGAAGATCAAACCCTTGAGGGACATCTCTTCGAGCTTTAGGGCGGTGTTCGCGGGGTCGAGTCCGCTCCGGGCTGCGATGGCGCCCGGAGGTTCGGGCTTCTGGGTGACCAACTGAGCCAACGCGGCCTGCTCCGGGGTGAAAAGCCTGCGAAGGATGCGAATCTCTATTCCTTCCGGGGTCCGAGGATATCCTTCAGGAAGCCGGTCGAGGTGGTCCGCCAGTTTCTCATAGACTTCATGGCTTTCATCCATAACGCTTGCCTTTCCGTACGCATCCCGCCACCGGGAAAGGCAGCCGGGACACATAACATTTTAGTTGTTCAGTTATTGTCGGATTCGCCCGTTCACCCCTTCTTCCCTCAAGGCGTCAATCACCACGCAGAGGTCCCTGCAGAACTGGTTGAAGGTCCATAACGCCTTCCCTTTTTACATCTATAGATCATATAGCGCTACGATATATGTGTCAAGGGGAAAATGCTGCCGCAAGAACTCACAAGGCGAAATCGATAAGGGCTGGGCCATGGCCGGTGAAACAATCTCGACGCTCCGCGAGGCGGGGACCGCAACCGCGATCGGCGGTCAAACCCTCGGATCAGAGCCTGTCCCTGACTCGAACCGGGGCTAGGGGCAGGCTTCGGCCGCCCCTGAAACCTTCTCCTTCCCTTACCTGTAATAGTTGCGAAAATACTCGAGCACCATCCTGTGGGTATTGAACTGAGGGGTTATGTCGGAGATGGACCGCCTCATAATGGATAGCCATTTTCTGGGGTTGGCATAGTAGGTCGTAACCATGTCTTCAAGGTCACGGTAGAGGTCGGCGGTGGCTGCTTCATCAGCCTGGTCCTCGTCGTCGCCTATGGCCCACCCATTCACCCGGTCTTTGCAGGCTTCCCGCCACCATCCGTCCAGAACGCTCATATTTACTCCGCCGTTAAAGCAAACTTTCATGCCGCTCGTGCCGCTCGCTTCCCTTGGACGGCGAGGTGTATTGAGCCAGACGTCCGCCCCCGAAGTCATCAGGCCCGCCACCCAGATGTTGTAATTTGGAACAAATACCAGCCGAAGCTGTTTTTCGTATTGCTTCCCGATATTTACTACCGCCCGGATCAACTCTTTTCCTGCTTGGTCCTGCGGATGGGCTTTCCCTGCGAATACCAACTGCACTCGGTCATGAGACAGATTGAATAGAAATTCCAGATCGCTGAAAATGAGGGTTGCGCGCTTATAAGCTGCCGCGCGCCGCGCAAAGCAGATCGTGAGCTGTTCCTCTGTAAACCCTGCGGCGGACAGGGAATTTATGTATCTTATGAGCCGCTTTTTGGCCTTCCTTTTGGCCTCGACGATGTCGTTGTCCGGAATTGCGGAAATGTCACCGAGTTGTTGGGGGTCCTGCCGCCAGGCCGGGAGGTATTTGTCGTATAGATCCCTGAATTCAGGGCCGGTCCAGCTCAGGTGGTGCACGCCGTTTGTGATGTGGGCGATGTTGAACCCTGGAAACATCTGCCTGGATATTTCCCCGTGCAGTTGACTCACCCCGTTTGCGGCGCGCGACAAATTGAGGGCCAGAACGGTGGTGTTTAGAATATCGCCGCCAGCAAGTTTCCTGATATTTGAGGGCAGGTATTCCCCGATTACCTTCCATGCGAGGTTGTAGTCGAATTTATCGTGGCCGGCGGCGACCGGTGTATGCGTTGTGAAGACGCACCTCGATCTTACCTGCTCCTCGTCTCCTCGAAGGTCCTTGAGCATGGCGAGAGTGAGGAAGACCGCGTGCCCCTCGTTCATGTGATAGGTGGTGATTTGCGGCTCCAGGCGTTTGAACGCCAGGTATCCGCCGATTCCCAGAATCGCTTCCTGCGATATCCGGGTATGCTGGTCTCCACCGTAGAGATACTGGGTTATGAGCCGGTCTTCGGGCGCGTTTCCCGGAAGATCCGTGTCGAGAAAATAGACCGGGACGCGTCCCGATCCGGTCTCGTTATGCATCCCAACCACGTTGTGCTTCCAGACGCCCACCTGCACGTCCCGGCCTTCGATCCTTACGGTCACCTTGAGCGGCAGAGGCTCCATGAACGCGCGCGGGTCGAAGTAAGGGTACATCTCTTCCTGCTGCCCAAATGGGTTTATATTCTGGATGAAGTAGCCCCGCTTGTAGAGAAGAGTTACGGCGACCAGCGGGATGCTGAGGTCGGCGGCGGATTTGATGTGGTCCCCGGCCAGAATGCCAAGCCCTCCGCTGTAGGTCGGAATGCTTTCATTGAGCCCTATTTCCATGCTGAAGTATGCGACTTTCATCAGGCGGGTTTCGCTCCTGTGGTCTGATTGTTTACAGATTTGAACCTGAACTTATATCACACCGCCGGTGGTTTTGAAAAAAAACATGCCGCCATAACGGACGGGTTTTTTCTTCCCTCCGTCTTCCGTCCTTTGTCCTCCGTCCTCCGTGTATTTATCTTTGCTCCTAAGATTTGCGGTAAAATGTTACCATGAGGATCTGAAAAAGAACCGGGGAAAAACCATGCGCGCGCTGCTGATTTCAGCCAATACCGAGCAACTTCAGATGCCTGTCCTGCCGATGGGCCTGGCGTGTGTCGCTGCAACGGCCGAGCATGCAGGCCATGAAGTCAGGCTTTTGAACCTCATGACGAAAGACGAGCTTCAGGAACTAACACTTGAAAATGCCGTTTCAGGTTTTAATCCTGAACTTATCGGGGTTTCGGTCAGAAACATCGACGATCAGTTCATGAAGTCTCCCAGGTTTCTTCTGGATGCCGTAAAAAATGTCGTGGCTTCCTGCCGCAGACTCACGTCGGTCCCTATCGTTCTGGGAGGAGCGGGATACAGCATGTATCCTCGAAGCGCACTGGCCTATCTTGGAGCGGACATGGGGATAAGAGGCGAGGGAGAAGCCGTTTTTGTGAAGCTGTTGAACGCACTTTCCCGAAAAGAGGACCTGGCCGTCGTTCCGAACCTGGTTTTGGCTGAGTCGGGCCGCGAAAATAAGACCGAGGTCCTAAAAAGGCTCGACGACTCCGTGTTGCCCGATCCCAACGGCCTGTTTTCATTTCCCACCGAATTCAAGGATCAGAAAATCTGGCTTCCTTTCCAGACCCGGAGGGGCTGCCCGATGGAATGCAGTTACTGTTCGACCGCAACCATAGAGGGGCGGATTTTGCGGAAAAGGTCCCCTGAAATTGTTGCCGATTCAATTTCACGGTTCGCTGAAGCAGGGTTTAAGAATTTTTTCTTTGTGGACAATACTTTTAATTTTCCTGCCTCGTATGCACGTGAGCTTTGCGGCGCGCTGGCCGGGAGAAATCTGGAAATCCGGTGGCGCAGCATACTCTATCCCTGGAAAGTCGATGAGGGTCTTATCGAAAGGATGGCCAGGGCAGGGTGCGTCGAAGTGGCCCTCGGATTTGAGAGCGGGTCGAGGAAAATATTGCGTTCGTTCAACAAGAGGTTTCAGCCTGAAGAAGTCCGTATGATTTCGGAAATGCTTGACAAATACGGAATCGGGCGAATGGGGTTTCTTCTTCTCGGAGGGCCGGGAGAGACCAGGGAAACAGTCGAGGAGAGCCTGGAGTTTGCGGATTCTCTCGAATTGGAAGCAATGAAGATCACCACCGGAATCCGGATTTATCCATATACGGCCTTGGCCGCAGCCGCTGTAGCCGAGGGGGTTGTTTCACCCCCTGACAATCTCCTGCGTCCGGCGTTTTATCTGGCCGCGGGGCTTGAAGGTTGGATAGAGGAAAAGGTTTCCGATTGGCTCAAAAGAAGACCCAACTGGCATAGTTGAAGGTCCTGCCGCCCCGGCCGGGGGAGACGCAAATATGCCGAAAGTCACGATCCACCCCGCAAGCTATGAAACTATCCGCGCTGTAAACAGGAGGATGAAAATTGAAAGGTATTATGATAAGATGGCTGCTCCTGACGATTTCGATTATTCTTACCTCTTACCTGGTCGACGGCATATATGTCGCGAGCTTCTCTGCGGCCCTTTTCGCCGCGTTGGTGCTCGGCGTACTGAATGCCCTGTTCCGGCCGATACTGATCATCATCACCCTTCCGATCAATATCCTCACTTTGGGCCTTTTTACATTCGTTATAAATGCCCTGCTTTTGAAAATGGTCTCAGGAGTAGTTCCCGGCTTTTACGTCCATGGGTTCTGGTCGGCAGTTTTCGGCTCTGTCATAATCAGCCTCGTGAGTTGGTTGCTCAGTTCATTTGTCAATGAGAGGGGCAGGATCAGTTACATCGAGCTGAAGAAAAAGAACGGGGATTTCTGGGAATAACGGGCGTGAAATGCCGGCCCCCCTCGTATGATAGACTTATATAGTACACTACCTAAGAGAATAAGCACTGTGCGTCGTATGAGCGCGTAGCGGGCAGGCCGACCGCGCGACACGTCTATCTGGCGCGTTGGGCGTTCGCGGGAGGCCTTGTTCCCGGGAAAAATATCGGCGCCGTCCTATGTCATTCGACGCGATGATGATTACTAAAAGAGGGTTAGCGTTTAGTTTGGAGGAGTTAGATTATGAAACCTGATACGTTGATTTGGGCTAAAGATAAGGCGGGGCGAAGGCATCTTTGTCCCATGAATGAATTGAGTGACCCCAATTTCGTCAGGACCAAGGAAATAAGCAAGTGTGTCGATGACGACCGTCGACTCAAGAGCCGGGATTATGTGCCCTCAAATGATCCCCGAGGGAAACTGAAGTTTCCTAAGTCCTTGAGTCTGAATTAGCTTTAAGTTCACTAGCACATAACCTTTTGGCCGGACCGCATGCGGTCCGGCTTATTTTTCTGGATCTGGATATGAGTCAAACAAAACCGAAGCCGTTCAAACTGAGCATCCCCGATAACGTGCTCCAAGACCTCCATGACAGGCTGTCCCGCGCGCGCCTGCCCGATGAGCCGCCGCTCGAGCCGTGGGCCACCGGCGCCAGTGTCGCCTACATGCAGCGGCTGATTAGCTATTGGCGCGATGGTTTCGACTGGCGTGCGCAAGAGGCGATGCTCAATCGCTTTCGCCAGTTCAGCGTGCCGCTGGCAGGAATCGAGGCGCACTTTATCCACGAGCGCGGCAAAGGACCTGACCCGATGCCGCTGCTGCTGTCCCATGGCTGGCCGGGTTCAGTGGTGGAGTTCCACAAGCTCATCCCCATGCTCACCGACCCGGTGCGCTACGGGGGCGACCCTGCCGACGCCTTCACGGTGGTGGCGCCCTCGCTGCCGGGCTACACGCTGTCTTTCCGGTCCGGGCAGAAGCGCTTCAGCATTGAGGAGATCGCGGAGGTATTTGCCGCGCTGATGACTGATGTGCTGGGCTACCAGCGCTTCGGCGCGCAGGGAGGCGACTGGGGGGCTTTCGTAGCTTCGCGCCTGGCTTACCGGTTCCCACAGCGCGTGACCGGGATTCACCTCAATCAACTGGCGGTGCGGCGCAGTCGGAAGATGTTCGAGGCCCCGACCCGTGAGGAGAAGGTATTTCTCGCGCAACTGGACGAATGGCTCAAAGAGGAGACCGGGTACCAGTGGATCCAGGGTACGCGGCCGACTACCCTTGCTTTTGGGCTGACCGATTCCCCGGTCGGCCTGGCGGCGTGGATTGTGGAAAAATTCCGCGCCTGGACTGATAACAGTGGTGAGCCGGATAGCGCCGTGAGCCTGGACGAGATGTTGACCAACATCACTCTCTATTGGGTTACCGGCGCCATTGGGTCTTCGTTCTGGCCCTACTACGCGCTAAGGCACGGCGGCTGGCCGATCCCGGAGGGCGCCAAAATCACCGTGCCGACGGGTTATGTCGAGTTCCCGCGCGAGATCATACGCCCGCCCCGCTCGGTGGCGCAGAGCGTTTACGCCAATATCAAAAGGTGGACCGTCATGCCTGAAGGCGGCCACTTCGCCGCACTTGAGCAGCCTGAGGCCCTTGTGCGGGAGATCCGGGAGTTCTTCAAACCACTGCGGCGCAATGACTGAGAACGGAAGACAGAAGACGGAGGACTGATGCGAAGAGGGTGAGGCGTAAAGCCTGGTCTCACGCGAAGCTTGCTATATTTCAGTGAGGGTCGCGCATTAACTGAAAATGGCTATACTCACTTTGATTTGAGCCAATTGCGAGTTGGTTAACACAGATCAAAGGAGGAGCATAGCCATG
>Ga0182014_10004244_pt1 | contig 16566 bp, 17 predicted proteins | sample 612S2DmetaG_FD_120489 | JGI IMG/M metagenome (GOLD analysis project Ga0182014, IMG submission 120489) | Permafrost microbial communities from Stordalen Mire, Sweden - 612S2D metaG | ecosystem: Environmental > Terrestrial > Soil > Wetlands > Permafrost | place: Sweden: Stordalen | collected... | reverse complement strand
GGACGTTCTCGGCGTTGTCCGGTACGAAACGACCGGGCTCGAGCCAGCGGATCTCAACGCCTCGGACCGCCTTGACCGTACCGTTGTCGCTGACGATCTGCGTGATCCGTCCGTTGGGCTTGAAGCGGATGCCCGCCCGGAAAGCCAGGTCCGTCTCGTCAACGTCGGCGGGCAGCTCTTCCATGGCCTCCAGCGAAACGGCATACACGCGGTCTGCTCCCAGACGTTTGGCGGTCACGGCGCAGTCCATGGCCACGGCGCCGCCGCCGATCACCACGACGTTCTTGCCGCGGACCGCGGCCGCCAGGGCCGTCCGCGCCTCATCGTCCTTGCTTTGAGCCAGGAAACCTGCCCACGAAAACACACCGTTCACTGCTTCGTCGGCCAAGCCGAGCGAATAGGGTCGGTCGCAGCCCGGAGCGATGAACGCCGCGTCGAAACCGTCCTGAAGAAGCTGCTCGAGCTCGGCCCGGGTCGAGACCGCGTGCCCGCATTCGAACCGCACGCCCAGCTTGCCGACCAGGTCGATCTCCTGGGCCACCAGCGCGGGGTCCAGTCGATGCTCGGGGATCCCGTAGCGCAACAGACCTCCGGGCTCGGGCATCTTCTCGAAGACCACGCACGCGTAGCCCATCAGCGCGAGACGGGCGGCGGCCGACAGGCCGGCCGGCCCGCTCCCGACGATGGCGACCTTGCGGTCGCCGGGTACGGGCGCCTGCAACACCTGCATGTCCTCTTGCCGCTCATAGTCGGCCAGGAAGGCCTGGATCTCGGCGATCCGGATGGGTACGTCGAGCCCGCTGCGCGCGCACCCCTCCATACACATGCGGCACGTCGGGCAGACCTGGGCGCAGGTGGCGGCCAGGATGTTGTGCTCCCGCAGCGTGCGGACAGCTCCTTTGACATTGCCGAGACGAAGCTGACGAACGAAGGTCGCGGGGTCGCTGTCGGCCCCGCATCCGGTGTTGCACGGTGCGTCGTCGCAAAGCAGACACCGCCCGGCTTCTTCTATCGCGGCCTGCAAATCCATCACACGTCCGTCGCTAGCCATCATCGCCTCACTCTGCCGATCGGAACAAAAGGTCGCAGCCACAGGGTACTGCGGGAAAGGGTGCCTCGACTAACCTCAACGGCCAGGCAGCTTGCCTGCAGCGTCTCTGCTGACGTTGCTCGTGTCCGGCCGGTTTTCTGCACCGATCCGCTTGTGACGGTCGCGCCGGGGGCAACGCCTGCCGGCAACGAAGCCGGAACGCACAGGTGAGGTCGGTACTTTAAGAGCGTGCAAACGCTCAGTTACACCGCGATCTTAGCATGGATCGACCAGACCTTCACGGCGGCTGCGTCTGCGGGAGGCGGGCCGCGCCTGCGGCGCGCGCCAAGGGGACGGCAGCGGTGTACGTCTGCCCGGCCACCTCGGGCGCTCGCCCGGACGACCAACACGCAAGACGCGCACGACAGGATCGTCACCTGTCGACACTGCTTAAGTACGTCGCGACCGGGCCGGCGTCGTTTGAGGACGCTGCGCCCGACGGCTCGTCGCGGTCAGGCGCTTGGCGCGCGAACGAGGACCACTTCTTCGACGCCGTCAGATTCCGGCATGCGCACGCTGATGCGCTCGCGCTGCGCCGTTGGCACGTTCTTGCCGACGAAATCGGGCCGGATGGGCAGCACGCGGTGCCCACGGTCGACGAGCACGGCAAGTTGCACTTCCGCCGGGCGCCCGAGGTCGAAGATCGCATCGATGGCGGCGCGGATGGTGCGGCCCGTGTAGAGCACGTCGTCGACCAGGATGATCGTGGCGCCTTCGACGGCAAAGGGAAGTTCGGTGCCTTTGACCACCGGCGCCTGCGTCATGGGCAGAACCCCGGTCTTGCTGTGTTCGCCAACGTCGTCGCGGTAGAAGGTGATGTCGAGATTGCCGGCCGCGTATGCGCAGCCGCCCGCCTCGCACAGCAGCTTGTGAAGGCGCTCGCCAAGGAAGGCTCCCCGCGTATGGATGCCCACGATGGCGAGATCGTCGGCGTCGGGGTTCTTTTCGATGATCTCGTGAGCGAGTCGCGTCATGGTCCGCGACATCTGCTCGGCCGTCATGATGAGGACCTCGTTGTTTGGTCTGGGCTCAGGCATAGAAAAAGCGCCGCCGGCTCCTGGTACTGTTCGGCAGCGCCACACCCCCTTTCCGTCTCTCCGGACGTGGTTAAAGGTCGTCGGTACACTATCAGCCTCGTCAAGGTCGGACAAGCCCTGGCAAGCGAGAACTATGCAGCAGCCCGCGAGCGCCGGTTCAAGGTCGCGCCCACTCGAGCGGCCTACCGGGCAGCGTCGCCTCGATCCCGCCAGGTCGCACCCGCGGCGTCGCGTGAGCGGACGCCGTCCACGGACTCGGCAGCACGGCCCGGCCAATGGAGAGTCGCCGCCGAGGGCGGCGACGAGGCGACCACCCGACCGCGAGCGACGACGTGTGACGGGCGCACCTGCCGCCGTACCGCATCGAACGGGCTGAGAGCCGGCAACAACATGAAGTTCGCCGGGCGCCCGCCGGCGATGCCGTAGCCCTCGCCCAGGCAGAGCGTAGCCGCCGCCCGGTCGGTCACCATGCGGAAGCACTCCTCCACCTCCGAGGGGGCGGTCAGCTGTGTCGCGTGAGCGCCGACGAGGGCCACCTGGATCGAGTTGCCGGTGCCGAGCGGGTACCAGGGGTCCATGATGTCGTCGTGACCGAAGGCGATGTTCACGCCGGCGCCCAGCATCTCTTTGGCCTGCAGCAGACCGCGGCGTTTTGGATAGCCGTCGAAGCGCCCCTGCAGGTGAAGGTTGACAAGGGGGTTGCACACGAGGTTGATTCCGGAGCGGCCCAGCAGGCGTCGCAGCTTGTAGCTGTAGGCCGCATTGTAGGAGCCCATGGCGGTGGCGTGGCTGGCCGTCACCCTCTCGCGCAGGCCGGTGCGCATGGCTTGAGTCGCCAGCACCTCGATGAACCTCGACTGCTCGTCGTCGATCTCGTCGCAGTGGGCGTCGACCAGCAGCCCGTAGCGAAGGGCGACGTCGATGGCGATCTCGATCGACCTGACGCCGTCCTCCCGCGTGTCCTCGAAGTGGGGGATCGCGCCGACCACGTCGACCCCACGCCGAGCCGCCTCCTCGATGAGCTTGTCACCGTCCGGGAACGAACAGATGCCCTCCTGGGGAAAGGCCACTATCTGCAGCCCGACGACATCTTTCACGCGGTCGCGGACCTCGAGGAGCGCATCGAGCGCCTCCAGCTTCGGGTCGGTGATGTCCACGTGACTGCGCACGAAGAGCACGCCGTTGGCGACCTGCCAGCGCAGGATCTCCTCGGCGCGATCGATCACGTCCTGTCTGGTCAGCATGGGCTTGCGTTCGCTCCAGCAGGCGATGCCCTCCCAGAGGGTGCCGCTCTCATTCCAGCGCGGCTCACCGGCGGTGAGGGCGCTATCGAGATGGATGTGCGGTTCCACATACGGAGCGCAAAGCAATGCCCCGCGCGCCTCGATGACCACCTGAGCGGGGGCGGGTTCGCCAGTCGCCGGGACCACCTCGAGGATGACGCCCCCATCGACGTGCAGGTCGACGGGCGCCGGATCGGGGCTCCCTGCAATCCTGGCATCTCGAATCAGCAAGTCGATCATCAGCTATGCCTCCGCAGTGTCGTCAAGCGCCCGGCAGCGCGAGCGCTCAAACAGGAGCCCGCTACCTGTCCCTTTCGATCTCGAACGTGAGGCAGTGCGGACCGCCGCCCATCTTCGTGAACTCGCGCAGGTGCGGTGCATAGACGGTGAATCCGTCTGCCTCAAGCATCCGATTGACGATCCCATTCTCGGCGAAGGACAGTATTCTGGCGTCGCCGAGGGCGAGCACGTTGCAGCCGGTCTTCATGACCTCGTCGAGGGGCACTGCGATCAGCTCCCAGTCCCGGCTTTCGAGATACGTGACGAACTCCCCCGGCAGAGCCTCGCGACAGTAGAGGCAGGCTCGCTCGGCAATGACCGAGAAGATCATGTCGAGGTGGTTCCACTTGGCCAGGAACTCGACCGGCATCACCTCGACACCGAGCGGCTTCATGATCTCGGCCGCGTTGCCGATCCCGGGGATCGTCGAGCGGTTGCCGGAGCCGATCACCAGGGTCTTCTCGTCGAGCATCCAGCTGTCCCCACCCTCGACCGCACCGCGCGTCACGCGGCCACAGGTCTTGACACTCAGAGCGTCGAAGGCAGCGATGGCATACTCTTCGTCGCCCCAGCGCGCCTCGTATTTGAACCTGCCGATGAGCGGTCCGCACGGTGTGTTGACACCGAAGTCGCGGGTGTAGACCTGCCAGTGGTGCTCGGGCTGGGCTTCTTCCCAGAAGATGCCGACGCCGGCGCCGCTGAGCGCATCGACCAGCTCGGCGTGCATCGCCCTGGCAAGCAAGAGATCGACCTTGTCGCCGGCCTCGACGCTACGCTGCGCGATCTCGCTGATCGTGAGCTCCTCATAGTAGTCGGGCGGACACAGAAGGACCTTTCTCAAAGGGCCGTGCGAGTTGAACTGGCGCCCAAGGGGCCCGTCTCCTGCCGTCGAGCTCATCATCGCTTTCTTCCTCCAATCGTCGGCGCAGGCCATGCCCGGCGCTCGTCAGTCACGGACGACACCGCTCGGCCGCGCAGAGACGCGCGACGATCATGGGTTCGCACTGTTTGTCACCCGCGACGCCAGGACGGCACCGGCCACGGAGTCGGCGCGCGAGAACGCCACGTCGCCACACGAGTCGGCGAACTCGATGAAGCGCTCAATGGCCCGGATCCGCGATGGGCGCCCGCTGGCGAACGGGTGACACGTGAGGACGCAGAGCGAGTTGGTCTCACGCATGGCGTCCAGCTCCTCGATCCACAGTTCAGCGACCTGACTCGGCCGATTGATGACGTGACCGAAGTCGGGGTCGGGGACGTAGACGTACTGCTCCCAGTCGTCGAGAGCCCAATGGATCGGCAGCTCGGCGATCCGGCCGTTGGGTGTCTCCAACACGTAGGGCCGATCGTCGTCGAACATCGACGAGTCATAGACCAGACCGTACTTGCCCAGTGACTCCATCGTCGTGCTGGCCGTCGACCACATCGGCGCCCGGTAGCCGATCGGCTTCGCGCCGTGCCTGGCGAGGGCGTCGAGCCCGCGTTCGAGCTCGTCTACCTGCACCTCGGGCGTGTTGTACACGGGCGACCTGTGCGTGTACCCGTGGAGAGCCACCTCGTGACCGGCTTCCAGCGCGGCCTCGATGGATCGCGGATAGCGTTCCGCCGTGAGTCCGGGAAAGAAGAATGTGGCCGGCTTCTCGTGTCGGGCGAGCATCTCGATGATGCGGAAGATGCCGACCTTCGGTCCGTAGGCTCCGTGCGACATCGTCGAGAGATGCTGCGCATAGTGCTCGTCCTCGGCCAGCAGCGGCGTATCGCCGTCGACATCGAACGTCAGGAGCGCGACGGCGGCGTTACCGCCTCGCCACTTGTCGTCGGCGATGAAGTGCTGCGTCGCATTCACATCGAGCATCCGTTCTCGCCTCCGGCGCTCTGCCTGCCGTCTTCACAAGGCCCGTCCGCCACGGTCCACTCACCGGCCGCGCGTCGCGATATCCGCCCGAGCGTTCGCGGGCGAGCTTCCCCGGGCCCGGAGCGACCGTGGAGCGGCGACGTCGGCGAGCTAGACGCTCGCGGGCGCGTCGTTTGCGGCTGTTGCCTGCCCTTGCGCCGGCGCGGTCAGCGGGGGCGCCACACCCTCGGTCTCACGGTTGGACTTGGTGATCGACCTGCGCAGCACGGCGTACACGGCGCCCCCCACGACGAAGCCGACCAGGTAGGCGATATCCCCGTACTGCAGCCAGTGCGACGAGGCATAGCCGATGTAGAGCGAGGTGTCCATGAACGGTATCGCGACCACGAAGCCGATCAGCATGGCGGCCAGAGCGTCCCAGCCGGGGCGAAGGCGGTCTGTCCTGACGAGATGGGTGACGTCGGGCCGGCCGCGGCGGCGCCACCAGTCCACCATCTGGACGGCCACGAACGGCGGGATCCAGTAGGTGACGAACAGCAGGACGTTCTCGAATTTGGTCGCGAGGCTCCCGTGGTGCAGCCAGAGAGTCAGGGCGAACGCCGCGACCGTTACCACGACTGCCACATATGGTCTCTTGACGCGGGCGCCCGTCGCCTGCAGCGCCAGCGAACCGGAGTAGTCGTTCATGGCGTTGACCGCGACCGTGCCGATGACGATCGCCACCAGGGCCAGCACGCCCAGGACGCCTCCGCCGACGAGGTGCTGGATGCCCGCAGAGGTGTCGTTCACGATGATCGCTGCCGCCGCGAGTCCCAGTATCTCGATCCAGATGGACGAGAGCGATACTCCGGCAAGGGTCAGCCAGAAGATCGCCCTGCGCGAGGTGTCCGGCTTCATGTAGCGGCTGTAGTCGGAGGCATAGGCCGCCCAGGCGATGACGAAGCTCGCCGCGATCGTGGCCATCAGAATGAAGCCGCCGACCAGGGCGCCGCCGTGAGCAGTGGCCGCCGCGTGGAAGTTGCCGATCTGGATGATCTTGATCGTGATCACGAGGAACATGACGCCGAGCACGATCGACATCCACTTCTCGAAGAGATGCATGATCTCGTAGCCGAACAGTCCCAGAACGCCCTGAAGCACGAGGACGATAGCCAGCCCGAGCCAGAACGGCACGTGGATGAGAATGTGGATCGCCTCGGCGCCGAAGATGGCGTTGATCGCGTCCCAGGCGATCGTCGACAGCCATTGCAACAGGCCGGGCAGTACCACCGTCCGGCCGAAGGGCAGGCGCGCCAGCGGTAGCTGGGCAACCCCGGTCTGCGGCCCCCAGGTGCAGAGGATCGAAACCAGAAGCCCTCCGATCACGGTCCCCAGGACGATCGCCGCCACACCGGACCAGAAGCCGAGGCCGATGTAGCTCGCCGTCGCCAGCGTCCCAATGAAGAAGGCCGCCGGGACAAGGTTAGGCGTGAACCACACAGTGAAGATGCGGTGAAGGCTGCCGTAGCGATTGTCCAGCGGGATCGGCGCCATGCCGTGCATCTCGAGGACGTACTCACCCTCGCTCGAGGGCATCTGCCCCCCGAAGACACCTTCCCCGCCTTCTGGAACCTCAGACATTGCTCCCCCCTCATGTCCGCCGTCCCTCTCACCAGAGGTTTGCGGTGATACTACGCGCTCTCGAGTGTGAAGCAATACGACCTCGCCTGGCAGACGCGGTCGCGCCGGATACGCGGCCGGAGTCGGGCTGCGCCGCCCAGGCGACCCGCGGCGATGAGCCATGCCCCCGGCGTCGCCCAAGCCCTTCAACCTGGTCTTCACGCAACCGCCGGTGAGGCTGAGCTCGGGATCCTGCGGCCCGCGGCCGCAGCCCGTTGAACGTGGCATGATTCGAGGGACGGTCACGAGACTGATGCCGTGAGAGCATGAACGGATCGGCCTACGGCGCAAGTTCAAAGCGCCTGGGCGGGCGACGACGACGGGATGGGCATGAACGTTCTCATCATCAACTGTGGCAGCTCTTCGCAAGCCTTCAGGGTGTATCACACCGCCCCTGACCAGCAGCCCACGGTGCTGATCTCGGGCAAGGCCCGCAACGTTGCCACCATGACGCGCGAAACACCCTACGTGCGGTGGACCTGGTCAGGCCAGACCGAGAGCCGTGAGTGTGACCTTTCTACTCACGCGCATGCCGCCGAGGCCATTCTCGCCGTTATCCAGGATCGGTCCGTGGGCCTCGACGCAGTCGGTCATCGTTTCGTGCACGGCGGCAGCGAGTTCACCCGCACCACAGTCATCGACGAAACCGTTCTGCCCGGGCTGCGGCGGACCATTCCACTGGCGCCTATTCATAACCCCAATACGCTGAGCGTCATAGATGTGTGCCGGCAACGCTTGCCGGGCGTTCCCCAGTACGCCGTCTTTGATACGGCGTTTCACGCCGATCTGCCCGAGGCAGCCCGCACCTATGCCCTGCCGACCGCGCTGGCTGAGGAGCTCGGTCTTCGCAAGTTCGGCTTTCACGGGCTTTCCTATCAGTACGTCAGCCGGCGCGCCGTCGAACTGCTGGCGAAACCGCTGGCGGACTCGAGCCTGATCATCTGCCACCTGGGCACGGGCGGTTCGAGCGTCGCGGCGGTACGAGGCGGTCGATCCATCGACACATCGATGGGGTATTCGCCTTTGTCGGGTCTGGTCATGTCGACTCGCTGTGGTGACCTCGATGCCGAGATCGTGCTGCAACTCCTGCGCAGCGGTTACGGCGCCGACGAGATCGAAGACGTGCTCAACAACCAGTCGGGCCTGCTGGGCCTCTCGGGCTTCTCCTCCAACCTGGCCGAGATCATCGCCGAGGCCGACGCGGGTAACCGCGCCTGTCGGCTGGCCTATGGCGTGTATGCGGGCCGCCTGAGCCACTACCTGGGCGCCTACACGTGGCTGCTCAAAGGAGCCGATGCCATCGTGTTCACCGATGACATCGGCGTGAATGCCTGGCAACTTCGAGAGCGAGTGTGTGACGGCGCTGAAGCTCTTGGAGTGATCCTCGACCCTGTTGCCAATCGAAAGGCCGTGGAGGGCAGGACCGCTTTCGTCCAAGCCCCCGAGTCTCGTACCGCCATCCTCGTCGTTCCAAGTGACGAAGAGCGAGTGATCCTGGACGAGGTGATGGCCCACCTGGGGAGCTGAACACGCCGTCAGCGGTGAGTCGCACCCGGGCGTGTCCACCGAGTCGCAGGTCACCAGAAGGACTGCTTCGGGCAGCAGCCCTTCACGATCGCCGGCCTCCGGCTGACCTTGGCCGTCGTCGCAATTAGTGTCGCGTAAGAACGGTGCTGGTGCCATCGGGGAAACACTCCTCGAGCGTGTCCCCTCCGGGTCCGGGCCTGAAGTCGAGCGCGCCACTTGCCGCCGCGCCGCGCGCCGCCTCTGCGGCCGCGGCCACGGTGAGCCGCTTACCGCTGCACACCGCCGGCCAAAGGTGGTGACCAGCCCCGATAACGACCGTGTAGGCGTTGCCGCTCACGTGCGTGATCACGATGCTGTTCCCGCCGGCCGCCCCCCAGGTGCCGGCGTAGGCATCGCGCGAGCCTTGCCCGACGACCAGCGCCACCGCCAGTACGGCGGCCACCCCGACGGCGACCAGCAGGGCGACCAGCCGCCGGCGGCGCACGATCCGGCGGCTCGGGGCCGAGCCGCGGCCGGAGCGGCGGAGCGGCTCGTCTGGGCCGGAGCGACGCGAGTGGGCGCTCACGCGGCCCGTCGCAGACGGAACACGACGATCTCGGGACGGCACAACAAGCGGAAGGGCAGAAAACTCGTGCCCACGCCGCGGCTGATGAAGACGAGCGTGCCATCCTCGTCGTAGAACCCCTCGCGAAACCGCGCCCGCGGCTGGCTCAACATGATGCGCCCGCCTTTTACGCCGGGCGCCGGCAGGCAGATCTGGCCGCCGTGGGTGTCGCCCGAGAGAACGAGAGCGACGTCGCCGGGCGCGAGGCGCCCGGCGACGTCGCCGTAGTGGCTGAGCAGCAGGCGCACCGTAGCCGGCCGGCGGTCGAGCGCGCCGAGCACGCGCTCGATGCGGCCGTAGCCGTGCACCACGTCGTCGACGCCGCAGACCTGCAGCGTGGCGGCGCCGACCGGCAGTGAGACACATTCGTCGGTGAGCAGCCGCACGCCGCTCTCGGCGAGGCCGGCAAAGTCGGTCGCCGGCGCGCTGACCAGCTTCATCTCGCCGTGGTCGTGGTTGCCCAGCACGGCGAACGCACCGCGTGACGGCGGCAGCCGGCGCAGCTCGGCGTACAGCTCCTCGAGGCGCGACTCGCCGGTCACGAGATCGCCGGTGATCGCGATGAGGTCGGGGCGGATGCGCCGCGTCTCGTCGACGGCCTTGCGGATGGTGCGCAGATTGAAGCTCGGGCGTGAGCCGGCGTGCAGATCGGAGAGCTGGACCACGGTGAAGCCGTCGAGATCGGGCGGCAGCCCGGGCAGCCGCAGCTCGCGCTCGATCGTGCGCAGCCACTGCGCTTCGTAGACGAGATAGGACAGCGAGAGGGCGGCGGCTGCGCCGAGCGCAGCCGCCGCCCTCCGCCGGCGCCGCGCGTCGGTCAAGACGGCTGGGGCTCGTCCTCCATCTGCTTGCGCAGCCGGGCCCGCGTTTCTTCGATCTTGTGCTTGAGGTCGTCGGAGCGGCCCATGGCCTGCTCGCGACCGGCGTTGACCGCCTCGGTGAGCCGCTCGCGCTGCTCGTTCCAGTCGGTGCCGGTGAAGAGCTGGTTGCGCACCTCTTTGCCGGTCTTGGGGGCAAGCAGTACGGCGATGCCGGCGCCGACCGCCGCACCGACCACGAATCCCACTAGCTTCACAGCGACCACCTCGCTTCGATTGTCCGTTTCGGCGTCTTCAAGGACACCCATTCTACCAAGCCGCCGGGCGCAGCGGAGCGGCGCGATCGTGCGACGGCGAAAAAGCAGCCGGGCGCAGCGGAGCGGCGCGATCGTGCGACAGCGCGAAGGCCCCCGCCCGTACGCCCCCGGCGGCGCGCCTTGTCAGAGCAGCCGCGTGCCGTTGATCACCAGGCTGAAAGCGCAGCCCAGAAAGGCCGCTGCCCGGCGGCACATCAGCATGCGCGACAGAAAGATCTCGAAGTACTCCATGACCTGCGAAACGGTGGTGTCGATGTCGAGCGAGAGCGTGATCGTGCGCGCCCCGGGGTCGACCGTGACGGCGGCGTTCTGCGAGGCCAGGTTGACCCGATCGTGAATGTCGAAGGTATGCGGGTCGGGGTTGCGCACGCGGTCGCGGTTCACGTCGGACTTGTCGCCCAGAATGAGGGCCGCGGCGATGTCGGAGATGGCCTCGCCGTATTGCTCCTCGTGGTTGCCGACCGCCGCCATGACCTCGGCGTACTCCTCGACCGGCATGCCCATCTGGCGCAGCAGGTCGCGCACGATGAGCGCCGCGGCGATGCCGTGATCGAACCTCGATATGGCGTTGCCGACGTCGTGCAGGTAGCCGGCGATGGCGGCCAGCTCGGCGGTGCGCTCGGGGCGCCCCAGGTCGAGCAGAATGTTGCGCGCCGTCGTGGCGACGATCGTGGCGTGGCGCTCGGAGTGCTCGGTGTAGCCGAGCACCTCGAGGTTGTGGTCGGCCTTGCGGACCAGGACGGCGACCTCGGCGTTGCGGCGCACGTCGTCGAGGGTGACAAGGGTGTTTGTGGTCTCGGTCATGGCTGTTCGCTTGCTCCTTTTGGGCCGGCTCTAGGGCCGGATCGAAAAGCCGGCCAGAGTCGTATCGACAGGCGCCGGCTCCCACGTGAATCGCTCGACCTCGGCGCCCGAAGGTCCCTCGCGACAGAACGAGAGCATCGCTTCGACCGCCGCTTCGTCGCCCTCGATGAACCCCTCGACGGTGCCGTCGCCGCGGTTGCGCACCCAGCCGCGCAGGCCAAGCCGTTCACCGACCTCACGGGTCGCGACGCGAAAGCACACGCCCTGGACACGGCCCGCCGCGCGAAAACGGACGGCCTTCACCGCCGCCGGGCGCTCATGGCCGCGGATCCTGCGCGCCGGGGTCGTGAAAGCCACGTTCACCCACCAGAGGCACGAACCGGCAGGGAATGCCGGCGACCTCACTCAGGCCGGCGGCCGTTCTGCTCACGACCGTGAGGACCTGGTCGCCGCCGACGGACCCGACCGGCACCACCAGCCGGCCGCCGTCGGCGAGCTGGGCGAGGAGCGGCGGCGGCGGCGCAGGCGCCGCCGCCGTCACCACGATCCGGTCGAAGGGCGCCTGCTCGGGCAGGCCCAGGCTGCCGTCGCCCAGCACGCAGGTCACGTTGTGGTAGCCCAGCCGCTCGAGGGCGAGGCGGGCGCGCTCCGCGAGCTCAGGCCGGCGCTCGATCGTGTACACCTCTCCGGCGAGCTCGGCCAGAACCGCCGTCTGGTAACCCGAACCGCTGCCCACCTCGAGCACCCTGCTGCGTACGGTCAGCTCGGCGAGCACGGTCATGAGGGCCACGATGTAGGGCTGCGAGATGGTCTGGCCGTAGCCGATCGGCAGGGCGCCGTCGCCGTAGGCCTGGTCGGCCACCTCGGCGGGGACGAACAGATGACGAGGCACCGTGCGCAAGGCCGACAGGACATCGGCGTCGTGGATGCCGCGCGTCTCGATCTGCTCGGCGACCATCGCGTGGCGACGCTCGGTCTGGGCGTGTTCTTGTGTCGTCTGCGGGCCGCGGGGGGGCACCTCAGCGGCTCAGGACCCGCAGGCCCTTGTACTTGGCGACCCGCCGGCGCCGCAGCCGCACGTCGAACCAGAGCATCCAGGCGGCGACGGCGTAGCCGATCGGCGGCAGCGTGGCCGACAGCACGGCGGCGACCAGGGCGGCCAGGTCTTCGAGCAGGCTGAGCAGCGGGATCGTCATGGTGCTCTTCGTGGAGCGCGGACGCCACAGCCGCTTGACGTTGGCGCCCAGCATGGCGAGGCCGGCGCCGCCGACAAGCCCGACCACGAGGCCGATCCAGCCGTGCGACACCGCGGCGCCACCGGCGATCGCCCCGGCAGCGATACGCCACGGCACCGACAGCCGCGCGGAGAGACGGTCGAACGACGGCACCTTGTCGAGGGCGATCTCGAGGATGGCCAGCAGGACCAGAGCGGCGATGGCGATCGACGACTCGAGCCAGGTGAACCCGGGCGCCACGCGAAAGCCCCAGCCTTCGCGCGAGAGCACGCCCATGACGAGCAGCGTCATGGAGGCCCGCACACCGGCCGAGATCGACAGGCCGCACAGGCGGCCGATCGCCCAGATCCAACTCGTCACGATGGCTCCCTCACACCTTGGTTGTACCCGCCGGCATTGTACGTCAGCGCCGGACCGAGCCGGGCAAGGACGGCGCGAGTGGGAAGGTGGGCGGCCCGAGTCGCCGCTGTGCCGGCCAGACTCGAACGATAGCAAGGAACGCAAGGCCGCGAAAGCGGCCTCGCCCGTGGAGAGACCAGGGAGCGGCAACGGTGTGTTGGGCCGCAGCGACGGGCAGAACTCGAGGCAGACGGGAGAGTCGAAAAGGATGGACGAAGGCAGACTCGGCCGCGGCCAGCCTCGCATGGGCGAGTGGCTCGGCGACTACGAGGATCTGGTAGGCCACCAGGTGGCCGTCGGCGCGGCCGGCGGTGAGCCGTCGCTGCAGGTGTGCGTGCGCTGGAACCCGGTGACCTACCGCTGCGCCTTCTGTGACGAGAGCTTCGTCAGCCGGGCGATGATCCGCCGCCACCTCGAGCGCCACGCGGCGCGCGACGCGGCGGAAGGCGCTCAGGCTGTGGCCAGCCAGTCGATCACGGCCCGCTTGCGCTCTTCGTAGACGGCCGGCGAGATGCGCCGGGCGGCAAGGTCGGTGTCGAGCTCTTCCATCCACCGGGCGGCCTGGGCGCCGGGGCTCGCCGGAGGTCTGAGCGGGGCGTCGTCGATGCGCTGCCAGGGCGGACGGCCCAGCGCCGCCACGACCTTCATCCAGGACTCGTCGGCCATGCTTCTCACTCCCGGTTTGCGACCTCAGGCCTCGCGCGCGTACTTCTTGCGTCCCTCCTCGTAGAGGTCGGCGCCGTAGCAGTCGTTGACGACGATCGCCGGAAAGTCCTTGACCTCGAGCCGGGCGATCGCCTCGGCGCCCAGCTCAGGGTAGGCGATCACCTCGTTGCCGACGATGCGCCGCGACAGGAGCGCGCCGGCGCCGCCGGTGGCGGCGAAGTAGACCGCCGTCGTGTCGACCATCGCCTGCTTGACCTCGGGCGTGCGCAGGCCTTTGCCGATCATGCCCTTCAGCCCGTGCGCCATGAGCAGCGGCGCGTAGGCGTCCATGCGACCGCTCGTGGTGGGGCCGGCCGAACCGATGACCTTGCCGGGCCCGGCCGGCGACGGGCCCATGTAGTAGACGACGGCGCCCTGTAGCTCAAAGGGCAGCGGCTCGCCGGCCTCGATGAGCGCGACGAGGCGCTTGTGGGCCGCGTCGCGCGCCTGGTAGACGACCCCGCTGATCGCCACTTCGTCGCCGGCCCGCAAGCCGCGCACGACCTCGTCGGTGAGGGGTGTGGTGATCTTCTTGGCAGGCATGTCCTTTTTCCCCCTCTCCTAGAGCACGACGTGCTTGTGGCGCTGGGCGTGACACTGCACGTTGACCGCCATCGGCATCGAGGCGATGTGGCAGGGCATCTCCTCGATGAACACGGCCAGACAGGTCTGCGTGCCGCCCAGGCCCTGCGGCCCGATGCCGAGCAGGTTGACCTTGGCCAGCAGCTCGGCCTCCATGCCGGCGATGCGCTCGTCGGCGGGCACTGAGCCGATGTCGCGCAGCAGGGCCTTCTTGGCAAGGACGGTGACCATGTCGATGGTGCCGCCGATGCCCACGCCGAGCACGATCGGCGGGCAGGGGTTGGCGCCGGCCCGCGAGACGGTGTCGAGCACCGCCTGCACCATGCCCGGCCAGCCCTGCGAGGGCTTGAGCATGGTGAGCGACGACATGTTCTCGGCGCCGCCGCCCTTGGCCATCATCCAGAGCTCGACCCGGTCGCCGGGCACGATGCTGGTGTGCACCACGCAGGGCGTGTTGTCGGTCGTGTTACGGCGCGCGTGCGCCGGTTCGGCGGCGATGGACTTGCGCAGAAAGCCGTCGCGGTAGCCGCGGCGCACGCCCTCGTTGAGGGCCTCCTCGAACGAGCCGCCGCCGAGGTGTACGTCCTGGCCGACATTGACGAAGAACACCGCGAAGCCCGTGTCCTGGCACATCGGCACCCGGTCGGCGCGGGCGATGTCGGCGTTCTCGACGAGCTGCTCGAAAACCGCCTTACCGACCGGCGATTCCTCGGTCTGGGTGCCGGTCTTCAGCGCCTCGTAGACGTCGTCGGGCAGGTCGTAGTTGGCCGTCATGCACATCTCGCGCACCGCCGCCGTGATCTCGGCGACATCGAGCTCCCTGACAGGACTCACGAGGCCTCCTTTCGTGGTGTCGGCCGGCGAGCCCGCCGCAGCCAGTCCACCGCCGTGATGATCGCCAGCGCCAGCGGCAGCACCGCCCAGGGAAGCAGGAGCTTCCACGCGCGTGGCTCGCAGACCGTCTCGGCGCCGCAGTCGGGGCGGGTCTCGATCACTTGTTGCGCCGGTCCTCCATGGCCTTACGGGCGGCCTCGGCGGCCTTGCGCGCGTAGTCCTGGATGGTGTCGGCGGCCTTCTGGGCGGCGTCGGCCGCCTTGTCGGCGGCGCCGCCGGCGACGTCGGCGGCCTGACCGGCGATCGCCCGGCCGAGCGCCTTCAGGCTCTCGGCGCTGGGCAGCGGCGCCGGGCTGCCTTCGGGCATCTTGATGTAGCCGAGCGCTTCGGCGTCCTGCACCAGACCCCGGGCGCGGGCGATGATCGCCGTCGCCTCGGCGACCTCTTGTTCGAAGGTGATGTCGGTGCGCAGCGCGACGCCCTGCTCGACGGCCTTCATGGCCACCGCCGCGGCCTCGCGCGGGAAGACCTCCCAGTCGTCCATGGTCGGCATGATGAAGTCGGCCGCCAGGCCCTTGTCTTCGGCCACCTTGGCCAGCTCGACGGCGGCCGCGATGCACATCTCGTCGGTGATCGTCTTGGCGCGCACGTCGAGCGTGCCGCGGAAGATCCCGGGGAATCCGACGGAGTTGTTGACCTGGTTGGGAAAGTCGGACCGGCCGGTGGCCACCACGGCGGCGCCGGCCTCGATGGCGTCCCAGGGCCACATCTCGGGGACCGGGTTGGAGCACAGAAAGACGATCGGGTCGGGCGCCATGCCGCGGATCCAGTCCTTCTCGATGGTGTCGGGGCCCTGCTTGGACAGGGCGATGCAGACGTCGGCACCCTTGAGCGCGTCGGCGATGCCGCCGCTGCGCTGCTCGGCGTTGGTGATCTGGCAGTACTTGTACTTGTCGCGCCACTCGTCCTTGACCGCTTCGATGTCGGAGCGACCTTTGTTGAGGATGCCCTTGCTGTCGACCAGCAGGCAGTTGGCCGGATCGGCGCCGTAGGCGAAGATGAGCCGGCTGATGGCGACGTTGGCGGCGCCGCAGCCGATGAAGGCGATCTTCACGTCCTCCATCTTGCGATTCACGACCTTGAGGGCGTTGATCAGACCGGCGAGGGTCACGCAGGCCGTGCCCTGCTGGTCGTCGTGCCAGATGGGGATCTCGCACTCGTCGCGCAGCGTGTCGAGAATGCGAAAGCATTTGGGCTGGGCGATGTCTTCGAGGTTCACGCCGCCCAAGCCGGGCTGCACGAGCTTGACGAACTCGATGAACTTGTCGGGGTCTTTGGTGTCGACCATGAGCGGATAGCCGTCGACGCCTCCCAGATACCGGTAGAGCAGCGACTTGCCCTCCATGACCGGCAGACCGGCCTTGGGGCCGATGTCGCCCATGCCCAGGACCCGCGTGCCGTCCGAGATGACCGCCACCGTGTTCCACTTGTTGGTGTACTCGTAGGCCTTCTCGGGGTCGTCCTTGATCTCGAGACAG
>Ga0182014_10004243_pt1 | contig 16574 bp, 13 predicted proteins | sample 612S2DmetaG_FD_120489 | JGI IMG/M metagenome (GOLD analysis project Ga0182014, IMG submission 120489) | Permafrost microbial communities from Stordalen Mire, Sweden - 612S2D metaG | ecosystem: Environmental > Terrestrial > Soil > Wetlands > Permafrost | place: Sweden: Stordalen | collected... | reverse complement strand
GCCAGGATCTTCAGTGTCTCCAGGATCGCCTCGCCGCTGCCCATCCTGGCCCAGCAATAATCCCCTGTTACGCTCTTCTTGCCGCCGCTGCTTTTCATGAAACAACCGAGCAGGGCGAACCTGTGACGGTGGGCGAAGTCCGTCCAGGTGGCATCGTTCACCGAGTTCCGTCCGTCGCATTCGTATCCCGGCACAAGAACGACCACTCCTTTGATCGTGATGATGTCGTCGGGACACCAGCAACGAAAGACCGCCACGCTGAAATTGTCGCGAGCAGGGACTTCGTGGTCCACGGTGCCCGCTTCAGCGAGACACGTCATGCCGAGGACGACTAAGCCGGCGGTGAGGCCGAACAAGTGGTGTACTCGACATCGACTTCGCATGACACCTCCTGGGCGTTGGGACGCTATCACGTTTCCGTCATCCGCCGTCGCCATGTGTAGGCGAGCAGGCTGACGGCACCGATGGCGAGGAGAATAGCAGTCGAGGGCTCTGGCACGCTGACGGCCAACTGGACGACAGGGGAACCGTTCCAGCCGGTGAACGCGGTAGCGGCACCGTAGCCGTCGCCGCTCAACTCATACTCGTTCGCCCCGAAGTCGTAATCCGTAATGGGGTAGTCCGTCCCGCCGCTGCACTCGCTTCGGATAGTGAAGAGCAAGTCTCCGCCGGAATAAGTGTACGGCGTGTCGAAGGCGAGTTCAGGCCCGAAGCCGTTTGGCGAGGTTCCTCCAGGAAAACTGTTTGCCGGTATCGTCAGGGCACCACTACGCACGAGCGCCGCTCCGGGCGCGATATTGTCGGCGAAGGTCCAGTGCAAGGAGCCGGCAGGGTAGTTGGATCCGCTTACCGTGATGTCGAAACGGGTGTAGCTCAGGTCGGTGGATGGCGACGGGGCGCTACCGAACCACTGGCTGAAGTTCTGTCGAAAGGACATGCCGTCGATCTGCGTTCCTATCGGTAGGTCTCCCAATAGAGCCTGGTTATAGACGAATTGCGTCGTCAGCGAGTTGGTGTTGAATGGTGCGCCCTTCCCTCCTCCCGATTCGTAGTCGGCATCGCCGGAAGGGATGACGACGGTGCTTCCGCCGTTTTGGGCGTCGCCCCAGGCGCTTCCGACGACGACCGACAGGAGGACTACGACCGCCGCAGTCATGACGAACCTGTTCATATCGCACCTCGCTCTAGGTTGCGGGCGAACCGGTCGCCCTGGGACTGAAAAAACTGCCTTCACCAGTCGAGTGCCGAGAACCGACCCGAACGTCTTGACCAGTCGAGTCGATGTCGCCTCGCTTCTTGCCTTCTACTTGTAAGCCGCCATGCGTACGCTATGCTGCCCGCAGTCTTCGCCATCCCCAGGCGAGCAGGCTGACGGCACCGATGCCGAGCAGAATACAGCTCGACGGTTCGGGAACGGCGAACACCCCCGAGTAGTCGACAACCGCCCACACCACATGATTCGTCGTATCTACGCCGTAGTCGCCCAGCACGAAGTAGCTTGAATCATAAGCGTGGTCGCCGACATAGTTGGGCGTGCCGCCGAAATTGCCGTCCACCGCCCCCGTCCAGGAGTCATTGCTGATGCCAATCAGGCCATCCGTGCCGGGGTCCAGATACTTGAGCTGGAGATCGTTTTGGGCGACCGCCTGGGCTTCCGTAAGCCCCCAGAGACGGAACAGTTCCGAGGGGTCGTAACTCATCTGGAGCACGAACATGTCGGTCTGGCGGATGCCGTCGTGGAGCCCGGTGCCGTTGGGCGCGATACCGCTGAGGCTGACAACGTCGCTGATCAAGCCGCCACCGGCTCGGGTCGTCTCGGCGGTGGTCCTGGTCCGCCAAGCCATGCTGACCGCGGTAGCGGCACTGGCTGTGCCGTCCAGAATCGTCGCCGTGCTGCCGAGCATGCTGGCACCCCCGTTGCCGCTTGTCGCCCTCACAGTCGATTCAAGGTTGGCGTAGGTTCCGCCCTTAGCCACCCCGGCGGTCAGGGCGCTGCCGAAGGTGCTTGGGGAATTGCTGTTGTCGGCTGTGGCATTCCCCACGTTGCCTTGCAGCACGATGTTCATCGCACCGTTGTTGTTGTTCCCGGCTCCCGACAAGTTGCTGTCGTCAGTAAGTTGCGAAGCCGACATGCTGACGGTCTTGGTTCCCGTCGTGGTGTAGTTGCTGGTGTTGAGGGAAGCGGTGTAGGTGACGTAGCCGCCCGCCGACAGTCCGCCAAACGGCGAAACGGCCGCATTCAGCGACGCATCGCCGCTTGCCGTAGAGCCGGTCAGCTTCAGGTTCGCCGTGTAGGCTGCCGTCGTGTTCGCCGCCCGGTTGTAGACGCTGAAGCTCTGGGTGGGGACCGTTGCCCCTTTCAGCACGTTGCCGAAGTCGATCGTCTGGCTCGTCTGGTTGGAGGTCGCCGACAAGGAGGCGTTGGAGTGGTCGAACACGTCGACCGACACGCTACCCGGTTGCAGATTGTTGGTCGCGTTCGGGTCACTCACCGTGAAGTAGCCGGTCTGCCCCGCACCGACCGTCGATCCGGTGAAGCTGAGACCAGAAACCGGTCCGCTGTTCCCGCCGGCGGCGGCAGTGCCGCTACCCGAGCCGCTCATGTTGCCGCCGGGTGTAACCGAAAACGACAGATTATCGGAGTTCACGGGAGCTGAGTTCCCTACGGTGACACTGACCGGCGTGCTACCGCCGACAATGATCTGGGTGCTGGAGGGCGTAGCGAAAATGCTGCCGACCGTGGCGTAGTGGGTCAAGTCCAACTCGGAACCGTTGGCGCTAACATGATAATACGCCGGAACACCGCTGGTCGCCGAGCTGACCGTGCCGATGGCGCTGCTGGCCCGTGCGAGCGTGTACTTACCGAGGGTAGCCGATCCGCTCAGGGCGATCGTGCCACCATTGAAGTTGGCTGCACCCCCAGCAGTCATGACATTCCCTGTGCCCAGGTCCAAGGTGCCGCTGGAGAGCGTCAAGCTCTTCACGGTAGTGGCGTATCCCGAAACGTCGAGCGTGCCGCCATTGACAGTCATGTCGCTATTGGCCGAAAGGGCATTGGCCGCTCCTGCGGTCAGTGTGCCACTGCTAACGGTCGTTTTACCGGTGTAGGTGTTGCTGTTGCCGGAGAGGATCACCGTGTCTGGATTCACCACGTTCAAGGCTCCGCCGCCGCTGACTCGTCCGCTGATATTGAGCACTCCCGAGCCAGACCAGCCGCCACCAACGCCGAGCGTCGCCCCGCTGTTCAAGGTGATATTGCCGCTCCAGGTGGCGTGCTGGAGGGTCGCGTCGGTATTGATATTGAGACCGCTATTGCCGTTGACTGTCAGGTTCTGCGCGTAATTGATATTGTCCGTCAGTCCTTTAAGACTCAGATTGCCGCCGTTAGCTAGACGCGCCAGCACGGTCTCTATTTCCGCCCAACGCTTCCCTTGAATCTGCACGTACAGAGATTCGCCGATCGAGCCGAGGAGATAGTCGTAGAGGTCGTGGAGACAATATAGACGACCGTCGGCAACCTGCAGGTGATCCCGCAACCCGTGCGGTTCGCTCGATTCTAGGAAAGAGAACACGGAGCGTTCATTCTGAGCGAGCTTACGGAAGAGAGGGCCGAGAGCGAGCGCGGCGAGTGGATGCAGAGGGTAGCAGCGCGAGAGAAGGTCACAGAACTCCCGCTTGATCATGTGCTGTGGAGCTAGCTGTAGCCGCCATGCTTGCTCGCAGAGGGACCGGAAGTGTTTCCGACTTGTGGCAGAAAGTTGATCGAGTTTCACTCCCTCCGACGATTGGGACCTCGCCTCGGCAATGAGGCGTAAAAGTTCGTCGACGGGTTCTTCAAACGCGATATCCTCGAATCGGCCCCGAATCTTATCCCACTCAGCCCGCTCTCTGCCTGTCAGTCGATCTGCGTACAGCGAGAAATCCTGATGCAGAATGCCCAAAATGAGGAACGGCTGGGGAACGCGGGCGGCAAACTCGGCGAGAGATTGAAGCGTATAAAGGTCGGAATTCGCGGGGTGTGCTGCAGCGTACTCCAGAAGTTTCCCAAGTTCGTCGAGGACGAGGAAGAACCCGCCGACCTCACCCCCGACGCTTGCAACTCGGAGCGCTTCAGCGAACAGCTCTGTAATCGCGTGAGCGCTCGGCTGCTTCCCCGATATTGCCTGGGCAAGAGACTCGTTGATCCGCCCCATCACGTGGGAACAACGTCGGCTGTGCAGGTGACCTATGGCCACCTGCAATCCACGGAGAATTGCGAGCTGCAGCGGTTCGCGCGACCCGGTGATCACAATAGGCAGGAGCGCCGGCGCTGCCTTCCGCGGCGGCCGGATGTGTTGAGCGAGATCCGGATCGCTGGAACGGAGGAGTTTCCACGCTGCAGCGTGGCCCGGAACGAAGTCACTGGCTAGGAGCTTGGCAGTGAAGAGTCCGAGAGCCGACTTCCCAGTGCCGTACGGTCCGGTTAACGTCCACGCCCGGGCCACCTCGGGTGCATGTCGAGCTGGTGCGATCCGGAGCAGCGCGCGGCGAGCGCCAGCAGTCACATGGTAACCCTGTAGCGATTCCGCTTGCCAGAGGTCCTGTTGAATGTTTACCGACCGAGTAAAACGGGAAGCGACGGAACCTTCATTGCCCACATGTTCTGTCATGACTTGCGTTTCCTGCCGTGGGCATAGTGTGTCCGGAGCACCTCAAGGGCGCTGCAATCATTGCGGCGATATAGTTGTCGGAGCCCAGCGGTTACTCCGTAGGAGATCGCCCCTTTGGTGCATCTCTCGATGCCGTCCAAGTACTCGGACAGTGCATCCTCAGACAGCTTAAAGACTCGCCCGGGGCTTCCGGGCCGGTAGGCGACTTCGTCGAACGTGAACGCGTTGCGTTGGGCTGCGGTTTTCTCCCAGTATGTGATAAGTGCGTAAGCGAAGACGGGGAGGGGAAGGGATGCGTGCTCACCACGCGCGAAGCCGTAGACGTGGTTGGCTTCGAGTTCCTGAATGAGCCCTAGTTCTGCGAGGGGGCAATCGAGGGTTTCTTCGAGTACGACAGTTCGGCTCGCCTTCGATGGGACGTATGTCCGCAGGAAGCAATCGATATCCCGGCGAAGAGAGTTATCGGCGACTCGTTTCCATCCCGCCTGGTCGGCGAGGGTGACGAGTTCCGAGAGCAATTTCTCTTTGGTGAACTCAGACTCGGCAAGGTGATTGAAGACCCAAAACCAGGTGGTTGGTCCGTCGGGGGTTCCAGCCAATTGCCAGTGGATGAGCCAAAGTGTGCCGACTTCTTCAAGGTAGGGATCTAGGCCACGCTGACCAAAGAGAAGATCGCCAAGAGGGGATGGGTGGATGAAGCGACCGCGATTATTGGGAACGTCCTTACTTTCCTCCAGTACGCCCGTGACGAGCCCCCAGTGACGTATGGATCGCACCATATTCTTACCGACGCCGAGGGAAACGAGCGCGTCGTCCTGGAGGAAGATGTCCTGCTGCTCCAGGGTGGCATCTACCGCTTTCTTGAGCCACCCGTACCTGAGGGCGAATGTCTCGTGACCGGCGAACTTCGGAAATGTTTGGGTGGCAATGGGTTGCATCGACGCGTCCCTTCATCGGCTTAACATCACAAACGAACGTACCCGTAGGCACGACGCTCCTAGCTCCCATTTGTGCTCGGCAGAATGGCAAATCTGGAATGCCTGTTAGGATAGCGAGATTGAAGCATCGAGGCAATGGTCGGGAACGAAGTAAATGACTATTCTGTCAGGCTTTACCTCCGCAATCCGGCATCACAGGCACAGTACGCACAAGCGGCAAAGCCAAATTTGGCTTTGCTGTACCGCACGGCTTCCCGAACTGCGGGGGTGCGCACGGTCGGGTTCGATCCGAACATGGGCGCCAGGATCGTCTCGGGCGACTTTCCGCCGGGACGGGAACTGCCCCGCCCCGCCCCAGACCGTCTTCAGGAACCGTATCGAAAAGATTATTTTCCGATCCTCCTGGCGCAAAGGTGGTCAGGCTGGGATGCTGCCGCCATTCCCGTCGGCAGATTTCTTCTTCGAGGGAATTGGGAGCTGATCCCCACCAGCCGCCACATCCACCCCCTCGTGCTTTCGATGAATCTGGTCAAGCGGCTTCGGCAGGTTCCCGGGCACCATGCAGGTGCTGGGTAGGCACAGGGGGAACGCCGTTGTAAAACTGTAAGCGGGAAATGTCGGGCGAACTGATGCCTACAAGGAGTGAACCGATGCCAACAAGAAATCGAGTTCGAAGATGCGCCGGTCTTCCGTGGAAAATCGTCGCAGCGGGCCTTCTTGGACTGCTAGCCTGGCCTTGGGCAGCATCCGCCGAGGCGGCACAAGGCCGATCGAAGCCGAACGTCATCGTGATCCTGATCGACGATTTGGGCTATCGCGACGTGGGCGTCTACGGGGCCAAGGACATCCCTACGCCGCAGATCGACTCCCTGGCCCGCAACGGCACGCGGTTTACTAACGGCTACTCGGCCTGCCCGGTATGCACCCCGGCGCGCGCGGCGCTCTTGACCGGGCGTTACCAGCAGCGCTACGGCCTGGAATGGGTGATTTCTCCCGAGCGGAAGACGGGCAAGACGCAGTTCGGCCTGGACGTTCGCGAGAAGACTCTCGCCGACCTGCTGCGAGAACAGGGGTATGTCACGGGGGTCTTGGGAAAATGGCACCTGGGCGATCAACCGCAGTACTTTCCCACCAAGCGGGGCTTCGACTACTTCTACGGCTACCTGCAATGGGGCCATTACTACCTCAATCCCACCCCGGAGGAGCTTGCGCATCCGACCGACCCCTGGATCTTGTGGTGCAAGCTCGTAGGCGGCGCGGACACGGCCCGCTACATGATCGACGTTTCCAACAGCCCGGTGTATCGGAACGACCGGGTCGCCGGTTTTCAGGGTTACTTGACCGACGTTCTCAACCGGGAGGCGGTGCAGTTCATCGAGCGGAACAAGGAGCGCCCGTTCCTCCTGTACCTGGCCCACGCGGGGCAGCACGTACCGGTCCAGGCGACCGAGAAGTACCTCCGCCGTTTTCCCACGCTCTCCGACGAGAAGCAGCGTCGGACCTACGCGGCGGCGCTCAGCGCGATCGACGACGGCGTGGGGGAGATTCTCGCCAAGCTGCGGGAGCATGACCTGGAAAAGGACACGGTGATCTTCTTCACCAGCGACAACGGCGGTCCGAGCTACTGGAAGCCGCGCCCGGAAATTCTCGACGTGATCGACGCCGGCACGGCGCTGGTCCCGCCGGCAATGGGCAAGGCGCTCGGTTACCGCGTGGCTTCCGAGTGCTTTCAGAAGTCGATCGGAGCCAACGGCTCGGTGAACTTGCCCTTGTCGTTCGGCAAGGGCATCCTTTACGAAGGGGGCGTTCGCGTTCCGTTCATCGTTCAGTGGCCCGGCACGGTCGCGGCGGGCAAGGTAAGCGACGCGGTCGTTTCCCATCTGGACATCGTACCGACCTGCGTGGCCGCCGCCGGAGGCAAGCTTCCCGCGGATCGCGAATATGACGGATCGGACCTCCGCGACTGTTTTATCGGCAACGCCAGCGACTGGACCGAGCGACCGATGTTCTGGCGAGTGTGGCGAGATCGGGCGGTACGCATGGGAAAGTGGAAGCTCGTCTGGACCGGCGATGCCCCGGCGCGGCTGTATGACCTGGCCACTGACATCGAAGAGGAGAAGGATCTCGCGGCAGGACACCCGGCGATCGTCGGCAACATGAAGGAGGCGTGGAAGGCGTGGAACAAGAAGAATATCGCCCCCTTGTTCCAGTTCGAGATAAAAGCCGGGCCCTGGAAAGGCAACGACTGATGACGGCGTGAAGCGTCGGCTCGGTGTTTCTTCCAGCGGGTTCGTAGTGGGCAACTGCGGTCGGCGTTCGTGGTGACGGTTCGGACTGAATCATGACTGCGTTCCATTGGACGATGGCGGGGCGCCATTGGGTCTCGTAAGGATGACCGCCCCGCCCCGAAGCAGCTCCCCGAACCGTTTCCAGGAACCGTAATCCCAAGAGTTATTTTCCGACTCCCCTGGCGCAAAGGTGGTCAGCCCGGGGCCCCCTCGGCGATGCGTCGGCGGCTTTCTTCTTCTCTAAGGAACTTGGAGTGCGAGTTGCTTGGTGATCTCGCAGTCCCGTCCCGGACGGGGAATGCATGGCCTTCGGGCGGCAGACGACGCTCGAACCGACTCTGCGAAGAGGCGTCCGGTATCAGGACGGCCTGTGGAACCCGATTCTTGACGGGAGAATCAGCGGGTCTGCTGGGATTTCACTCAGCTCCTGGTTAGCATGGGGGAAGTGCCGCTCGGAGCGTATCCGAGCGGAGCTTATACGGAAATGCCGGCTAACAACGAGAACGGGTTAGCGATGATACTGACTTGGCCGCCTAAGACATGACTTATCGGAACTTTTCCGATGCCCATGAACGGTTGCTTCAACCCTAATGCAGGAACAATTTGATGAAGACCTCTCGTAAGCAATGCCTTTGGTTCGCAGTCGTGGCGTCGGGGATCGGCTTGATGCTTGTCTCGCCATCCGCCGACGTGCATGGACAAACCTGGCAACTTGGCAAGCCCATCGTGTCGTACTGGGCGGGCCCGGGGTATGATGGGACCACCGGTCCACTGACCGAGGCAGCCGCCAAACAGATGGTCGATGTGGGCGTGAACCTCGTTTGGGCGGACTCGGCCAAGGAACTCGATATAGCCAAGCGGCACGGCCTGCGAGCCCTCTATGTAGATCGGTCGCTCCTCGACCCGGCCGTGCTCGACAATCCGGCCTTGCGACCGAAACTTGACAAGTTGATCGACGGCATACGCGACCACTCGGCCCTTTATGGCTATCACGTAATCGACGAGCCTTCGATGGCGTTGTTTGGCGGTCTCGCCCGGCTCGTGGCCTACCTGCGTCAACGCGATCCTGCCCACTTGGCGTACATCGATCTCTTTCCCAACGCTGCAAGTCCCACGACATGCCTCGCCGCAAGTAGCTATGACGAGTATCTCACTCGTTTCATCAGCACCGTAAAGCCGTCTCTGCTCAGTTATGACCATTATCAGTTCACGGCGACGAGCGACAGCGGCGAGTACCTTCGGAACTTGGAGGCAGTCGGCCTGAAGGCGAAATCGGCGGGCATTCCGTTCATGAATATCGTTCAGGCGTCCTCGTGGACTCCGACGATGCGTATCCCCAACGGGAACGAAATGCGGTTCCTCGCGTACACGACGCTGGCCTACGGCGCCCAGGGCATCTCGTACTACGTTTGGTGCTACCCAGACCATCGGGGCGGCATTGTGCGGGCAGACGGCACGCCGGCAGCGATCTACGATGTGCTGAAGGCGACAAACCGCGAGTTCGTGAAGGTTGCCGAACAGTGTCAGTCGCTCAAGTGGATAGGAGCGTATCTGAAAGGCTATCGGCCGGGCGCCTTGCCGCCGGGAACAACGGTATTGCCCAACAACTCCCCGTTCGATATCCGTGCCGTGTCGAACACCGATACCTACAAGGATGGAGACAAGTTGAAAGGGGTGTTGTTCGGGTTGTTTGGTGCCAAGGGTGTTTCGCCGGCTGATGCTACGCTTGTGCTCGTAACAAATCTCGATTATGCGGCCGGCAGAACCTACACCGTCACCGGCCCAGGGAACCTTTCCGTTTTTGACGCCGCCACCGGCAAGTGGACGGCGACAGGCCGCACCGATGCCGCGTTGAGCTTGGCGCCGGGCGGCGGTGCCCTCGTGCGATTAGGGACAACTGCGGTCGGCAGCTTTTGATGGAGAGGGCGACTCGGATGGCGCGGCGTGCAGCCTGCTCGGACGACTGCGTGCGGTGGGATCGCAGTTCCCTCTCGAAGGGCTCAAGAGCGGACGACGGCGTGTCGGTTTGGAGGGGACTCCGAACGGCCTCGGAGCGGACGGGGGGCGCTCGGCCGAAAAACCGCCAGACTTTTGGACTGCTGTCGGGGAGACGGGGTTCGGGGTTCCGCAGCCCGAAAATCCGGGGCGGAGAAGGGTAGGCTGAAGTTTCCTCGGATTGGGCCAACAGTGAGGAACTGCGGTCGGCGTTCGTGGTGGCTCAGGAGTGCTTCGGGGCGGAAGGCGAAGGGTGGGATCGGTGTTCCGTCCGGTTGGGCCTGTGGGGAGGCTGAACGGCGATTTGCCGGGCGACGGTCATGATCCGACAGAAAACAAATTTGTTTTACTGGCCCCACAGGAGGTAGTGATCGGACACATTGGAGCCGAGACAAAGTCAACTACATGGAGCGGGAGAGAGAACGGTTGATGGAGTCAGGGCGGCGGGCGTTGCCAGGAGCATTGCCGTCATCGCGTCAGGCGACTAAAATGCGTTTGTGAATTCACAAGAAAGGACGTTCTAAATGTTCGCAGGCGGCGAACATCCGCAAACACGGCGAACATTTTTCGTGTCGCAACCCATTGTCGGAACACGACTAAAGTTCGCATCCCTCGGCAGAGCAACAACTTGTGAGATTGTAGGCGTCCAAACTACGGAACCGAAGGTTACAGGTTCGAGCCCTGTGGGGTGTACTTGATATAACTCTCGCCAAGCACAAGACTTAGTATTTCTGCCCATTCTGGGCGGCGCGACTCAGAAACCGTGAGAAAAGTGGTAGTTCTACCACTTTTCCGGAAAGGAGCCGCGAAATGTCCAAGAAACCGGGTCGCGTTCCCTCACATAGACTGCACAGGCCGTCTGGCCAGGCCCACGTCATTATCGACGGGGAGCACATCTATCTTGTATCTTGTCCCCTACGGCTCAAGGCTTCGGATGAAAGAGTTTGTTTGTCTGGTAACCGCCGCCGATGTTCGATGCCAAGAACCCCTTCTGCCGCAGAATCCTAGTCGCCAAGTAGCCACGTTGCCCGACCTGACAGTAGACAGCGATCTCTTGGTCACGGGGGAGCTCGTCCAACCGAGAACGAAGATCATCTAGGGGGATGTTTATGGCTCCGGGGATGTTCCCTGCAAAGAATTCTTGAGACGTGCGAACGTCCAACACAAACGGTCGCTGAGCCGCTGGTATGGCCAGGACGGCCTCGACATCAACCTGAGGATGTTCTCCCCGCAACATGCCGCCAGCCACAAATCCAGCCATGTTGATCGGGTCTTTGGCCGAACCGTACTGCGGTGCGTATGCCAACTCCATTTCTTCCAGATCAAAGGCTGTCATGCCCGCTTGGATGGCCACGGCTAGTACGTCAATCCGCTTATCCACGCCGGCCCCGCCCACGGCCTGCGCTCCCAGCAGCTTTCCCGTTTCGGGGTGGAAGAGAACCTTCAGCGTCATCTGCTCGGCACCTGGATAGTATCCGGCGTGATGAGTGGGATGCACGTAGACCTTGCGATAGGGGCGATTGGCTCGCCGCAGAGCTTTTTCAGAAGCCCCGGTGATTGCTGCCGTGCGGTCGAATACGCCGACGATGGCGGTTCCTTGTGTTCCTCGATATTTCACGGGCCGGCCAAAGATATTGTCCGCAGCGATCCGTCCTTGTCGATTGGCAGGCCCGGCCAGCGGCACTTGGATGCGGTCGCCGGAAATAGAGTCCTTGACCTCGATGGCGTCCCCAACGGCATAGATGTTTGGATCGCTGGTCTGAAGGAAGTCGTTCACTCGGATACCGCCACGAGGCCCGACTTCCAAACCCGCACCGACCGCCAATTTGTTTTCGGCGCGCACCCCGACTCCCAAGATGACCAATTGGGCGGGCAATTGCTCACCAGACTTCAGCCGCACGATCATGCCGTCTTGCGTTTGCTCGAAACTTTCGGCAGATTGCCCCAGCAACATGGTCACGCCTTTTGCCACAAGCGTTTCCAGAATTGGCGTTGTCATTTCCTTGTCGAATGGCGTGAGAATCTGGTCATTCCTCTCGACCACGGTGGTCTTGATACTACGCTTCACGAAGTTTTCCACCATTTCGAGCCCGATGAACCCTCCACCCACCACAACCACCTGCTTTACACCGTGGTCTATCCACTCCTTGATATGGTCCACATCCTGTAGATTTCTCAAAGTGAAGATGCCCGGCAAGTCACTGCCTGGAATCGATGGACGGAGTGGTGCCGCTCCGGGGGCAAGGATCAGCTTGTCGTAGGTTTCCTCGTACTCTCGCCCTGAAACGAGGTCACGGACACGAATCTTCTTTTGGGAGCGGTCGATGGCCTCTACTGACGACCGAGTTCGCACGTCGAGCTTGAACCGGGTCCGCAACCGCTCCGGCGTCGTGACGAGCAGCTTCTCCCGGGTGGAGATTTCACCGCCTATGTAGTAAGGTAGGCCACAGTTGGCGAACGACACATCCGGCCCACGCTCGAAGAGAACGATGTCGGCGTCTTCCGACAAACGACGAGAACGAGCGGCTGCGGACGCACCGCCAGCCACACCACCGACGATCAGTAGCTTCATGATCGGGATTCCTTGTTTGGCCTTCAGCGTGTACAACAGGATTTTGAAGTCTGGCTGCATTGGTTCCAGGGCATTCGTGCCAGGATCATGCCCATGCCACAGGTGTCGGTAATCCCGGCGAACATCAGTCCGGCTCCGACAAAGGCCGATAACCCGATGAACGCGGGATTTACCAACCAGCCGAGTACTGCCCCCAGCACAACCAGCGCTCCGGCTGCGATACGAACTTGCCGCTCAAGCGAGATGGCCTTCTTGCCACGAACAACCGGTAAACCAGCCTCCACGCAAGCCATCGTTCCGCCCTCAACGTTGACCACATTCGAGAAGCCAGCCTTGAGAAATGTCTCGCAAGCCTGCTGACCTCGACTGCCAGAACGACAGATGCAGTACAGCGTCTCATTGGCCGTCGCGCTGCGGGTCTGCATCAACGCCGCCACGTCGAGTTGATCCAGGGGGATATTGCGTGCGATCTCGAGGTGGACTTCCCGAAACTCGACGGGGGTACGAACATCGATGAGTTCAATCTTCTTGCCTTCCTTGCAGAGTTCTGCAAGTTGGGCAGGCGAGATGCTGGAAGTGTTCATGGTCTTCTCCTCATAGTCGTTGTCTTGTTGATTGGTATGTCCCGATATGACGATATGTTGGCGCAAAAAAAGAACCTCAGTCCTTGTCGCTGAACCGTGCTTCGATGCAGGCCATGATCTTCGCCAAATGGGTTTCAACGACCTGGTAGTACGCCTTGCGACCGTCTTTCTCGTTGGTCAGAAAGCCGCATCGCTGCATGAGTCGCAAATGTTCCGACGCCATGTGGCTGGGAATACCGCATGCCTCGGCTAGTTCGCCGACCGTATAGTGGCCCCGGAGGAGCATCTGGACCATCCGCAGCCGATGGGGATGGGCGAGGGTCTTGAGGCATTCCGCCGCCTGCTCCAAGGCGTGCAAGGATGTTAGGTTGGGTGATTTGGCCTTTGCTGTCATGTTTCTTCTCCAGACACTCAATTATATCGTAATATCCCGATATGTCAATCAGTATTCTTACTTTTAACCAAGTGAAAGAGGCAACGTTAATTCGGCCGACCCACCTCGCCGCCACGGGAAGTCCATGGAATCAGGAGGGCTGCCCATGCCGTAGCCCGAGCGAGAGGGGGTCTGACTATTACGAGCATCGGTGCTGTAGCGGGCGTCAAAAGGGTGCTTGACCTGGAGGTGAACCCCCGATAAGATCGCTGGCTTAACAAAGAGGTCCGAGACCGCGTTTTGAATAGTTTCCGCTGGGCAATGGGTGGGCGAATTGCTAGGCGAATTCCAAGATTTGGGTTTTCGCAAGCACTTGGAAATAAAGAACTTAAGATTTCGCGAACACATTCCTGTGGGGTGTGCTGGATATAACTCTCGCTGAATCCTGGAGTTAGGATTCCGGCCGGCGTCGGCAGTGCGGCCTTGACGTCCTCGGGAAAGTGGTACTGGTACTACTTGGGGACGAAAGGAGCCGCCTCTTGCCCAACAAGCAACCACGTCGGATTCCGAAGCACCGCCATTGCCAGCCCAAGATCGGGGCGTTGTCCGCGTCAACGGCGGTGAGCCGCACCTAAACAAGTGAGTGCCAATCCATGACTGAAGCCGACAAGCAACCCCAGCGACAGGGCACGGACGTCCTGCAGAAAAACTTCCACCGTTCCGCGGTTCAGGTGGGCGTGGTCGTCCGGGACCTCGATGCGACGATGCGGGGATTGACCGAGGTGTTTGGAATTGGCCCGTTTCGGGTCGTTTATTGTCCGCCGCCGGAGCGGCAGAACCAGCAGTGTCTGCGGGGCTCGCCGGTCCGCTTTCGAACTCGCCAGGCATTTGTCGACATGGGCGGCTTCGAGTTGGAACTGATCCAACCCATCGAGGGAACGACCATTTGGTCCGAATTTCTCGAAGCGCGCGGCCCCGGTATTCACCACATCCGTTTCAATACGCCGGATCTTGAGGAAGTTGTGGGCGCGCTGAAGGCCCGCGGCATCGGGAAAACCCAGGAAGGTGCCGGCATTCGCGAGGGGACCTACTGGGCCAACTTCGACACCGAGGCACTGCTCGGCTTCATCATCGAAATTATGAAACCGCTGCCGGGCAGCGATGGCCGCACGCCGGGCACGACGCCAGACCGTGGCGCAGATCAGGAGGCCGTGCCGTGAATGAGTTGTTCGATCTCGGCGGCCGCACGGCACTGGTGACCGGCGCCAATCGGGGACTGGGGCGACGTTTTGCGCTGACGCTTGCGCGGGCGGGCGCCGATGTGTTGCTCGCCGCACGTCGCCCGGAGACGCTGAAGGAGGTAGCCAGCGAGGTTCAAGCCCTGGGTCGCCGGGCAGTCCCGCTGGAACTCGACGTGACCTCCTACGCCAGCATCCAACGGATGGCCGAAGCAGTGGCTCGCGACTACCCAAAGATCGATATCCTGGTCAACAACGCCGGCTGCAACATTCGCAAGCCGGCGCTCGACGTCACGTGGGACGACTGGAACACGGTGCTGGACACCAACCTGCGCGGCGCGTTTTTCGTGGCCCAGGCGATCGCCAAGCTGATGATCCCCCGCAGCTACGGCCGCATCGTCAACATCGGCTCGTTGACCTGTGTGTTCGGCTATGCCGGCATCGCGCCCTACTGTGCCAGCCGCGGCGGCATCAAGCAGCTCACGATGAGCCTGGCGGATGACTGGGGACCGCACGGCATTACCGTGAATTGCCTCGCGCCTGGCTGGTTCAAGAGCGACCAGACCGCGGCGCTTTACGAGAACTCCGAGTGGGTGTCCTACTTGTGCGAGCGGCTGCCGCTGAAGCGACCCGGCCGCGTGGAAGAACTGGACGGCGCACTGGTGTTCCTGGCCTCCTCGGCCAGCTCTTACGTCACGGGCCAGACCCTGTTGATCGATGGCGGCATGTCGACCGGCGCGACGCGGGCGACCGTCCGGAAGACCTGATGGCAACGACATCGCAACGGCGTACCGAAGAGTTCGATGGCGAGTTGCGGCGTCCGTCGAGGTCAATCGTCCCTCTGCACGTTGAAACCAAGAGGAAGGAACGATGGCGAGATTCAGCCGACTGAAAGTGTGCACGACGATGGGCGAGACCGGGCTGGTGCCGGTCTTCTACAGTCCGGACTTGGAAATCGCCAAGCAGGTGGCCAAGGCCTGCAGCGACGGTGGGTGCTGCCTGTTGGAGTTCACCAACCGCGGCGATCATGCGTGGGAAGTGTTCAGCGCCTTGGAGCGACACTGTCTCCGCGAGTTGCCGACGTTAATTCTCGGGGTCGGATCGGTCGTTGACGCCGCAACCGCCGCGCTGTACGTCAATTGCGGGGCGAATTTCGTGGTGGGGCCGGTCCTTAATGCCGAGGCGGCGAAAGTCTGCAACCGGCGCAAGATTCCCTACGTGCCGGGTTGCGGTAGTGCCAGCGAGATTTCGCAGGCCGAGGAACTCGGGTGTGAAATCATCAAAATCTTCCCCGGCGACAAGGTCGGGGGCCCCGGCTTCGTCAAGGCTGTCCGCGGGCCGTGTCCCTGGACCTCGATCATGCCCACCGGCGGCGTGGAGAACACGGAGGAGTCGCTGCGAGCCTGGTTTGACGCCGGCGTGACCTGCGTAGGCATGGGCTCGAACCTGATTACCCAGGACTTGCTCAAGAGCGGCGATTTCAACGGCATAGCCAAACGCGTACGCAAGACACTGGAGGTGATTCGAACCGTGCGGGGAGGGCGATAATACCCGACCAATTCCAAAATTGTGTAGCGGGGCGGCTTGCCGCCCGTGTTTGCGGTGTAAGGGCTACACGGGCCGCAAGCGGCCCCGCTACACGACACACACAATTTTAAGCATGGTGATGCACTAGCATGGCGATGACGATCAAGTCGGCGGCCGCGTGCCGCTGGGATGCTCTGGCGCTGGGCGAAGTTATGCTTCGGCTCGACCCAGGCTTTGGCCGGATCCGCACCACGCGGGAGTTCAAAGTTTGGGAGGGCGGCGGCGAATACAATGTCGTGCGCGGTCTGCGTCGCTGTTTCGGGCTGCGGACCACGACGGTCACGGCCATTCCCGACAACGAAGTCGGGCGCCTGCTGGAAGACCTGATGCTGCAGGGCGGCGTGGATCTG
>Ga0182014_10004242_pt1 | contig 16574 bp, 16 predicted proteins | sample 612S2DmetaG_FD_120489 | JGI IMG/M metagenome (GOLD analysis project Ga0182014, IMG submission 120489) | Permafrost microbial communities from Stordalen Mire, Sweden - 612S2D metaG | ecosystem: Environmental > Terrestrial > Soil > Wetlands > Permafrost | place: Sweden: Stordalen | collected... | reverse complement strand
GTATCGCTGCACGGTGGGCGCTGAAATCTGGAGCCCGGCGGCCAGCCGCGAGGCATTCAGCAATGTGCCTTGACCGTTCGCCAGCATCGTCCAAAGCCGCTCCAGCACACCGGCAGGAACGCGGGGTCCAAACTGCGGCACGTCGCGCTCCAGATAGGTCCGGATAAAATCCGTGCGCCAACGTAGGCTCGCGGCGTCGTCTTCGGCTAAATAGCTGCCGGGAAAACCTCCACGCAGCCAGAGCTGGAGCAACGTCGGCTCGCCTAGAGGCAGCTCCAGGGTATAGAACGGCCCCATGTCAATGTAGGTAATGCGTCCAGCCAGGCTCTCTCCAGACTGCCGAAGCAGATCAATGGAGGCGGAACCCAGGATGAGGAATCTCCCTGTGGCATGGCCGGTGCGCCGGCCTCGATCGATAATGCCGCGAAGCGAGTTGAACAGCTCCGGGACGCGATGAATTTCATCCAGTACGACCAGGCTGTTCTCATATTGGCGGAGGAAGATAACCGGCTCGACCAGCTTCTCCCGGTCCTCTCTTGCCTCCAAATCAAGATAAAGCGCTCCGGGGTGCGCGTCGGCGATCTTTCGCGCAAGGGTCGTTTTTCCAACCTGCCGTGGTCCGATAATCGCCACAGCCGCCTGTCTCTTGAGAGCCAGCTCGATAGGGATGGCCGCAGACCGGATGATCATCCTTGCATATTACACAAGTAGTATTCGATTTACAAGGATAGGGTTGGGTGCGACAACCAGGGCTGGACCCACTATTGCTGTCGCCAGGTGCAATCTGTCACCCCGCTTGCTGGTCGTAGTGAAACATTAACTGAGCGTAAAGCATAGATAAAGGTTATCTTAATTGGCGTCAGTATACAGAATTCTTCTTATCAGACATTCTTCATTGATCCGGCAAGAATCGATCAGCCAGAAATCTTCGTCGGTTGTTCCCCCGATGAAAAAATACGGGTTTCGGCTTAGGCTGTATCTGCGCACATTTGCGCCAGAAAAAGGAGACCCTCCATGAAGAAGTCGTTCCGTATTGCCCTCGCATCCGTTGTACTCTTGACGTTCGCGCCGCTCCCTTTGTTCGCATCTGTGACAGGAACCGATCCGGTTCCGCAAGTATGGTCTCTGAGTCTACTGGTTTCAGTGCTTCTCTCGGTTCTCGGCCTCTAAAATCGAAAGAAAGAAAACTCGTGAGGTTGAATGAACCTGTCGACGCTTGATTTTGTATTTTGGGCGGCCGGTGTTCTCGGGCACGCCGCCCTTTTTTCTGTTCTCGTTCTTCGCCGCAGGTTCCGGGAGTTCCCTGTCTTCACGACGTTCGTTGCCTTCAATGGGCTTCGCAGCCTCGCTTTATATGCGGTTTACCTGCGTCATTCTCGTGTGTGGTACGGACGCGCTTACTGGACTTTCGCAGTTCTCGACTTCTGTCTTCAGCTCGGTGTGGTTTGGGAAATTGTGCGAATCGTCATGCGTCCGACACGAACCTGGGTTCGGGACGCCAAAGCGCTCTTCCTCTTTTCTAGCGCGGTCGCCTTCGTCGTAGCTGCTGTGTTTGCGTCGATGATGTCACCGCCAGGCGAGAACCCCTTACAGAGCCTAGCGGCGCGGGCAAACCTGTTCACCAGCTTCTTGGTTTGTGAACTGTTCATCGTGATGTTGTTGACCGCAAAATGGCTGGGGCTCGGCTTCCGGAATCACGTATTCGCGCTTGTGGTTGGGTGGTCGAATTGGGTAATGGCCGTGATGCTCATCGACTTGCTGATAGGGTACTATGGTAACCACATTGATTTCGTCCTGCTGGGAAACGCTAAAAAGCTGGTTTATCTTGCAGCTCTGGTCTATTGGATGGTCCGATTTTGGTTGAATGAGCCGGCCAGGCCCGAGATCGCGCCCGAATTGCGTGAATACATTGTGAAATTGCATCGCCGCGTGAAAAATGATCTTGACTCGTTTGAATGATGTTGACACCGGATAAGGGGCCTCGGTAACATTGTTCTCACACCCTTATGCTGCCAATCGTCGTTACCTTTGTGGGATGCACTCTTTTCTGTGTTGTCTGGGCTGCGCTGCGTTCCACGTCCAAGCAGCAGCAGCGGAATTTGAGCGAGCTTATCGGCGGACTGCAGACCCTGGATGCTGAAGCAGTGGGCGTCGTTGCGAAGGATTATCTCCACCCTTACGGGGTACAGATCACGATGGAGCCGGCCGAGATGTGGAAGCTCGTCGGTGGTCTGGACGGTCTTCGGAAGATGCGCGAGAACGCCGGGCTGATGCTGGAACTGGCCGCGTATGCGCAGCAGTGGAATTTCGAGGAAGGCGTAATCGTAACGGAACGGATGAGACAGGACGCTCGATCGTTGCGCTGGGCGGTTTGGCTTGTCGAGTTGGGCGTCGTGCCGAACCATTTCGATCGCTATTTTCGTGTCAGGATTCCCTTCCGAGTGCATGAGGCGGCGACAGCGTACCATCTGATGCGTGAGCGGTTGTTGGCTCTGTACGAAAGCAACGATATTGGCGCCTATTCCGCCCTTGCCGCTGCCCTGTAAATCTGTCGGCGCCGCAGGTGCTATGCTCCTTCAATGCAAAAGAAGAAGCCCACCAGGAGTGTCTACAGGCCGACCAAGTTCGGCGAGGGTCCGCAGCCTGGCGCGGCCGAGTGGGAGATGATCCGCCGTAGGGTCCGCAAAGAGGAGCGCGACGCTGAACTTCAGCTGGCCCTTGACATCCAGGCGACTCGGAATGAGCGGGAGCGGGAGTCGCATTCGATCTGGTGGTCCTTCTTCCGCATCTTCCGGCGATTCTGGCCGGAGTGACGCCGGACCACGGAGGACCCGGCTCGGCCGCCCGGCGGGGCCATCCCAGAATACGTCCCGGCAAACGCCCTGGGTTCTTTAGCCGGCCCTGTGCCGGTTGCCTTCTCTTCGTTTCTCTGTCTGTTCCTTCTATTCAAATTGAAACTTGGTTCTCCAGTTGGTGGCTTCGTTGCAAGAGAGGAAAGCGTCAAAGGGCCTGCCGTGGCTATTCGTGAAGCCCTTGATGAGTGGGGTTTTCCCTTTGGTGACAAGGGTCTCTATTTGCTTGTCTGTGAGCTTCTTTTTGGCGATCACGACGTTGACTGAAAAAGTGCAACCCTCGCGGTACTGGTCGCATCCGAAGAAGTCTTTGCCGTTTGGCTGGCGCAGGTGGCCAATCTTGCACTTTGGGCACGGGATGCCGGGGTGGGTGGCCGATGTTGCGCCGCCCGTAGGCCGGTGGGCGGCAAGGTCGGGTTTGGCGCCGACATGAAGCTGACTCAGCTCGGAATTGAGCTGGTTGTCGAGGGCGGATACGACCGAGAGGTATTGGGCTGTGCCGCTTGCGATGTCGTCAAGCTCCTGTTCCAACGCGCGGGTGTAATCATAGTCGACGAAGCGGAATTTGCCGGTAAGCGAGTCGATCAGCAGCTTCGCCAGGTCTGAGGCGATGAGGATCTTCTTGCCTTCGACCAGGTAGCCACGGGTAAGGATGTTCTTCAGGATGGAGGGGTACGTGGACGGACGTCCGATGCCTTCGCTCTCCAGCTTCTTGATGAGGCTGGCCTGGGTGTAGCCATTCGGCGGCTTGGTCTGCTTGTGGAGCACGCGGGTGCTGGTCGAATGGAGAGCGGCGCCTGTTTGGACGGCCGGAACTGCTCCGTTCTTGTCGTCTTGGCCGTCTGCGTCATCGTCGGGTTCCTCGGCGGCATCCTGGGCGGTCAGGACGCGCCAGCCAGGGACTGTAAGCGTCCGGCCGGTGGCCTTGAAGACGAACGCCTGTGAGCCCTGTTGGGCCTCCATCGTGATGGTGTTTACGCTGTACTCGGCGTCGGCGAGCTGCGAGGCCACGGCACGCTGCCAGATGAGGATGTAGAGCTTCTTCTGGTCCTCGCCTTCGCCGGCATTGCGGTCATCGAAGTGTGTTGGCCGGATGGCTTCGTGGGCCTCTTGGGCGCTCTCTTTGGACTTCCATGTCCGGGGCTTGGCCGGAATGGGCAGTTTGTTCGCCTGGGCGAAGGCGCGGATTTCGGCGACGGCTTCGGTTGAGAAGTTCTGGCTATCGGTCCGGTGGTAGGTAATGAGACCCTGCTCGAATAGCTTTTGAGCGAGCATGGCGGTCTGGTCGGGCTTGAATCCGAGGGTGACGTTGGCCGCCTGAAGAAGGGTGGCCGTAGAGAATGGGGCGGGCGGCGCCTTGCGCGCTGGCTTGGTGGCCGCGTCGGTGACGCGGAAGGCGCGGCAGAGGGCGGCTTGCCCGGCCAGGTTGATGTCGAGGATGTATTTCTCGCCCTCTTTGAGGAAAGGGGCGGAATCCCAGTGGGCCGTCCATTTCCCTTCCTCAAAGACGGCCTCGGCTCCGAAGTGCTTTGTGGACTTGAAGTTCTCGATCTCGCGCTGGCGCTCGACGACGAAGCGGACGGCCACGGTCTGAACCCGGCCGGCGCTCAGACCGGCAATGCCGGTCTGCCGGGAGAGGGCCGGGGAGACTTTGTAGCCAACCAGCCGGTCGGCGCCGCGGCGGGCCTCTTGAGCATGGACCAGGTTCATATTGAGCTGCCGGGGCGTCTTGAGAGCCTTTTGAATCACCTCCTCGGTGATGGCGTCGAAGGTCACTCGCTGGTATCGCTTGAGCCGCAGGGTCTCTTTGAGGTGCCACGCGATCGCTTCGCCCTCGCGGTCGGGGTCGGTGGCAAGGTAGACTTGAGCCGCGCGCGCAGCGCGGGGCTTGAGGCCACTCACAACGTCTTTGCCGCGCTCGGTGAACTCGTATTCGAGCCGGTAGTCCGGCGTCGTGACGCCGAGGGATTTGACCGGCAAATCGCGGACGTGGCCGACGCTGGCGGCAACGTCCCAGCCGGGACCGAGAAAGGTCCGGATTTTCTTCACCTTGTTGGGGCTTTCAACGATCATCAGATTCATGGGAGTTCCCCGACAGACGCAATAGGTACATGTGTCCCTGTTTGATGTTACACTTGTTGAGCGGGACCGGCAAAGCCGGGATGTTGCGGTCACGCTTTCTTGAGGCTCTTCGGTCGCACGATACGGTCGATTACGGTTTGATTATGACAGGATGTTTGTGAAGGTGAGTTTAGAAGCGTTTTGTTCTCGGTAGCACGAGTAAAATGGAGTGGCTGCCGTGGGTGTCGAAAACGGCCGTTTGTGAGGGGGGCTTTGATGAAGGTGCAGCGTGTTTCTCCGGTAGGCGAAAACGAAGCGGAGTACGATTCCGAAGAATTTCATGCCGGCTACAAGGCGCGGCAGGAGTGCGCATCCTGGGCGTCATGCGCTACGCGCAGTTGGCGGGCAGGCTGGTCTGAGGCCAACGCTGGGCTGATAGCGAATGCTGTAGTGAAGGCTGAAGGCTCTTCTGCCGGCGGCGCCACCTCCCCGGATTTTCTGAGCGATGGCGACGAGTGGCTGGAGGGGCAGTTACGAGAGACGTTCGGCGGCGGAGGGAATTCCACAACGGATAGAACGCGGTCTCTGGCTAAGCAGATCCGCGGAGGGCTACTCGTCCTGTTTTCGATATTGGAGCTTCTGGTTGTTTTCGCCTATGGGAAATTCGGCGGGAAGCTCAACCAACTTGGGATTCTGGGGTTCTTGGTTCTGATCGCAACTTTCGCCGTGGCGATTAGTTGGATTGGGATAAGCGCGAAGCTGCATGCGAATCGCTGGGTGCGGCTGTCGCTCTGGCTTCTGCAAGGGTTCTGGCTCCTGCTTGTTGTGGCCCTTGCCTGTATGGCTATGTTTGTTGGGCGTTCGTAACCGGAGTGAATGGCAATGAGTTCCACGTATACGGCGAATCGGTTCTTCGGCGGCAGCATGTTCTTTCCGCTTCTACTTCACTTCCTGGGAGAGAAGGTTTCGTTTGTCAAGCCGGGGCTTTTCACGACCTGGGAGCGGACGATACCTCTGTCGAAGGTCCCATCACTCGTGGAGCGAGGATTGATTATTGAGATTGGAAGCGGGCCGCAAGACCCGCATCGGCGCTATTACCCTGCACCCGAGAAGCCGTGAGTCCATTGAGAACGTCTCATATGAAGCTTTGCTCCGGTTGTGAGAAGGGGATAGGGTGACCAGCAATGCCACCGATTTCTTATTGGGCACATTCAGCACCAAATTCGCTGCCCGGCTCGGATTCGAGGGTTGGGTGGCAGCCTTTGTCCATTCATCTGGAAGCTGTAGCGCGGATTGCTCGCGAGTTGGCCTCGGCGGCTCGTCCACGTGACGGCAATTTTGCAAATCTTGCCGCTGTTTCCGGGGTACTCCACGACTTCGGCAAGTACTCCGACTGCTTTCAGCAAATGCTGCGAACCGGCCAGGGACGCTGCCAACATGCGATCCACGGCGCGATGCTGGCGTACTTCGGCACAGCAGGAGCAACACGGGAGCCGAGACTGAAAACGGTGATGGCTGCCATCGTCGGGCACCATGCCGGACTTGCGGATTGGTGTGACTACTCAAAGAAGCTCAATGATCCGCGCTATCGGGACGAGTTTGGAAAACTTGTAGATCGTGCTTCTGAAGACTGTTCCGAGTTCAGGCGCATCGTCTCTGGCTTAGACCGCCAACAAGATGCTTTCCCAGGCACAACGAAGGCCCGGCTGGATCTGCTCTTGCGTGTGCTTTTCAGTTGCCTCGTGGATGCGGACCGACTGAACTCTGCGGGCCGTGTTCCGTTTCAAGGCGAGTTGCGCGCCGGATATCAGCTTCAAGCTCTACTCAATCACATCGCGGAACTACAGACAAATTCGCCTGAGGGGCGAGTCAAGCAGATGCGTGCGAACGTGCTGGAGGACTGCCTGAACGCGGCGTCCGCTCCCCAAAGGCTCTTTTCGCTTTCGGTGCCGACGGGCGGCGGCAAGACGCTGGCGGCGATGGCCTTCGCTCTCCGGCGAGCCGCACTCTATCCGGAACGATTCCGGCGGGTCATCGTGGTCATTCCTTATCTGTCGATCATCGAACAAAATGCACAGGTTTATTCTCGTATCTTTGGGCAGGATGCGCTCCTTGAACATCACTCGGGCAGCATTCAGAAGCTGTCGAAACATGACGAGGAACACTTCATACCCGCATCCGACAAGGAAGACCAAGAGGAGAAGAAATTCCAGGAAACCGGCTTGCGTCTTGAGACCGAGAACTGGGATGCCTCGCTGATTGTGACTACATCAGTTCGGTTCTTCGAGAGTCTGTTTTCTAACCGGCCTGCCGACCTGCGGCGAGTGCATAATATTGCGCGCTCCATCGTGATTCTCGACGAAGTACAGACACTTCCGCGCAGGCTCCTGGGGCCGCTGCTGGACATGATGAAAGAGATGGCCGAGGACTGGGATACGAACTTTGTGTTTTCTACTGCAACACAACCAGCGTTTGAGAGGCCGCAATACAAGAAAGATCTGCGTTGGAGTCCTGGAACACTCACCGAGATCATTCACGACCCGGCCTCGTTGCATAAGGCACTAAGGCGCGTGGAGATTTGCTGGGAGATTGATCCCAAGCAAGCGGTTGGCTGGCCGGAGATCGCGCAACGGATGACTGTCGTGCCCCAATGCCTGGCTATCGTAAACGTGCGAGATCATGCCGGCCAACTTTATGAAGAGTTGTTGCGGGTTGCGGAACAAAATGGTCTTAATAAAGAAGGTGTCTTTCATCTATCTACGCGGATGTGCGCGTCGCATCGGCTGAGGGTGCTGGACAAGATTCGCAAAAGGTTGACGGCAGACAAGTCGTGCCGTGTGGTATCGACGCAACTGGTCGAGGCAGGCGTGGATGTGGACTTTCCGCTGGTGCTGCGTGCGCTGGCTCCACTGGATTCCATAGTGCAGGCCGCGGGGCGCGCGGACCGCGAGGGAAAGATCACGGCTGCGTTGGGCCAGCCCGGTGGGAAGGTGGTGGTCTTTCTTCCGGAGGATCACAAACTGCCGCCGAATGAATACAAGGAGGCCGCTGGAATCACAGAAGCAATTGCGAAGCAGGAGTTGCTCAATGGTGGCAGCGTGCAGGTGGATTCTGCGGATGCAATTCGGCTCTACTTCGAGCGTTACTACGGGGTAAGCGGAACGGACCTGGGAGAGAAGCTTTTGGAGCTGCGCAAAGGTCTCAACTTTGCCTCACTCGCTCAGGAGTTCGAGATGATCTCGAACCGGACGCGGGATGTTTTTGTCCCGGACGACGAGGAAGCACAGACGGCAATCGAGGAGTTGCGTTTTTTAGGGAAACTCACACCGTCGTTGCGCCGCACGTTGCAGCGCCACATTGTTGGCCTGAGCCCCTCAGAGTTCCAGAAAGCAAGCGGCGTTGTGGAGCGGGTGGCAACGGCAGCCGGGGACGAGATTTGGGTGGCCTTGAATCAGGCCTATGATGACCGGCTGGGACTGATTTTCAATCCTGGGCCGGAGCGGTTAGTCCTATAGCATAGGCACAAATTGTGCATCGTTTGATATTGGCAGGCTATATACCTGTCCTCCGAATGCCGGTTTGGAGGCATAGAGTTTATGTATAAACTTTCCCAGACGTCTGTCGTTGTGATTTACCAAAGGAATCGAGGAGCGTTGCATCCATGTCCATTCCAAGTGTTCGTGTCCGGGTCTCCGGTGAGTTTGCGTGTTTCACGCGGCCGGAGGCCAAGGTTGAACGATTCACTTATCCGGTGATGACGCCCTCGGCGGCACGCAACATTCTGGACGCCATCTGCTGGCGTCCGCAGATGCGATGGATCGTCACCAGTATTACGGTGCTGAAGCCGATCCGCCTGATGAGCGTTCTCCGCAATGAAGTGCAACACAAAGCCTCCATTGAGACATGCACGTGTATTGATGGAGAGAAGGAACGGAAACAGAGCATTTCGCTCAAAGCCATCAAGCAATGGACGGATGATCCCTCGAAATTCAGGCCGCTGGTGGCTGGGGCGGGCAACGGTACCGACGGCACGCCGCGCAATACTACGCTGCTGCGCGACGTTGCCTACTGGATCGATGCCTATCCTCTGGTCTTTGATACATCCGGCGATAACACTGCGGTGAAGTATGTCGAGATGCTGCGGCGGCGCGTCGAAAAGGGGCAATGCTTCCAGCGTCCTTATCTTGGCTGCCGCGAGTTTGCCGCCGAGTTCAGCCCTCCGCACGAGGACGACCGGCCCATCCCCGACTCGATGGAGATTGGCCGGATGCTCTATGACATTGCCTTTCTCGCGGACGGAAATCGCGCCGCGTTTTTTGAGGCGCACCTGGAGAATGGCGTGATGGAGACCGCGCCGGAGATGGTTCTGGCCGACGAAGGTCGGCGCCAGGAGGTGCTCGAATGCTCGTACAGGCGCTAGCCGAATACGCAGACCACTATCTGGCCGATGAGTTGAACGATGCGGCCTGGGAGATGAAGCCCGTGCCGTGGCTGCTGGAAATCTCCAGGCAGGGCACGTTTCTGAATGCGACGCCACGCATGACGACCAAGACGCGTGGTAAGAAGCAGGTGCAGGTTGAGATGGAAATGCGTATGCCGCATTCACCCGTCAACCGCAACAATGGAGACCATCCTTTGCTTGCCGCCGATGGCATTGCCTACGTTCTCGGCGTTGGCCCGTGGACATCTGAAAAGGATAGAAAGACAACAGAGGAACATCATGTAGCTTTCATTAATCTGCTTCGTAGAGCTGCTGAAGAGACTGGAGATGCTGCGATTCAGTCTTGCGTACGTTTCTACTCGAATTCTTTCGAGGTGGAAATGGCACGCGAGGCACTTCGCAATGCCATAGGCAAGGAGAATGTTGCACTATCTGTCGGTGAGCCACTTGTTGAGCTTTCTTCGGTCCAGCAGTTCTGGCGACAGCACTATCAGATTGAATATTCCAAACGTCTCGGTGAAAACGTAGGCGAGTGCATGATCTCCGGCAAGTTCGGCCCCATCGCTCCCACGCACGAAAAGATCAAAGGCGTATCGAGCCTTGGCGGACGGGCTGAAGTCGGTCTGATGTCCTTTGATAAACCTGCCTTTTGCTCCTACGGATGGGACAAGAACCAGAACAGCCCCGTCTCGCCGGACCGCGCGCTGGCCTATGTGCTGGCCTTCAACGATCTGCTCAAGCAAGACAGGGGAAGACGCAAGGACATTGCGGGGATTGGATTCCTTTATTGGCTCAAGAATCCCGCAGACCTCAATGTGATCGACGTGATGGACGTGGCTGATCCTGCGCAAGTGAAGAAACTTCTCAAATTCGATCCTGTCGCGGAAGTCGATACAAACCGCTTCTATATGGTTGCCGTCTCCGGCAATGGCGGACGGCTGCGTGTGCATCACTGGGCCGACCTTGCGCTCAACCAAGTGAAGCTCAACCTTCAGAACTGGCATCGGCAATTGCGGGTCGAGTATCCGCGCTATGCCGGGGAAGAACCAAATCCCGTTCGTCTCTGGCAACTGCTCTATGCCCTGGACCGCGATGGTGAACCAAATGACCACACCGTGCTGGCATTGCTGCGTCGTAGCATTGAGGGACTTCCGCTTGGCTACTCCGTGCTCTCAACGGCACTCACGCGCCTGCGCCATCCCGGCGGAAACGACGCAAAAGCAAGAGACAAGGCTGGAGACAAGAAGAACGACCCCATGTCACTGGCCCGGCTGCGCGTACCCATCGGCTTGATTCGTATGTGCATCAACGATCTGTTTCGGCAACAGAAAGGAAGGAACGAAATGAGTGAAGGACTGGACCCAACCTGCCCAATTCCGGCCTATGTTTGTGGCCGACTGATGGCGGAGTTTGAAAACTTGCAACGCTCATCAAGTGAGAGCGAAGTGAATTCATCGATTCTGGATCGCTACTTTGCTTTGGCATCGACGTATCCCGCCGTCGCTTTCCCGAAGATTGAAAGTCTTGCGCAAAAGCATCTGCGCAAGCTGCGTAGGGACAAGCCATCCGCTGCGTATGCCATCGACGGGCGGCTTCAAGAGTTGCACAATCTTCTTCAACCATCAGCGAGCGGCGCCTATCCGGGCAAGCTCGGGCTCGACGGCCAGGGGCTCTTTGCCCTCGGCTACTACCACCAAAAGGCCCGGTCCCGTTCGCAGGCGCAGGATCGCAAGCAAACCAACGATGCCGCAAACGAATCCCTTACCGAATCCACCGATCAGGAGAAGAACTAATGAGCACTATTGAGAACCGCTACGACTTCGTCTTTCTGTTTGACTGCGAGGACGGCAATCCGAACGGAGACCCGGACTCCGACAACAGCCCGCGCTTTGATCCTGAGACGTTTCAAGGGCTCGTCTCCGACGTTTGCTTGAAGCGCAAGATTCGGGATTATGTGCGCTACGCGACAACGACTGACGAAGATGCCCCCAAGTCGGGATACCAAATCTTTGTGTTGAGCGGCAACACGCTGGAAAGTAATCAGAAACAGCCGTTCATGGAACTCACGGGCGACGACAAGATCGAAGCCAAGGGCAAGGACACCAAGCCAACGGACATCGAGAAGGCCCGCCAGTGGATGTGCAAGAACTTCTTTGATGTGCGCGCCTTTGGCGCAGTGATGAGTACGACGGAGTTCAATTGCGGACAGGTGCGCGGTCCGGTGCAGATCACCTTTGCGCGGTCCATTGACCGGATTCTCCCTACCGAGCACACCATCTCACGCCAGGCATTTACGGGCGAGAAGGACATCAAGTCCGGCACCGGAACGCTGGGCCGCAAGTACACCATCCCCTACGGCCTCTATCTCGCGCATGGCTACATCAACCCGGTCTTTGCTGCAAAGACTGGCTTCAGCGAAGACGATCTCACGCTCTTGTGGAAAGCGCTGGGCAATCTGTTTGAGCTGGACCGCTCTGCGGCGCGCGGCACTATGTCCTCGCGCGGGCTTTACATCTTCAAGCACGAGAGCAAGCTCGGCAATGCGCAGGCGCAGCGGCTCTTTGAGTCGATCAAGGTAGGGAAGAATCCGGGCGTTGAAAGCCCGCGCGCCTTCACGGATTACACCGTAGTGCCTCCCGATCCAGGCTCACTGCCGGAAGGCATCACCCTCATCGACGGTCTGGCGTAAGCCCGTCCCATCCAAGGGGGAACAGTATGTACACAGAAGAGGAACTCCTCCCGCTCTCCGGTCTCCAGCATCTCGCCTTCTGTGAACGGCGCTGGGCGCTGATTCACCTGGAGCAGCAGTGGGAGGAGAACCTCTTCACCGCCGAAGGCAAACTTCTCCACGAGAAGGCGCACTCGGCCGAAATTGAATCCCGTCCCGAGGTTCTGGTCCGGCGAACTCTTCCGCTGCGGTCCTTTCGCCTTGGCATCTCCGGGCAAGCCGACATTGTCGAGTTTCTGCCTTGCAAAGCTGCGGAGCAGGGTGTTCCCATGCCGCGCCGGAAAGGACTCTGGAAGCCGTATCCGGTGGAGTACAAGCGAACCCGCGACAAACATGGCAGCGTGGCCTATCGAATTCAGCTTTGTGCACAGGCGCTTTGCCTGGAAGAGATGCTTCACGTGCCCGTTCCCGCCGGGGCGGTCTTCGACGGCAAGGCAAAGCGCCGCGAAGAGGTTATCTTCGACGAGGCGCTCCGTCGAGAAGTCGAGCAATTAGCCGTCCTCATGCACCGGATTCTTCAATCCGGAAACACGCCGCGAGCAGTCTACTCGAAGAAATGTGAAGGCTGCTCCATGAAGCCCATCTGCCTGCCCTCTGTCGTTGAATCCGCCAGTGCATCCCGTTACCTGACCCGCGCAATTGACGCCAACCTCAGACAGTCTTCTTCCGGCCAAGCCACTCAAGATGAGGACAAGCCCCGATGAGAAAGCTCCTCAATACGTTGTATGTCACCATTCCCAATGCCTACCTCAGCAAGGATGGAGAAACCGTACTCGTTCGCGTCGAGCATGAAATGTTGCTTCGTGTACCGATTCACACGCTTGAAGGCATTGTCTGCATCGGGTTGGTCTCAATGAGTCCTCCGCTGATGGGATTCTGCGCCGAGCACAACGTCGGCGTGAGCTTTCTCAGCGAACACGGCCGCTTCCTTGCTCGCATCCAAGGGCCGATCCACGGCAACGTGTTGCTGCGCCGGGAGCAGTACCGCCGGGCCGACCAGGATGCTGATTCCGCCGCCATCGCAAAGTCCATTCTTCTCGCGAAGATCGCCAACTGCCGGACCTCGCTGTTGCGTGCTGGCCGTGAACACTCCTCAGAGTCCGTTGATCGTGCCGCTATACAGCTTGGCCAATCCCTGCGCCTACTCGCGTCTGGGCCTTCTCTCGATGGTTTGCGGGGAGTCGAAGGAGATGCCGCGCAGACGTATTTCGGCGTTTTTGACGAACTTATCCTGCATCAGAAAGAGGAGTTCTTCTTTCACGGGCGGAGCCGCCGCCCGCCACTCGACAATGTCAATGCGTTGCTCTCGTTTCTTTATGTCCTGTTGGCCCACGACATCGCCTCTGCGTTGGAAACGACCGGCCTTGACCCCGCTGTTGGCTTTTTACACCGCGACCGCGCCGGTCGTGCCGGCCTCGCCCTGGACCTGATGGAGGAGCTGCGCCCGGTGTTGGCCGATAGGCTCGTGCTCACCCTCATCAACCGCCGCCAAATTGCTGGAAACGGCTTCTCCCGCTCCGAATCCGGCGGGGTGGCGATGAATGATGCCACGCGCAAAGAGGTTCTGGTTGCATGGCAGTTGCGCAAACAGGAGGAGGTTCTCCATCCATTTCTAAACGAGCGCATCCCCTTTGGCTTGGTGCCCCACGCGCAAGCGCTCCTGTTGGCTCGCCACCTGCGCGGCGATCTCGATGCTTACCCTTCCTTCATTTGGAGATGAAAAACCATGATGGTGCTTGTCACGTATGACATGGGAACTCAGTCCGACAACGGGAAGCGCCGCCTCCGGCAAATCTCCAAACTGTGTCAGAATCATGGTCAGCGGGTGCAGTTCTCGGTTTTTGAATGTCTTCTTGAGCCAGCCTTGTGGGTCGAGTTTCGAGCCAAGCTCCTCGCGATCATTGATCCCTCCACCGATAGCCTTCGCTTCTACTTCCTTGGAGCCAACTGGCAGCAGCGCGTGGAACACTCTGGCGCCAAGCCTGCTTACAACCCAGAAGGCCCCCTCATTCTTTAGCGCGGACATCAAGTGCACAGCCTCTGCCCGGTAGGTTCGCGATTGCGCCAGGTCGCTCATTTCACGTCCCTTGGACGTTGATGCTCATTCTCTGGGCGTTCTCTGCTCCATCTCATTTGTTGAGTTCGCGCAATTCCCAAGCTAGCATGAAGAAATTAAAGGTGTTACATTAGAGGCGTCGCGCCCCACGCGGGGCGCGTGGATTGAAACAACAGTTAAAGGGTTATAACCCTAAAAGTTTACTATGTCGCGCCCCACGCGGGGCGCGTGGATTGAAACGTCTCAAGGCAGTACGGACTGAACGGCGAGACGGCGTCGCGCCCCACGCGGGGCGCGTGGATTGAAACTATGCTCGCACCTTTGCCGGTCTCTTTCAGCGCTCGTCGCGCCCCACGCGGGGCGCGTGGATTGAAACCCTCCAGATGCGACCGCCGCGGCTAACGGCCTCGTCGCGCCCCACGCGGGGCGCGTGGATTGAAACCGGTGTGCTCCTGCTGCACGCGATCACCGTACACTGTCGCGCCCCACGCGGGGCGCGTGGATTGAAACCATCCAGGATCAGCCTCTACCTGGCGTGGCGCCGTCGCGCCCCACGCGGGGCGCGTGGATTGAAACTGCTTTGAATCGAAGCGCGCGGCCTGGGTACATCGTCGCGCCCCACGCGGGGCGCGTGGATTGAAACGAAGTCTGTCCGACGTTCAAAACCAGAGCGTTGTCGTCGCGCCCCACGCGGGGCGCGTGGATTGAAACAACTTGGCTGACGCCGAGAAGATGGAAGCGGACGTCGCGCCCCACGCGGGGCGCGTGGATTGAAACAGTGTTGACGCTTGCCAAACCGCAATTGATGAATGTCGCGCCCCACGCGGGGCGCGTGGATTGAAACTGCTACTCGCTGGAGATGACTGCGCGCCAGATCAGTCGCGCCCCACGCGGGGCGCGTGGATTGAAACCATACTGGCTCAGAATCGCCGTCTCGTTCGGTGTCGCGCCCCACGCGGGGCGCGTGGATTGAAACATAATCGATAAGCTCGCGCTGCAGATCGCTGGCCGTCGCGCCCCACGCGGGGCGCGTGGATTGAAACCTCAAGTGACCACGGAGCTTTCGAGAGCTTGCGGCGTCGCGCCCCACGCGGGGCGCGTGGATTGAAACGGGAGAGAGCCAAGCGGATGTCAAGAGCCGCGCGTCGCGCCCCACGCGGGGCGCGTGGATTGAAACATGCTGCCTCTGTATTGGTCGCTAGGAGTGGAGTCGTCGCGCCCCACGCGGGGCGCGTGGATTGAAACAATGCACAAATAACGTTCCGTGAGATTCTTTCCCGGTCGCGCCCCACGCGGGGCGCGTGGATTGAAACTGTTCGGGGCCACCAGCGAAGGATGTGTTTAAGTGTCGCGCCCCACGCGGGGCGCGTGGATTGAAACGCATTGAAATTGTACGATCCTCCAGCCGCGTAGAGTCGCGCCCCACGCGGGGCGCGTGGATTGAAACTTAACACCGCTAATGACTGTGTAGACGGGAGATGTCGCGCCCCACGCGGGGCGCGTGGATTGAAACCCGAAGATGTTCTTGCCATTCCGCAGCGAATACGTCGCGCCCCACGCGGGGCGCGTGGATTGAAACGTTGGAGGAGCTTTGTATGCAGGCGGCTCAAGATGTCGCGCCCCACGCGGGGCGCGTGGATTGAAACCGTTCTGGATGCGCAGCTTCGCCCTCCACAAGGTTCGTCGCGCCCCACGCGGGGCGCGTGGATTGAAACAGATTGCTAAACCCGCGCAAACGAACCCCTTCGCGTCGCGCCCCACGCGGGGCGCGTGGATTGAAACTATTACATCGATCCCACCTTCGCCGGCGGGGCGATGTCGCGCCCCACGCGGGGCGCGTGGATTGAAACTTTAGCTGTCCGCTTTCCACTGACAACTGACCGTCGTCGCGCCCCACGCGGGGCGCGTGGATTGAAACAATGTGGGAGGAACTGAATAGATCCCGGTCCCCGTCGCGCCCCACGCGGGGCGCGTGGATTGAAACACATCTTCGCCGATACAATGGATCTGTATCGCGGTCGCGCCCCACGCGGGGCGCGTGGATTGAAACTATAGGTTCGGCGCGATGGCTGAATTCATGAGCGGTCGCGCCCCACGCGGGGCGCGTGGATTGAAACCAAAGAGAGGGTTTCAAGTGCCATTGGCCGCTCGTCGCGCCCCACGCGGGGCGCGTGGATTGAAACGATTTTGAAGATCTTCGAATGCCATGGGAATTTTCGTCGCGCCCCACGCGGGGCGCGTGGATTGAAACAACTTCGGTTGAATGTTCTCGTCTCCGCATTTCGGGTCGCGCCCCACGCGGGGCGCGTGGATTGAAACGCGAAGATCGAGCCATGAGCACTGAGTACACTTCGTCGCGCCCCACGCGGGGCGCGTGGATTGAAACGCTTTATCCCAATCGTACAGGCCTTTTTCAGCGGCGTCGCGCCCCACGCG
>Ga0182014_10004241_pt1 | contig 16576 bp, 16 predicted proteins | sample 612S2DmetaG_FD_120489 | JGI IMG/M metagenome (GOLD analysis project Ga0182014, IMG submission 120489) | Permafrost microbial communities from Stordalen Mire, Sweden - 612S2D metaG | ecosystem: Environmental > Terrestrial > Soil > Wetlands > Permafrost | place: Sweden: Stordalen | collected... | reverse complement strand
GGCCTGGCCCGCCTGGCGAAACCGCTCCACGAGCGTGCGGCTAAGCGTGTCGATCAGCGCGCGGTACTGGGTTGTCACCACTTTGGGAGAAAAAAACCGAGCGGTGGCGCTGCGTTGCTTCTGGTGCGCCTCGCCCTCCTGAAACAGCACGGGTGCATGGGCCGGTTGCGAGAAGCGATCCAGCAAATCAGCCCTGAACCCGGCTTGCCGCACGGCGCCGCTGCGCAATACCTGGCGCGCGAGGTTGAAATTATCGATCCTGAAAACCTTGCCGCTCTGCCCCTGCATTGCCGCGCCGGCACTCTCCGCCACCTTGGCGGATTTTCGGTCGTCTTCTCCGGACTGGTGCGGACAAGGGCCCGAAGCTTCGATGCCGTGATTCATCGCCGTTTTCACCCTGATTTTATGTTTGTCAGTCCCTACCATAATACGTCCGGCACAGCAGCAAAATTGCCGTTACCGCAGGCAAGATAAACAGCGCGCGCCGTTCTTATGCCGTTTGCAGTTTCGCCCTGACCCTCGCCCCGGCATAGGCCTTCGCCACATAAGCGGCGGCGGCAAAATAGACTGTGCCTACGGCCACGGAGATCGCCACATCCTGAAATTTAACCGTACCGATCAGCGCGGGCGCGGTGAGCACGGTGAGAAACAGCATGGTGCTGTTATTCACCAGCAGCGGCGCCCAGTTCATCAACTGCACAAACACCATCGCAGCCAGCACGGCGAGACCAGCCACCAACCCGGCCGTGCCGAACTGCGCTGGCAGATACAGCATTTGCCACACCAAAACCGCCCCTAATACCGCCCCCAACGCGGAAGGCAGCAGGCGGCCAAAATCCGCTTTCTCCACCGCCCCCCAATACCATAGGAACAAAAACCCGGCGAAGCCCGCACGCAAGTGCAACACATAACCAACCAGCAGCAGCCAGATGACGACAACCGCGATGATGAAAACCAACATCTGCACGGCAGCGGAAATACTCATCCGCTGCGCCGCTATGGCGTTCTGTTCGTTCATTAGCTCGTTCCCCTCCCATTTACCGGCCGGCTAGCGGCGCCAAAAGCCTCTTCCCGGCGCGTTCCAGGCCCTCAAATATCTACAGGCGAAAGGGCGATGGCTTCAAAGCGGCTTCAGCCCGTGTTCCGCAAAAAAATCCGGCGCATTGATCATGTGTGCCCCAGCGAACCGCGGCGCGTCCGCGTGCAGAGCAAGCCATACGGCGGTGCGCGCCGTCTCCACCGGGTCCCGCGGCGTATATCCCTGCCCAATCGCGTCAGCCTGCGCCCCGAGCATCGAACGCAGCGTGTCGGTCATGGTGAATTGCGGCTCGATCAGGAAGGCAGCAATCCCATCCTTGGCATATTCAAAATGAATGAAATCGGGAATTTTATTGAACGCGGCTTTTCCCGCGCTGTACATTAGCCCGCAGCTTCCCGTCGCCGGCATCTCGGTGGCCTTGGTTGTCACAAAAATCAGCCGACCGCCGCCATGCGGCAGCATCAGCCCAATCGCCTTGCGGCTAAGATAAAGCGGGTTGATGACATTGCCGAGCAAGCTCTCTTCCGCCGCCGCCATGCCAATATCGGCAATGCGCTGCATAACAACCGGGCCCTGGTAGAGGCCGTTATTCACCAGCACATCCAGCCGCCCGAAACGCGCTTCCACTTCCGCCAGGGCCGCATCAATCGTGCTGCGGTCCAGCAGGTCCAGCCGCAGGCCAAGCGCTTCGCCCCCCGCATCCTGGATGGCCTGCACCGTCTCCTCAATGCTGCCCGGTGCGGCGGCCAGCCCTCCGGTTACATCATGCCGTCCCTGCCCAGCCTGCAGCGTCCGCCCGGTCACCACAACGGTAAGCCCGGCCTCACCCAGCGCCAGCGCAATTGCCTTGCCAATGCCGCGCGTCGCCCCCGTAACCATCGCAATTTTTATTTCCGGCATCATCTTCCCCTTTCCGGCGCCGCGTGCAGGTCAGCTTATGTCTTACGAAAAATACGCGCCGCCGTTCACTGTCAGCACGCTGCCCGCGGCAAAGCTGCCATCGTCGCCCGCCAGAAACGCGACGGCGGCGGCAATTTCATCAGGCGAGGCCAAGCGCTTCAGCAGACTGTCGTCTGCAATCGCCTGTTTGGTCTCGGGCGGTAGTGTCGCGTAAATCGGTGTTTCCGTGGCTCCGGGGTTAACCGCATTCACCCGTATCCCCCGGCCGGCCAATTCTCTTGCCATGGCGCGTGTCATGCCCAGAACGGCAGCCTTGGCGGTACAATATGGTACCGGACCATCACCTTTCACCGCCGCTGTCGAGCCTATATTCACGATCACGCCACCGCGGCCTGCCGCCGCCATCAGCCGCACGGCGGCGCGCGAGCAGCGGAACACGCCATCCAGCGTCACCGCCAGCACACGAGACCAGCCAGCATCATCACAATGGATGGTCTGATCAGCAAACACTGACGGCGCTTCGCCCCGCGCGATTTGCGCCTGACGTTCCGCCTGCGCGGCGTAATATTGCCCCATGCCATCGCCCGGCGCGCTGCCGATCCCGGCATTGTTCACCAATACGTCCACGCCGCCGAACGCTGCCAAAACCTGCGCGAAGGCCGCATCCACCGAGGCTGTGTCCGTTACGTCACAGGCAATGCCAATATGCGGGGCCGGCAGCACCGCGGCGGCGGCCACTAAATTTATATCCAGTACGGCGACAAGCGCACCCTCTTGCGCGAGCCGCCGGGCGATTGCCGCGCCAATGCCTTGCGCCCCGCCGGTCACCACGGCACGGCGCTGTTGCAACCTTTCCATCACCACGTCCCCCGAAAACCCGCGCATCAATCCTCAACCTCGGGCCGCCAAGCGACGCCGTTGATATGCGCGCCGCCATCCACGAACATCGTGCTCCCGGTCACGAAGGAACTGCCCTCGCTCGCCAGAAACACCGCCACCGGGCCCACATCCGGTTCGGCGCGGCCCATCCGCCCGGCAGGAACCTGGGCGAGGATCGCCTTCAGCATTTCGGGGTTGGCGGCAAAATAATCCTCCGCCTGCGGGCTGCTGGCCGCAGGGCAGATCACGTTCACGGTAATGCCGTGCCCGCCCCATTCCACCGCCGCGGTGCGGCTGAGCGCCCGCACGGCCTCCTTGCTGGCATTATAGGGGGCCGTGAACAGATGCGCATTCACGCCGTTCAGCGAACCAATATTGATGATGCGCCCATAATTCTGTGCTTTCATAATGGGGAAAGCCGCCCGCATCGCCCAGAATACCGATGAGTAGTTGAGCGCAAAAGAGCCAGCCATCTCCTCGTCGCTCAGTTTCTCCAGCCGCTTGGCAAAACTCGCCCCGGCGTTATTAACCAGAATATCAAGCCGCCCGAACCGCTCCTGCACGGTCCTGATCATCTGCTCCACCTGGTCAACCTGCGTCACATCAACCGCCAGGCCAATTGCCTCCACGCCATGCTGCGCGTGCAGATACGCGGCCTCCCGTTCGGCCTCCTCGCCACGGCGCTGGGCAATCGCCACCCTGGCCCCGGCGGCAGCAAATGCGCGCGCAATGCCCTGGCCAACCCCCTGCCCGCCGCCCGTCACCAGGGCCACACGTCCTGCAAGTAGTTTCGCCGTCATCATGCCGCTCCTTCTCTGCCGCCTATCGCCTCACCAGTTCATCGTCGCCGGTACGGTCAAACCACGCAGCGTCTCGGAGGCACTATCCCATTGCTCATCAAACCCAATCGAGACCGAGCTATAGCCCAGCAATTGGCGTAGAGTCGGTGACGTGCCCTGCATCACCTCGGGGTCCAGCACCAGCGGGAAATTGATCATCGGCCGGCACCAGGGCGGGCAATACCCGACAATAACAGCGGCCCGTTCGCGGTCCGCCGAAACATTGGCACCCGTGCCGTGCAGCAGCATGTCCGAGTAAATAATGAGCGACCCAGGTGCCGTCTCAGCCGGCACCGATTCATAAAATGTCGCGCCCGTCATATCAACGCGATCATTCCACAAATGGCTACCCGGCACCACGCGGGTGGCCCCATTCTCGGCGTCAAACGGGTCCAGACACCAAATGAAGCGTGATTGCAACGGCTTAGTCAGATCGTGGAAATCCATGCCCCGATCAAGATGGATAAACTGCTCGGCACTGCCAGGGCGTGTCACGTTGGCCCCGTAGCTATGCACCAGATAGCTCTCATTCAGCAGCGTCGGCCCCAGAATATATTTGGTCAGCTCAAGTGCTACAGGATGCTCCAGAAAATCCCGGAACACACGATGCCGGTTAGGCAGGCGGCTCAAACGGCGGTTCTTATCATCCGGGTCGGTAAAGAACTTGCTGACCCGGTTCTTATCGATGGCTTCCTCGCGCGCGATTTCATCCACCAGAATCTGCTTTGCGGTCCGCGCCTCATCCTGCGTCAGAACATCGGCCAGGATCGCATAGCCCGCCCGATCCAGATCCTTACGAACCTGCTCCAGACTGCGCGTCGGCTGCGGCAACGGGCCCACGAAATCAACCTGCACCACCTTGCGCACTGGCGCACTAATGTCCGTATATTCGCCTTGCTTTACAGCTTGCCCAACAGCCATTTCTCTCTCCTATTATATTGTTATCCCGATGTAACCAAGACTTTACCCACATGAAACCCGAAGCAGCATCCGCCAGGATCAAGCCATGCCCACATTCCGCATCACCCCGCCTCGGCAACAATCTGGCGACAGGCATCGCCAGGTGTAACCCCCTCAGTCCATTCTCTCAGCATGTTATCAATCCAGATGATGGCGCTCACCATTTCGCTTTGCAGCAGCCTGTCATCAAACCTGGTTTTCATCGTCTTATATTCGTCGTCGCTGAACCTCTGCAAATAAGGTACGATGATGCCAACGATTGTGCCTAAGGCCGTAGAGAATACCGACGCTTTGTACTGCAGCAGTAACTTATCCGCATCCAGCTTCAAGCCGCCGTGTTCGGCATATTCCTTAACGAAGGTATAAACGACGTCCCGCCGCAGCTCCAAATAGATGTCAGGATCAGGCATCATCAACATGCCGCTGAGCGCCTGCGCGATGCTCATCTGCCCCGCCCCGCCCCAGTCGAGTAACCCGACGTTAAGCTCGCCCGCCTCGTCACGCCAAAACCAGGCATTGTCGATATTGAGATTGGGATGGCACAGCCCGGTATAATCGACATCCTTATGCAAATAGGCCGTCACAATGTGACTATGTGACAGACCAAAAAGCAAATCCTCGCGCCAGCGCTTGAGAAATTCCGTCGTCGTTGTTTCAGCCAAAAACAGTTGCGGCGCAACGCGCGAGACAAAATCGATCAGCTGATCAACATTGAGTTCAGGAGTCGCGATATGATGAAACTCACGCGCGGCGCGGGCGAAGGGAAAATCCTTTTCCAGATCATAACCAAGAGCGCCGGTTTTTTGTGCCGCGACCAGTTTCGCCAAGGCCTTGGTCAAAACGCGGTAATGATCTCGCACCTCAGGAACCCGGTCGTCACGGCCCTTTCTGTAAGCGGGCTCAATAGGTGCCACGCCAAAGCCAATACGGCCGGTAATCAAAATATAGTTGGATGTCGCCGTGCAGTAGTCACCAAAATAATATTTGGCCACCGGCACCGGCAGCACGCCCGTGCCGGAAAGCCGCATCATGGCAACTTCACCATGGGACATTCTCGCCAGGCCAAACTTGAAATGCATATCCGCCGGCGGGAACTTCACAAACAGTTCAGCTTGCAGGCCGGGCTCAGGCTTCGCATAGGCAACGGTCAAAAACGCGTTTTCAGAGGCCCCCGTAATGCCCAGGCGTCTTAACTCCACGACCTCTGTGACGGCATTATCTTCGGAAATCGCTCCAGAAGCCCTGAACGCCTTCGTCAAAAACGCCGCGCCAAACTCGCGCAGCGACTCAATGGTAAACGGAAATTCCAGCCCGTACTCATCGCCAGGGGCCAGCTCCTCATGCCTTTTTTCAAAAACATCAAAATCCAGCTTCAACGATGGCACCGGCGCTGCCGGTTCGAGATGTTCAGCATCCAGCCAGCCCGCCGGAGAACTGATCCGCACGCGCGCACGGCCATTGTCAGCCAACGCAATTTCGGCGCTCAGAACAATCGTCTCCTGCGGCAGATGATGGAGTACCTCTGACGTTGCAAACTTATCGCCGGTAACAGGCGCGCCTGCACTGGATTTAATCCTGTATCTTTGCCCCGGCACTACGGTTTTCAGATCATCCAACACACGCGCTTCCTTCAAAAAATAAAAACGGCTCGCAGAAACCACACAAATACAAAGCAGACGATCCCGCCACACACCGCAGAGGCGCGTTTGCCCAACCAGAGTGGGCGGGACGTATCTTCACTCGATCAGCCCTGAGACTGGCTCACCTGCAAAACATTGCCTTCGACATCTGCAACAAAGATATGCCCGAAGCCCGAGGCATTATCCGCCCCGCTCTTATCCAGAACACGCCCGCCCGCCGCTTCAACCCGCGCCGCAAATGCCTCCAAATCCTTTGCCGCAAAGCCAAGAATCACTTCATCATTTGCAGGCTTTGGCGCATCCTTAAATTTTGCCAAAACGAACAAGGGGCCACCCTTATAAGTCGGCAAATAGACAATTTCGCTGATCTTGCGCCCGATGATTTCCGCCTCAACCCTCTGCATTTCGATGAGGCCGCACACGGACGCATAGAAGGCCGCAGCCTTTTCCAGATCATCGACCAGCAATTTGGTAAACATAAAATCCGTATCCAAGCTACGGCCGTGCGGTATTTCATAAGCCACGATGAGTCTCCCGAAGTTTTAGATGGTTAAGTGTAACATATATCGGGCTTACAAGTCCCGAATTGTGCATGGGATGCGAATCTCGCCTCAGCGCCGCCAAGGTAACCTTGCCGCACGCATCCCCCGCCCTCACCCTGTCAGTCCGGGCACGCTCTCGGTCTATATCCACCATTTCGGCCCCATCCTTGGATCGGTTATTCATATTTTAACATGCGGGGAGAACACCCGTCACACATCCCGTTTACTAAATACAACGCTTGGTGTAGTTGTACAAGCATATTTTCGCAAACACGATCTTAAAAACCTATACTTGGCGTTTTTGCGTTGAAGTACCCTAAGTTTTCGCCGCGAACAAACGATTTTCTGTCCTATAACATCCCGGAGCGATGTATGACCAGCGTTGCCGCGCGCGGCCTTACCCCGCTCCGCCTCTCTCCCCTTTCAAGCAGCCTCTTGCCGAACCACCCCAACCGCTATTTTAACAAACAATCGCATAAATTTGGCGTGCGGGCTGGGATCAGCCTAAATGCCGGCCGGACAAAGGAGCAGCTATAGAATGGCCAAGGCGCTAATGGGACGAAAAGGCCGGCCGACAGCGGATGACTCGCGTGAAAAAATGGCTCTGGTGCTGGATGCCGCACGGGAGGAATTCGCAAGGTTAGGCTACCGTGCCGTCACCATGCGCGCCGTGGCGGACAAGGCGCAGGTTTCAACCCGCACACTCTATAACCGCTATGCTGACAAACTCAGCCTGTTCACGGCCTGCCTTGACCAAAGCGGCGATTATTTTCCACGCCCGGACGCAAAAGCGGGAGAGACGCCGCTGGTGGTGCTGCGCCGTTATGCTACCGCACTGGTGCATTCGCTGTCCTCGGATACGAGCCTGCGCCTCAGCATGATGGTCTACCGGGAAGGTTCAGAATTCCCGGAATTGCTAACCGCCGCGGAGGATAACCAAATACGCTACCTCATCCGCCCGCTTGCCCTGTACCTGCAAACTCTGCAGGTCGAGTCACGCGAGTCGGAAGCAAAAGCCCGGCTCTTCATCGCCATGGCGCTCTCCGAGTGGCAACAACGCGTAACCTTCCGCCACCCGCTCCAGCAAGCCGAGGAACTCGCCAGTCACGCGGCGGTTGTGGCCGAGATTTTCGTGCACGGCTGCGGGCTACCCGGGCAAAGCACGCCGGACGAGACTCACCTTTGGGACATGGCCGGATAGTCAATATAGCCGGCCGCCCCTGCCGTGTAGAGCGTCGTCCGGTCGAACTTCGCCAGTTTCGCGCCGGTACGGAAACGCTCGACCAGATCAGGGTTGGCGATGTAATGGCGCCCGAAGGACACCGCATCGGCCTCCCCGGCTGCCAGCAAGCCCTGCGCCAGCTCCAAATCGAGGCTCTCATTTAAAATTTTCGGGCCCGTCCAGAATTGCCGGGCCAGACCGGCGCTGTCGATCACCTTGTCGCGCAGATCGATCAGATGCAGATACGCCAGCCCGAGCGGTGAGGCCGCTTGCAGCAGCGTGCCAAAAGTTTCACGCGGGTCAGCATCATGCAGATCGTTGAACGGATTGCCTGGGCAAATGCGAAACCCAACGCGCCCCGCGCCCACCGCACTGGCCATCGCCTCCAACGTCTCCAGCACAAAACGCACGCGGTTGGTCACGGAACCGCCATAGCCATCGTTACGCTGGTTGGTGCCGGTTGAGAGAAACTGGGCCGGCAGATAGCCGCTGGTGCAATGCAGCTCCACGCCGTCAAACCCGGCCTCCCGCGCATTGCGCGCCGCCTGTGCGAATTCCTCGATCACGCCGGGGATCTCCGCCGTCTCTAGCGCCCGCGGCAGGTCAAAATCCACCATGCCGGACTCGGTGAACATCTGCCCCTGCGCGCGGATCGCCGAGGGCGCCACCGTTTCCGCGCCTGGGGCCTTGTTGAGCGCGCTGGCAATCCGGCCGACATGCATGATCTGCAGCACAATCGCCCCACCGCGGGCATGCACCGCCTCCGTCACCCGCCGCCAGGCGGTAATCTGTTCCGGGCTATGAATCCCCGGCGTCCGGCAATACCCCTGCCCGGCCTCGCTCGGCTGCGTGCCCTCGGTAATAATCAACCCAGCCGAGGCGCGTTGCCCGTAATAGGTCACATGCAGATCGTCCGGCAGACCGCCAGGGGCGGCGCGGCTGCGGGTCATCGGCGCCATCACCACGCGGTTGGAAATGCGGATGTCACCCAGCGTGCCGGCATCAAAAATCGAGGTCATTTATTCACCTTTTCCCATCAAGCGAGTCATTCATCATTCAGCCCGCATGCGGCCGCGGCGGCGAGATAGCCAAAGGTCATGGCGGGCCCGAGTGTCGAGCCCGCGCCGGGGTAGGAATAGCCCATCACCGAGGCCGCCATGTTGCCGATGGCATAGAGCCCCGGCACCGGCGAACCATCCTCACGCAGCGCCCGCCCCTTGCCATCCGTCACCACACCGCCATTCGTCCCGATATCGCCCAGATGCAGCGGCAGCGCGTAAAACGGCGCCTGCTCCAGTGAGCCCAAGGTGGGGTTGGGGCTGACGCGCGGGTCGCCATAGAGCCGGTCATAGGCGGCATCGCCACGGCCAAAGTCCTCATCCTTGCCGGTGCGCACCATGGTGTTGAAGCGGCCAACCGTCGCGGCCAGCGCCGCTGCCGGCACACCCATCTTGCCCGCCAGCAACTTCAGCGTGGGTGCCTTCAGCAGCACTTGGCGCACCGCCCCCGGGAGCAGCGCATCGGGGATTCCCGGCATCACCGCCCCCACCGGATAGCGCGCGCGGTAGCGCGCGTCGAACACGAACCAGCTCGGCAGCGTCCCCGCCTCGGGCCCGTCCTGTGCCATCATCGCCTCGCCGAACCGATGGTAGCACAAAGCCTCATTGGCAAAACGCCGCCCGGCGCGGTTGACGATGAGCGAATAGGGCAGCGAGCGTTCCATGGTGGAAAGCCGGCCGCGCGGCTCGCCGGGCACCTGGAACACCGGCGCCCACCAGGCGGAATCGAGGTTGCGCAGCGCCGCTCCGGCCTGCTTCGCCATACCGATAGCCTCGCCCGTGTCATAAAGCTGCGCCCCGCTGGAGAGCGTATCGGGAGCGGACTTGATATAATCCGCCCGCATTTTGGCATTCTGCGCAAACCCGCCCGCCGCCAGAACCACGCCCTTGCGCGCGCCAATACGCAAATCCCGCCCCTCATGGCGGACCACCGCGCCCGTCACGCGCCCATCTTCCTCGATCAGCGACACCAGCGGACTATTCAGCCAGAAACCGCCGCCTGCCTTGTCATAGGCCGCGCGCAACAGCCCGAGCAGCGCCGTGCCCATGGTCAGGCGCCGGTCCCGTTTGCTCCGCAACCGCTGCGGAAAATCGAGCCAGTAGCGGCCGATCACCTTGCCCAGCGTCAACGGCCAGCCTTTCGGGCGGAACAGCACCGTATAGGTTTCGTTCATCAGCCAGTTGATGCGTCCCCATAGGCTGGCAGCCGGCGAGGCCGTCTGCATCGTATCGAAAGCCTCACGGGAAAGAATCGTCGAAGGCCAGGCCTTGAGCATCAAATGTGTACGAAAACCCTCGCGGCTGCCCGGCACTTCCGGGTAATAATCAGGGTAGGGCAAGGCGGCAAAACGGGTCCCCGCTTTGTCCTCCACCCAGGCCAGCATTTTATGCGCGGTCTCGACATAGGCGCTGATCTGCGCATCCGCCACGTTATCCGCCGTCAATGCGCGGATATAGCGGAACGCGTCCTTCAGATCGTCAGCATGGCCGGCCGCAGCGGCAAGATGGCTGCCGGGGATCCAGATGCCACCGCCGGAGGTGGCCGAGGTCCCCCCCCATAGCGCACCCTTCTCAACCACCAGCACCTTGGCCCCGCCAAGCGCTGCGCGTAGCGCCGCTGTGAGTCCGCCAGCCCCCGACCCCACGACGAGGAGGTCTATGTCTTGATCGAACGCCATGGTGTCTCCCTTAATTTATTCTCTATATGCGTAGTTTGCGTTCTTTCGGCAAACGCAAACAAGCACCCCTCATACAGTATCAGACCACCACCGGCTGCGGCATGAAGCGCGCCCGGTAGGTGGCGAAGTGTTCTTCTATCCGCGCCGACTCCAGCCCGAAATCCGCCATGCTGTATTTATGCACCGCGCGATCCTCCCGCCGGTTCGCCTCCACCCATTCGCCCATTCCGGCGACAATCTCGTCCGTGACCGGCACGCCCGCCTCGGCCAGCACCCGCTGCCCCTCCTCGATCGGCCGCGCGGTAAGGTCGGCGTAGCGCACATCGATGAAACGTCCGCCGCCGGCCAAGTCACGCTGGCGCATGAACTCACCCAACAGCTCCGCCAGCCGCCCTTCCCAGAACCGCGCCACGCTGGCGCGGTCAATGCTGGAGCCGCCCATGGCATACAGCACCGCCTCCATGCTGGCATAAGAGGGCAAGGTCGCCACCGGGTCGCGGTGCGTCATCACAATCTTCGCACTGGGGAAGGTTTCCAGCAGCGCGTCAAGCGCCATCAGATGCCCCGGCGTCTTCAGCACCCATTTGGCGCCCTTACGGCTCTTATCCTGCCATTGCAGCGATTGCAGAATCTGCTTGAGATCGGCATAGCAGCGCATGCGGCTATGCTGCATCAGCCAGGCGGCATAGCTTGGCACGTAATACATGCCCTCAATCATCGTGCTTGAGAAAAGCTGGCCCAGAATAATCAGTTCCTCGTCCGGCTGGTCGATGCTCATCGGGTGGATCGACAGCAGATCCGGCGCATGTTCGAGCATATAATCCATAATACCCTGCGCCGCGGCGCGGCGCGGCGCCTGGTCATCGGGCGCGTCGCCAGGGAACGGGGCATAATTCTGCGCTTCCCACCAGCGCACGCCGGTCATGCCCGGCGCACTGGCCAGCATACGGTGCAACATGGTGGTGCCGGTCCGCGGCAAGCCCACCAGCACCGCAGCCACCTCCACCTGCTCCTGCAAAATTTCCGGGTGGCGGCGGATAAGATCCACATGCGCCAGCCGGTTGGACAGCGCCCGCACAATCATCGCTTCGGCCCCGGCCACGCCCGCCGCATCCAGCCGCGCCTCGTTGTTCAAGGCCGGGATCAACGCATCGAGATTCTCGAAAATCCATGGATCGCCGAAATCCTCAAGCCCGGTTTGCACCTGCGCCCGGCGCGCCAGAACCTGACGGCCGGCAACAGAATTGGAAATGGACACGCCTCACCCTCCGTGATTCAACAACAATACCAAGCCGCACTGTAGCGTTTTTTCTCCCGGCGCAGCCAGGCCGCGGCTTGCGGCAAATTCTTAATTTTATGAATTTGCACGAAAAATTATATAATACAAACCGCATATCATTGACAAACGTTAAATTAAACAAGATTATGCGTATTAAACGATATCTAACCAAACGACAGTACCGGGCACAAGCCGGCACATCCGGGGATGGAAAACATGAAGCGTCTCGAAGGAAAAGTTGCCATTATCAGTGGTGCCGCGCAGGGAATGGGCGCTGCCACCGCCCGTATTTTCGCGGCCCAGGGCGCCAAAATCGTTATTGGCGACGTACAGGCCGATAAATTGCACGAGGTCGCTGTGTCCATTGGTCCGGCCGCAATCGCGGTGAAGCTGGATGTGCGCGAGGAAGCCGACTGGCAGAACGCCGTTGCCACCGCGGTGGAAAAATTCGGCAAGCTCACCACCCTGGTCAATAATGCCGCCGTGGTGCTGTTCGGCGCCACCGAGGAGTTGGATAAACAGGCGGCGCAGCGCCTGCTGGACATCAACGTCATCGGCACGCTGATGGGAGTGAAGCATGCCGTGCCCGCCTTGCGCGCCAATGGCGGCGGCGTCATCGTCAACATCTCCTCCATCGACGGGCTGACCGGCTTCAACGGCCGCATCGCCTACACCGCCAGCAAATGGGCCGTGCGCGGCATCACCAAGGCGCTCGCCTATGAATACGGGCCCGAGGGTATCCGCGTCATCTCAGTGCATCCGGGCGGCGTCAACACCATTATGGGCAACCCCTACGGGCAGCCCGCCGAGGAACTGCGCGAGGGCTACCGCCGCGTGCCGCTGCAGCGCATCGGTGAACCCGAGGATATTGCCCGCGTCACCGCCTTTGCCGCGAGCGACGAAGCCGCTTACGTCACCGGCGCCGAAATCGCGGTGGATGGCGGCTGGACCGCCGGACATTACGAAGCCATGCTGCCCGGTGGCGCGGCCTACGTGAAGGGCTAAGACGCGGCGTTCATAGGGGGCAGGCATGGATATCAAGACGGCCACCGACATCATTGAAATCCAGTCTTTGCTGGCGCGCTATGTCTACGCCATCGACGACAAAGATTTTGACCAGCTCGATACCGTGTTCACCTCTGATGCCGAGATCGACTACACCGCCACCGGCGGTGTGCGCGGGCAATATGCGCAAATTAAACCCTGGCTGGCGCGGGCGCTGGCGGGCTTCCCGCGCACCCAGCACCTCATCGGCCTGCCGCTCATCACCCTGCAGGGCGATACCGCCCGCGCCCGCACCATGCTGTTCAACCCCATGCAGCCCGCCAGTGGTCCGCTCTTCTTCTGCGGTGCCACGTATGCGGACGAGCTGGTCCGCACACCGCAAGGCTGGCGCATCACCCGCCGTACCGAAACCGATGCCTGGTTCAAGAACCCGCCGGAAGGCGGCATCGTTCCACCGCTGGAGGAGTAATTCATGACCGACGCCTTCTCACCCGTCACCATCGGGCCGCTAACTCTACGTAACCGGTTCATCCGCTCCGGTGCCAACGAGATGATGACCAAGAACTGCCAGCCCACCAAGGCATTGCTGGAGCTGCATCGCGCCTTGGCCAAAGGCGGTGTGGGCATGACCACGCTGGCCTATGTCGCGGTCAGCCCGGATGGCCGCACCTTTCTCGACCAGGGCGTGATGAACGAGGCCGCGCTGCCGCATTATCGCGCCATCGCCGCGGCGGTCCATGCCGAGGGTGCCAAAATCTCGGCCCAGATCACCCATGCCGGCAGCTTCGTGCAGCACAAGGAACTCACCACCAAACGCGCCATGACCGCGAGCGGGGGGCTCGACCTCATGGGCGTGATGCTCGGGCGCGTCTTCCAGCACCAGATGACCCGCGCCGACATGGACCAGGTTACGGCCGAATTCGTGCGTACCGCGCTGCTGGCCGAACAGGCTGGGTTCGACGCCGTGGAAATCCATATGGGCCATGGCTACATGCTCAACCAGTTCATCTCGCCGCTCTCCAACAAGCGCCACGACGAATATGGCGGCAGCGCCGAAAATCGGGTACGCTTCCCCGCCGAGGTGCTGAAAGCCGTGAAGCAGGCGGTCGGCGGGCGCCTCGCCGTGCTGGCGAAAATCAACCTGATGGATGGCGTGGCCAAAGGTGCCACCGTGGCCGATGCCATCGTCACGGCCCGCGCCCTGGAAGCAGCCGGGGCCGACATGCTGGTGCTCTCCGCCGGACGCAACATTGAGGCCAGCTGGCAGATTTTCGGCAGCCCCCTGCCCTACGAGGATCTCGGCAAGATGCAGAGCGGCATATTGGCGAAGCTGCAATTCTCCCTGCTGAAGCTCTCCACGCCGAAAAATCTGAAATTCCACGAGCTGTATCTGCTCGAAGCCGCCCGTCAGGTCCGCGCCGCGGTGAAAATGGATATCGCCTATCTCGGCGGCGTGCAGTCCCGCATCGCGGCGGAACAGGTGCTGGGCGAAGGCTTTAACGCCGTGGTCATGGCCCGTGCGCTGGTACACGACCCGGACCTCGTCAATAAATTCCAGGCCAATCCGGCCCATCACTCCGGTTGCACCGCCTGCAACCGCTGCGTCGCCGCCATGTATGGGGCGTCTGGAACCTATTGCCCGGTTGTAGGCAACGCGCTGGACCCTGCCTGGAAGCAGATCCCCCCCGGAAATATTGCTCATGCTGCTTAAAGGCAAAACCATCATCGTCAGCGGCGTCGGCCCCGGCATGGGCCGGGCCCTGGCGCGGCTGGCCGCCGAGGCCGGCGCCAATATCGTGCTTGGCGCGCGCAACCAGGCCTTCCTGGAGGAGGTCGCAGCCGACATCACCCAGGCCGGCGGCCAGGCCCTGGCGCTGTCCACCGATGTCAGCCAGTCCGCGCAATGCCAGGCCCTGGCGGCGGCGGCGGTGGCGCGCTTCGGGCGCATCGACGGGCTGATCAACAGCGCCTATTTCCATGGCAACTGGGCGACCACCGATATCGCCGACCCGGAAGATTTTCTGCGCTGCTACGCGGTGAACTGCGCCGGCGCGCTGCGCATGGCGCAGGCCTGCCTGCCCGCCATGCAGGCGGGCGGCGGCGGCGCCATCGCTAACATCTCCACCATGGCCACGGTCAAACCCTTCCCCGGCGAGGTCGCCTACGCCGCGGCCAAAGGCGGGTTGAACGCGCTCACCCGCCACATGGCCAAGGATTTCGGCAAGTTCAACATCCGCGTCAACGTGCTGCGCATGGGCTGGATCGGCGGCGCGCCGGTGCAGCAACATATCGAAAACGAAGTCGCCGCCGGGCGCAAGCGCGAGGATGTGGTCGGCGCCATCACCCAGAACATCCCGCTCGGCATCATCCCGCCCGAGGATGATTGCGCCCGCGCGGTGCTGTTCTTCCTCTCCGACTATTCCAAAGTCGTCACCGGCGCGTCGCTCGACGTGAATGGCGGCGAGTACATGGCACCCTAGGAGCCAACCGATGACTGCCCCCACACCCGCCGCCGCTTGGCGCGATTTCTGCCGCCGCCTGGAGAGTTTGGGGGATTTCGTCGAAGCTGCCCCCTTCAACCAGGAGCCCCTCGATCAGGCCGAGGGGCTCCGCTACATCACCCGCCTGCTGCGCATCGCGCTCGACATGCAGATGGAAAACGCCGATCCGGATTTTCCGCATTTCTATCCGGCCTCGCACGCCACAGCGAAAATCGGTGCCGATAACCCCGATAATATTTACATGAACGCCTCCATCAGCGGCGCGCGGCGCTACCGGCTCTGGGGCAAACGCAACACCGTGCCGGTGCTCAGCATCGGCACCAAAGCCAACCGCTACGCCATAGACGGCACGATGGCTTCAACCGGCGAGATCGATTCCGCGGACATCAAGTTCCGCCCGGATGGCAGCTTCGAGATCATCGTCAGCCCCACGCGCGAGGGTGAGAACTGGCTGCCTCTGGCGACGGACAGCTCAATGCTGATCGTGCGCCAGACCTTTCTGGACCACGCCAATGAAATCCCCGCCGTGGTGAACATCGAGGCGCTTGATGCCCCCACCGCCACCCCGGTGCCGCTTGATGCCACCTTGCTGGCACAGCGTCTTGCCCGCAGCATCTCCTTTGTCGAAGGCACGGCGAAAACCTTCGCCGGCTGGACCAACATGCTGGTGGCCGAACAGAACAACGCCATCGCCACGGTGGACCAGAGCATGTTCTACCGCGCTGGCGGCGACCCCACCATCTTCTATCTGCACGGCTACTGGAAAATTGGCGCAAACGAGGCGCTGGTGATCGAAACCCCAATCCCCGCCTGCATATTCTGGAATTTCCAATGCGACAATGTGTGGTTCGAATCGCTCGACTACCGGCACCACCGCATTCATGTAAACGGCCACAGCGCGAAGCTGAACCCGGACGGCACGCTCACCTTGGTGCTCGCCGCGCGCGACCCCGGTTTTGGCAACTGGATCGACACCGCCGGGCACAATCACGGCACCATGCTGCTGCGCTGGATTGGCGCCACCGAACACCCT
>Ga0182014_10004239_pt1 | contig 16580 bp, 14 predicted proteins | sample 612S2DmetaG_FD_120489 | JGI IMG/M metagenome (GOLD analysis project Ga0182014, IMG submission 120489) | Permafrost microbial communities from Stordalen Mire, Sweden - 612S2D metaG | ecosystem: Environmental > Terrestrial > Soil > Wetlands > Permafrost | place: Sweden: Stordalen | collected... | reverse complement strand
TCCGGGTCCGCTGCTTCGTAGATGCCCGATCGGCTAATGCCGGGCTGGTACCGGGCTGACCGCCACGGCCTGCAACTGCGACTGCCGCAAGGTCCGGAACTCATCGCTACGGGCGGCCGCAGATGCCATTCGCGGCTATGCCGAGGCCCTCGGCTGGACGGTCGGGTCGCCTAGGCCCGCCAGTTCCAAGTTGTCAGCGGGCCTTGGAGTACCCGGCTGGGCTGTGCCTGGGATCCGGCTGCCTCAGCCGATCCAGAGAATGTCGAAAATGCGGATCAGTTCGGCGGCCTCGCCGACCCTGAACGACAGCAAGCCGTAGCCCGCACCAAATACCGTCCGGCGATAGGCAGGATCGTTGCCGGGCGGTATCACGGCCGCATCCCACGGCTCCAGGACCAGGACGGCGACGCGCTCTGCTAAAGGCGTCGAAAGCTGCCGCCGCGGCCTTCGCGCACAATGCCCTCGTCGGCGGCACACCCGGCTACCGGGAGCTTGTGCCGGATCCACAGGTTCCAGAGGATCCCGCACAGCTTGGCGGCTGGCTCACGCGGAACGTGCTGCGGCCGTCCATGCCGCTATTCGACGAGGCCCGCCGGGTCGTACACGAGGACCCCCGCATCCGCGACACTGCCGCGTACAGTTCGGTGCTCGCGGCCGTGGCGGCGGGAGAGTCGTCGCCGACGAAGATCGGCGGCCTGCTCGGCCGTCCGGCTACCTCCCTGACGCACCAGCTGACCACGCTGGCCTCGGCCGGGTTCATCGACCGCCGGCACGACCTGCTCTTGGACCGGTGCGTGCCGTCGCGGCGGCGAGCCATGCCCGGATCTGGTCGTGATGGGCAGACCACGCCGTCCACGCCGCCCTGGCCATGTCGGCGACGAGGCCGGGCCGGTCTTGCCCGGGGGCGTCCGCGAGGTCACGCACGGTGAGCTGGTAGGCGCCGGGCCTGGGTACGAGCAGCGGGTACTCGCGGCCGGTCCACGTGCCGATCATGCGCCGCAGCCGTGTCCCGGGGATGCCCTGCTCCAGCGACGCGCACAGGCTCATCAGGTGCACCGCGACGGACTGGCGGTTGCGCCGGTCGGGGTTGGCGGCGTGCTGGACCGCATACGAGTCCACCAGGTGCTGGATCAGCGTCGGCGCGCCGTGGCCGGCGGCCAGGGATGCTTTCCAGTCCTCGAGCCCGCAATACAGCGCCCAGCATCCCGGGGCGGCGTGCATGTAAGCGTGGATGGGGCCGGGCGCATCCGGGACCATCGCACCGCAGCCGGAGCACCCTACTTCGCGCACGGCCGCACGATAGCGGCCCTGCGCCAACTTCTGGTAGCTGATACCCCTCGGGCAGATTGGCGAGCCAGGCCATTACAAGCCGGCGCAAACTGCGTTCGGCCTTGATGCCGTTCCTGGTAGCGCCCTGAATGTCCGGCGTCAGCCGCTAGCGGTCGGCGTGCAGCGCGGTCCGGGCCTGGCCGGCGAGCTTGATCGTTTCCGTTACGTCTGGGTCGTCGGCGGTGGGCTGCAGGACGACGGTGGTCGCGCCGGCCCTTGCGTAGGTGCCGATGATGTGCGCGACGTCGGCGGCCGACCCGACGGCGGCGCATTCGGCCGGCGCCGCCGGGGAGGGGTTAGCAGGCTGCGGCGGGGCGGCGGCGAGCTCCGCCTCGGCCCGATCCTTAGCGCCCGGCCCGGCCGCGCACAGCAGGTACACGACCACCTCGTGCGGCCGGGCCGCGGCTGCCATGGCGACCGCCCGCCGGACGCCGTCGGGCGTGATGCCGGCATCCAGGACCAGGCCGTCGGCGATCTCGCCGGCCAGGGCGATCGTCCTCGGGCCCCGGGCGCCGATCAGGAGCGGTGGGACGGCCTGCGGCGGCCAGTCCAGGGCGACATCGTCCAGCCGGACGTACTGCCCGCTGACGGTGACCGTCTCGCCGTTCAGCAGCGAGCGGACCGCCGTCACCCACTCCAGCAGCAGGGTCATTGGCGAGCGTACCCCGGCTCCCACCTGGTCCATCCAGGCCAGGACGCCATGCCCGGCGGCCGGGACGAAGCGGCCGGGAAACATCCGGGCCAGCGCCGCGACCTCCATCGCCGCCAGCGCCGGGTTGCGGAGCGGCACCGGCATCAGGCCCAGGCCGACCCGCGCCGAAGCAGTCCAGGCGAGCGCAGCGCCGGCGGTTGCCATGCTGCCCTCGCAGAAGCAGTCTTCCCACAACCAGACGTCGTCGAGGCCAGCCTCCTCGGCCGACACGACAAAATCGTGCAGCCGCTCGGGCGGCAACTGCGGGCGGAATACCACGCCCACCCTGATTCCGGCCCCAGCATGCTGATCGGTGGTCATGGCCGAGATGGTAACGCCGGGTCCTGACCGTCAGATCTTCGGTCGCTTCTTGCCGCGTCAGATTCGGTGCTCGCCGGAAACCTGCCGGCCGGCACGTCGAAACCGCTGGCCCGGTTCAGCGGCCCGGATACGGAGGCCGTTCTCGACGTCATTGCCCGTGCGACGGCGACCTCTCCGGAAACCCTCCGCGCCGAATGCGAGGTCCGCGACGCGGCCTACCTCGCCTCCGATCTCCGCCTCGCGCTCGAGCACCCCGATGCCCATGCGCGGATGGCTGCCGACCGTCTCCGTGGACTGGAGGAACTCATCGCCGGGCGCTACTGGTGGCGTCACACCCGGTGATGCCAAGAGTCGGACTTCAAAAGCCGCGATGCCGCGTTGGTCACAGCCTGGCGAGATCACGCCGACCTTTGCAGCTACTTAACGGAGGCGGCGGGATCTGCCGTCCGGCCGAGTTTCTGCACGAAGCTGACGCCGTCCCCGATGGGGATCAGGACCACTTTGACGCGAGGATCGGCGGCGATCGTTTCGTTGAGGGAACGGATCGCGGCGACGTCCTTGCCGCCCGCGAGATCGCCGGTGACGTGGCCACCCTGGAGCATGTTGTCCAGGAGCATCAGGCCTCCCGGGCGCAGCCGGGTCAGCACCTCTTCGTAGTACCGGGCGTAGCCCGTCTTGTCGGCGTCGATGAACGCGAAGTCGAATTGCTCGCCCGGCGGCAGCGAGCGCAGGGTCTGCAGGGCCGGGCCGATCCGCAGCTCGATCCTTTCGGCGATCCCGGCTTCCTGCCAGGCCTTCCGGGCGATCGACGTCCATTCCTTGCTGACGTCACAGCACAGCAGGTGCCCGCCGGGCCCCAGGCCCCGTGCCACCGCCAGCGCCGAATAGCCGGTGAACGTGCCGATCTCCACCGCGCGCGTGGCTCCCATGGCCCGGACCAGCATCTCCATCAGCACGGCCTGGTCATCACCGATCTGCATGCCGGCGGCCCGGCCGGTCTTAGCCCGCGTGATGCGCTGCAGGTCCAGCTGGCCGGCATCGGGCGGGGTGGAATGCGCTGCCGCGTAGCCATCGATCACCGCATCAATGAACTGGCTCCGCCTGCGAGCGGCCGCTGAGACCATATCCGTACCTCTCCTTCGAGGCTGCCACCTGACCCATTCATGAATACCAGGTGCCGTTCATCTCACGCCCCAAGCAACAAGCCTCTTCACCAGCCGATCGTAAAGGCCCGCCCGCTGCCCAGGCCATCCTCCGCACGGCTGATCCGCCGTGCCCTACCTGCGGCGGATTTCTGTCGCCGGGAGGACCCGGGCTAAGGCGGGGGAGGTCGGGCGGGTGGTGGCCAACTGGTCGCGCTCGGTCCTGATCGCGGCGGTGAGCGTCTCCACGTCGTACGCCCCGTAGTGGCGCTGCCCGTTGATGAAGAACGTGGGTGTCCCGGACACGCCGGACAGGTCCGCCGACTCGAGATCCTGGGCGACGCGGGTGACGTGGGCGTGACCGCGAATGTCCTCGCGGAACCGGTTCAGGTCGAGGCCCAGCGTCGTCGCGTGGCGCACGAGGTCCGGGATGCGCAGCTCGTCCTGGTGCTGCAGGAGCAGGTCGTGCATCTCCCAGAACGCGCCCTGGGCGCCCGCCGCTTCGGCCGCTTCCGCCGCGAGCTGGGCGTTCGGGTGCACGTCGGTGAGCGGCAGGTGCCGCCACACGTACCGGATGGTGGTGTCGGTCAGCAGGTCCCGTACCACCGGCTCGGCCTGCCCGCAGTAGGGGCATTCGAAGTCCCCGAACTCGATGACGGTGATGTCCGCCTTCCGCGGCCCGCGGATGTGGTCGCGGTCCGGATCGACCTCGGGGATCAGATCCTGGATCAGCTTGGTATCGCCGAACATGGCGCGCACGCGCCGGTCGGCCGGGAGCAGCCGGACCACGCTGAGCACGGCCCAGGTCGCCACCGCGGCCACGAACGCGGCCGACAGCGCGCCGAGTTTGGCCTCGGCCAGTTCCGCGCCCTGGAACGCGCGCGTGGCGATCAGCAGCGCCACCGTGAAGCCGATCCCGGCGATGGTGCCGCTGCCGGCCACCGCGGCGGCCCCGATCGGCGGGCGGATCCGCCCGTGGCTCAGCCGGGTGACGGCCCGGGAACTGGCGATCACGGCGATCGGCTTGCCGGCCACGTAGCCGATCAGCACCCCGAGGGTGACGGGGGAGGTGTACGCCCGGGCCAGGAACCCCGCGTTCACCACGATTCCCGCGTTGGCCAGGGCGAACAACGGCACGATCACGTAGCTGGTCCACGGGTGGTAGAACGCCTGCAGACGTTCGTTCGGGGAAAGCACAGAGACCAGCCCCACCTGCGCCGAACGGGCGAGTTCGGGGGTTGGCTGCTCACGGAAACGGCGGACCAGCACCGTCGCGTCCTCCAGTTCGCCGCGCACCGGCGTGTACGCGGGCGCGGCCAGCCCGATGGCCAGGCCCGCCGCCACCGGGTCGATCCCGCTGGTCCGCAGCGCCGCCCACATCACGATGCCCAGGATGGCGAACACCGAGCGCCGCTGCAGCCGGAACCTGACCGCGAGCAGCAGCAGCGCGAACGCGACGAGCGCCATGCCCAGCGGCATGAAGCTGATCCGGTCGCTGTAGAACGCCGCGATGACCAGCAGCGCGACCAGGTCGTCGACGACGAAGACGGTGAGCACGAAGACGCGCATCCGGTCCGGGACGTCGCGGCCCATGATGGCGAGCAGGCCGAGGGCGAGGGCCGTGTCGGTCGACATGGCCACCCCCCAGCCGTGCGCGCTCGGACGGCCCGCGTTGATCGCCAGGTAGATCGCGACCGGGATCACCATCCCGGCCAGCCCGGCCACCAGCGGGAGCGTGAACCGCCGGCGCTCGCGCAGGTCGCCCAGATCGAACTCGCGCCGGGTTTCCAGCCCGACGACCAGGAAGAACAGCGCCATCAGCCCGCTGTTGAGCCACGTCCGCAGGTCCTGGGAGATGCCGAACGGCCCGGCCCCGATCGACAGCCGGGCGTGCCAGAACGACTCGTAGCTGGCGTCGCTGGCGTTGGCCCAGATCATCGCGGCGGCGATCCCCGTCACCAGGACCATGGCGCTGCCGGACTCGGTGCGCAGGAACTCGCGCAGCGGAGCCGACCGGTTCCGTGCCCACAGCGTCCGCCCCGGCGATTCCGTCATCCCCCAGGGTTATCAAGTCCGGGATGTGGCGGGTCCCCTGGGGTAGGCACGGGGGCCGGTGCGGCCTGGGCAGGCCTTCCACCAGCTGCGATCATGAATGGCAAGGTAACGGCGCCCGTGCCGCGCCCGCGGTGCCCGGAGGTGGAATGGCAGACCCGGAGGTGGAATGGCAGGAAAGTGGCCCGGCGCGGCCGGCCTGATCTGCGTGCTCGGCGACGCCCATCTGGACGTGGTCGTGCGTGTCTCCGGCCCGGTGGCCGAAGAGACCGACACGCCCGCCCAGACGCTGGTGGGGGTGGGCGGGCAGGCCGCCAACGTGGCCGCCTGGATCGCCCGGCTGGGCGGCCGGGCCCGGCTGATCGCGGCCCGCGGCCGTGACCCCGCGGCGCACCTGGTCGCCGCCGAACTGGCCCGCCTGGGCGTCGACCTGGCCGGCCCGGTTCTGGACGGGCGTACCGGCGTGGTGGTCTCGCTGTCGCAGGGCGGCCGGTCCCGGTCGATGCTGACCGACCGCGGGGTGGGGCCGGAGCTTGCCCCCGGGGCGGTCGACGCCCGCTGGCTGGCGGGCTGCGGGTGGCTGCATCTGCCCGCCTATAGCCTGGTCTCCTGGCCGGTCCGGGACGCGGCGCTGGCGGCCGCCGCCCGCGTCCCGTACCGGAGCCTGGACCTGTCGTCGACCGCGGCCGTGACGCAGTTCGGAGTGGGGCGGTTCCGTGAGCTCGCGGCGGGGCTCCGGCCGGACGTGGTGTTCGGCACCGAGGCCGAGACGGCCATGGTCGGTGACATTCCGGGGGCCGAGATGGTGGTGAAGCTCGGCCCGGAGGGCGCCCGCGCCGGCGGCCGCGTCTATCCCGCGTCGCCGGCCACGCCGGTTGACTCGACCGGCGCGGGCGATGCGTTCGCCGCCGGCTACCTGGTCGGCGGGATGGACCTGGCTCTGCGCGCCGCGGCGCGGGCCGTATCGAAGATGGGAGCGATGCCGTGACCCGGGGAACGCTGGGGGACCAGGGAAGGTCAGGGGGCCAGGGAGCTTCGGGGACTCAGCGAACGCCGAGGGCCCAGTACATGCTCGTGACCGAGGAGGTCGCCGGGGCCCTGGCGCAGCAGCGGCCGGTCGTGGCGCTGGAGACGACGCTGGTGTCGCACGGGTTCTCCGAGGGCCGCGGGCTCGCCGCGGCGGTGGAGTCCGAGCGCCGGGTCCGCGAGGCGGGGGCGACGCCGGCCACGGTGGGCATCGTGGACGGCGCCATCCACGTCGGCCTGACCGGGGCCGAGCTGGAACGGTTCGCCGAGGCGGGTACCTCGGCCCGCAAGGTGGGCGCGCGTGACCTGGCCGCCTGCCTGGCGCAGGGCGCGCTCGGCGCCACCACGGTCGGCGGGACGCTGGCCGTCTGCCGCCAGCTCGGTATCCGGTTCATGGGCACCGGGGGGATCGGCGGCGTGCACCGCGGCTTCGCCGAGAGCATGGACATCTCCGGTGACCTGCTGCAGATCGCGCGGACCCCGGCGGTGGTCGTCGCGTCGGGTCCCAAGTCGCTGCTCGACGTGGGCGCGACCGGCGAACTGCTGGAGACGCTCGCCGTCCCGGTCCTCGGCTGGCAGACCGCGACCCTGCCCCGGTTCTACGCCGCCGAGGGCGGCCCGCCGGTGTCCGCCGTGGTCAGCGATTCACCGGAGGTGGCCCGGATCTGCCGGGCGCACTGGCAGTTCGACGGGGCGGGGGGCCTGCTGCTCGCCCGGCCGCCCATCGGCGGCATCGACATCGACGTGCTGATCGACGAGGCCGTCTCCCGGGTCCGGAGCCAGAACCTGGCCGGGCAGGCGGTCACGCCCGCGGTGCTCTCCCTGGTGCACGAGCTCAGCGGCGGCCGCAGCGTCGAGGTCAACCGGCAGCTCATCGAGGACAACGCCGCCCTCGCCGCCGAAACCGCCGTCGCCTACGCCCAGCTCCAGAACTCATAACTCACCCGCCCCCGCGCCCCGCTTTTACCGGACCTGCGTGGGGCAACGGGAGGGCTCCGGGGGGCGGAAGGGGGCGGGAGGGAGCCGGGGTGCGGGCTTAGGAGAATTCCAGGGCGGGGGGGAGGATGGCGCCCAGGAGGGTGCCCATGCGGCCGGCGCTGGCCCGGCCGGCCGCGATTACTTCGCCGTGGCTGAGCGGCTCCCCGGTCATCCCGGCCGCGAGGTTGGTGACCAGGGAAAGGGCCATTACCTCGGCGCCCAGGTGGCGGGCCGCGATGGCCTCCATGACGGTGGACATCCCGATCAGGTCGGCGCCGAGCGTGCGCAGCATGGTGATCTCGGCGGGGGTCTCATAGTGCGGGCCGGGCAGGGCCGCGTACACGCCTTCGGTCAGTTCGGGGTCCGCCTCGCGGGCGAGCCGCCGCAGGCGCGGGGAGTACAGGCTGGTCAGGTCGACGAACCGGGACGGGTACGGCTCCGGCGGCGGCGGCCCGTACAGCGGGGACCGGCCGGTGAGGTTCAGGTGGTCACGGACGATCACCGGCTCGCCGACGCGGTAGGTGTCCCGGATGCCGCCGGCGGCATTGGTCAGCGCAATGATCCGGCAGCCGGCCGCGACCGCCGTGCGGACGTTGTGCACCGAGGCGCTGATCGGGTGCCCCTCGTACAGGTGCGTCCGGCCCAGGAAGACCAGCAGCCGCAACCCGCCGGCGGTCAGCGCCTGGACCGTCCCGGCATGGCCGGGCACCGACGGCGGCGCGAACCCGCCCAGGTCGGCCACCGGGATTTCGGTGACCTCGGCACGGAGCGAGCGCGCCAGGGCGTCCGCGGCCGGGGCCCAGCCCGAGCCGAGCACGACGGCGGCGTCGTACCGGGAGATCCCGGTCAGTTCCGTCAGCCGCGCGGCGCTCCCGGCGGCCGCGACGTAGGGATTGTGCGCGCCGGGCGTGCCTGGTGGGGCTGGAGGGATAGGGGAGCCGGCTGGGGTGGGGGAGCCGGGCGGATCCTGAACGCCGGTCATGACGTGATGTACGGCTGGCCGTCGGCGGCGGGCGCCCGCACCTGGCCGACGAGGCCGGCCACCGCGATGATCGTCGCGACGTACGGCACCATCAGCAGGAAGTCCGACGGCACCGGGACGTTGACGGTGGACAGGATGGACTGCAGCTCGAAGGTGAAGCCGAACAGCAATGCCGCGCCCACTCCGCCCAGCGGCGTCCACCGGCCGAAGATCATGGCCGCCAGCGCGATGTACCCCTTGCCCGACGACATGTCCTTGCCGAACGATCCCACCGACCCGATGGTCAGGAACGCCCCGCCGATCCCGGCCACCAGCCCGGCCAGGATCACGTTGCGGTACCGGGTCAGCTTGACGCTGATGCCCACGGTGTCCGCCGCGGCCGGGTGCTCGCCCACGGCCCGGACCCGCAGCCCCCAGCGTGTGCTGAACAGGCCGACCTGCACCGCCACGATCAGGACGTAGGTGATGTACAGGAACAGCGTCGAGTCGAAGAACACCGGCCCGATGATCGGGATGTCACCCAGCAGCGGGATCTTGATCGGCAGGTAGGTGGACGGCGAGTTCAGCGTGTTGGAGTAGGGGATCAGCACCTTGTCGTACAGGTACCCGGTCAGCCCGGACACGAAGACGTTGAGCACGACCCCGAGGATGATCTGGTCGACCAGGTAGGTGATCGCGAAGACGCCGAGCAGCAGCCCGATCAGGCCGCCGGCCAGCGACCCGGCGATGAGCCCCAGCCAGAGCACCCCGAACGCGCTGGCGAAGATCGCTCCGGCGAACGCGCCGATCAGGAGCTGGCCCTCGATCGCGATGTTGATCACCCCGGAGCGTTCGCACAGGCATCCGGCCAGCGCGCCCAGGATGAGCGGGATCGAGTCGGCCAGCGTGCCCTGGAACTGGTTGATGACGTTGAAACTGTTCACCGACCCCCCGTACGCCCAGCACAGCAGGGCGATCACGAAGAAGGCCAGGGCCAGGCCGATGCTGAGCCGGCGCACCACCTTGCCCAGGTCCATCACGCGCAGCGCGGCCAGCACGATGGTCGCGGCGCCCAGCGCGTACGCGGTCTCCGCCGCGGGCACCTTCAGGTTGGGTACCGTCACCTTCGCGAACGGCTGGGAGAAGGCGAACGTCGCGTCGCCGTGGTGGGCGTACTTACCGAAGACCAGGATGTCGACCAGGCCCAGCACCAGCAGGGTGGCCGGCGCCAGGAACCGGCGGCTGACGCTGAGCGGGATCCGTCCCGTGGCGGCGAGCGTCGTCATGCGTTCCATCCCTTGGACAAGACCTGCCCGGTGCCGCCGGCCCGCGCCGCGCGCAGCCGGTACAGCGCCCGGATCAGCGGCGGGGCCGCGACGAACATGACGATCAGCGCCTGGATGACCTGGACGATGTCGACCGGGGTCTGGGTCGACGCCTGCATCAGCGGGGCGCCCGCGTGCAGCGCGCCGTAGAGCAGGGCGGCCAGCACCACGCCGCCGGGCCGGGCCCGGCCCAGCAGGGCGACGGTGATCGCGTCGATGCCGTAGGTGCCGTAGCTCTGGAAGTTGAGGCTGAAGTCGGTGCCCTGGATGACGGTCGAGGCGGCCAGGCCCGCCAGGCCGCCGGCGATCAGCATGACGAGGATCCAGGTCCGCGGCACGCTCATGCCCGCGCTGCGCGCCGCGTTCGGGTTCGCGCCCACCGTCCGGAACTCGAACCCCAGCGTGCTGCGGCTCATCAGCCACCACACGCCGGCCGCGCACGCCAGCGCGAGCAGGAAGCCGGCGTTGATGCGCAGGTGCGTCCCGGCCAGCAGCGGCAGGTGCGCGTCGCTCGCGATGTTCGGGCTGATCAGGTTCCCGTTCGCGCCCGGCTTCTCCAGCAGCGAGGGCTTGCTCAGCAGGTAGGACAGGAGGTACGCCATGACGTAGTTGGCCATGATCGTCACGATGACCTCGTGCGCGCCGGTCCTGGCCTTGAGCAGGCCCACGAGCATGCCCATCGCGGCGCCGCCGGCGAACCCGCCGAGCACGCAGACGATGACGTGGATGACGGGGGGGAGGCTGACGCCGAAGCCGAGCCAGGTGGCGACCATGGCCCCGCCGATGAACTGGCTCTGGCCGCCGATGTTGAACAGCCCGGCCCGGAACGCGACCGCGACCGACAGGCCCGCCAGGATCAGCGGGGTCGCGTTGACGGCCGTCTCCGACAGCGGGTTGAACACCGCGCTGACCGTGCCGTCGTGCAGCGCGACCGACATCGACTTCTGCTGGAACAGCGCGGCAACCGTGTGCGGGTTGAAGATGGCGCCCTCGAAGATGGCCACGTAGGCGCCCGAGGCCGCGTCCCATGCCTGGGCGATCGCGTTCCCGGGGCTGGAGAACAGGTTGCCCCAGGCGTGCAGCACGGTCGAGTTGGTGAAGGCGATCAGCAGGCCGCCGAGCACGATGGCGGTCACGATGGCCAGGATCGTCACGACGACCGAATTGCCCTCGAGCACCGCGTCCAGGATGGCGCGGCCGAACGGCGGGCGGCCGTGCTCGTCGGCGGCCGTGGGTGCGGGGGCGGACGGCGCGGCGGGGGCCGGCGCGGAGTCGCTCATGTCGGCTTCCCGACGGTCACGGTGGGATCATCGCCGTCGGACCCGGCGGCCCCCGTGGACCCGGCACGCTCCGTGGACCCGGCGGGCTCCGCGGGTTCGGGGGGCCCGGTGGCTCCCGGCGGGGCCTGTTCCGGCGGACCCGGCCCGTCCGGTTGGACGGCTCCCGGCGACGTCCGTTCGGGCGAATCCGGCTGCTCCAAGGAACCCGGCCCGGCGTTCGCGGAGTCTCCCGGCGGGGTCCGTTCCGAAGAATCCGCGGCCCCGTCCCCGGGCGTGCCGATCCCGCCGATGCCGGCCATCAGCAGGCCCAGCTCTTCGACCGGCACGTCGGGCGGCCGGAACCCGGTGAACCGGCCCTCGTACATGACAGCGATCCGGTCCGACAGGGCGTAGATCTCGTCCAGCTCGGAGGACACGAGCACGACGGCCACGCCCTTGTCGCGTTCCTCGATGATGCGCCGGTGCACGAACTCGATCGAGCCGACGTCCAGGCCGCGGGTCGGCTGGCTGGCCAGCAGCAGCCTGACCTCGCGGCCCACCTCACGGGCGAGGATGACCTTCTGCTGGTTGCCGCCGGACAGCGTTTCGACCGGCGCCGAGATCGACTGGGTCCGGATGTCGAATTCCTTGACCCGGCGTTCCGCCGTCGCGCGGATCTCGCCCAGGTTGAGGGCCGGCCCGGACGCGAACGGCGGCCGGTTGTAGGTGTCCAGGATGAGGTTCTCGGACACCGGGAAGGAGCCGACGAGCCCGTCCTGCTGCCGGTCCTCCGGGATATACCCGATGCCGGAGCGCAGCCTCATCGCCGGCGCCGCGTTGGTGATGTCGTGGTCGTTCAGGTGAACCGAGCCGGACGTGACGGGCAGTAGCCCCATCAGCGCCTCGCACAGCTCGGTCTGGCCGTTGCCCTGCACGCCGGCCACGCCCAGGATCTCGCCGGCCCGCACCCGGAACGACAGCCCGTTGACGGCGGCGGTGTGCTCGGCGCCCGGCAGGCCCTCGTGGCCCCCGGGGACGACCAGGTCGCGGACGTCCAGCATCACCCGGCCGGGCTTGGCGGCCGTCTTGGCCACCCGCAGCTGGACCGAGCGGCCGACCATCAGCGCGGCGAGCTCGTCCTCGCTGGTGTGCCGCGGGCGCTCGCCGACCACCCGGCCGCGGCGCAGGATCGTGATCGTGTCGGCAATCGCCTGCACCTCCTTGAGCTTGTGCGAGATGAAGACGATGGCCCGCCCGCTGGCCCGCAGCTCCCGCATGATCCGGAACAGGTCCTCGGTCTCGCCGGGGGTCAGCACGGCCGTGGGCTCGTCCAGGATCAGCACCTGGGCGTCGCGGACCAGCGCCTTCAGGATCTCCACCCGCTGCTGCACGCCGACGGGCAGGTCCCCGGTCAGCGCGTCGGGGTCGACCCGCAGGCCGTACCGTTCGGACAGCTCGCGCACCTTGCGGCGCATCCGGCGCCGGTCCAGCAGCCCCAGCGCCCGGGTCTCCTCGTCGCCCAGGGTGACGTTCTCCGCGACCGTGAACACCGGTACCAGCATGAAGTGCTGATGCACCATGCCGATTCCGGCCGCGATCGCGTCCTTCGGTGAGTGAATGGTCAGCGGCTTGCCGTCGGCCAGGATCGTCCCCTCGTCGGGCTGGGTCAGCCCGTAGAGGATGTTCATCAGCGTGGTCTTGCCGGCCCCGTTCTCACCGAGCAGAGCGTGGATGGTACCCGGAGTGACGGAGAGGTCGATGTGGTCGTTGGCCACGAGGCTGCCGAAGCGCTTCGTGATGCCCTGCAGCTCAAGATTCACCCGCTCGCCCGCCTCATCTCGCCGCGTCCCATCAAGATAGGCCCATCAAAATAGACCTGCCCTGGCATGCGTTTCCCGGCCCGGGGGCACCCCTGCGCCCGGGCCGGGAAACTCGCGCTTCCGGCTTGACTGCCTAACCGGCCAGCACTACCTCGCCGGCGACTAGGCCGGGCTCTTGGTCGGGGTCTGGATCTTCCCGCTGATGATCCCGGCCTTGATCGTGGCCAGCTCGGACTGCAGGCTGGCCGGCACCTTGCTGGCGAAGTCGTTGTACGGCGCCAGCGCCACGCCGCCGTTGGCCAGCGTGCCGATGTAGTTACCGCCCTTGAAACTGCCGTTGGCCGCGCTGACCACGGCGTTCTTCACCGCCGTCTGGATGCCCTTCGTGACGCTGGTGATGAAGTACTTGCAGTACTGCTGGGCGCTGATGCAGCCGTCGGTGTCCACCCACTCCATGTTCACCTTCTGGCTGCCGGCCGCGGCGTCCGCGTTCTGCACCGCCTTCGCCGCGCCCAGGCCGACGTTCCCGGCGACCGGGAAGATGACGTCCGCGCCCTCGGTGATGAACGTCTGGGTGAGCGTCTGCCCGGCCGTCTGGTCGGTGAAGTTGCCGGTGAAGCTGCCGTTCTGGGAGCCCTCGTTCCAGCCGAGGACCTGCACGTGCGCGCCGTGCTTGGAGTTGTAGTACTGCACGCCGTCGTAGAAGCCGTCCATGTAGATCGTCACGGTCGGGAGCTTCTCCCCGCCGAACGTGGCCACCTTGCCCGTCTTGGACATGCCGGCCGCGAGGTAGCCGCCCAGGAACCCGTCCTGCACGGTGTTGAACAGCAGGGCGTCGACGTTGGTCAGGGCCGGGGTGTAGGCGTTGTCCACGATCGCGAACTTGGCGCTCGGGTTGGCCTTCGAAGCGGTCTGCGTGGCGCCCGCCATCAGGAACCCGACGGTCACGATGATGCCGCACTTCTTGCTGATGAACGTGTTGATATTCGGCGTGTAGTCACTTTGCGTGGTGGACTGCAGGTAGGTGACCGAGATCTTGCCCGGGTCGGCGGCCTGCGCCTCCTGCATGCCCTGCCACGACGAGGCGTTGAACGACCGGTCGTCGATTCCGCCGGTGTCGGTGACCATGCAGCCGAGGAATTTGCCCGCGGTGGACGCCGAGCTGGAACCGCCGCTGGGCGTCGAGGACGACGAACTGCTCGGCGACGACGTGCTGTTACCGCACGCCGCGGCGAGCAGGCCCGCTACGGTCAGCGCTGCGCTGGCCGCAAGGGTCTTCTTCACTGGTTACCTCCTGTTTCGCGGGGCACCATTGCCGCCTGTTTCGTGGGCAGTCGCCGCCCCCCCCGATATCACGCTGTTGCGGGCTGTCGCCAGCCCGCGGGCAGCGCACTCGCGCGCTGGCCCGAGCCGCGACACCGAGCTGTGGCACCGATGCGCTGTGATCATTTTTGTTTCGATCCTCTAGATCACCGCAGGTTAGCCCCCAAGCGCCCAGGCGGGAAGAAGCGGGCCGCCCCGGCATCGTTGCGTTGCCAAATCGCAATCGACCTGGGCAATCGGCCTGGACCGGGGCCTGGACCGGGCCTGGACCGGGACGTGCACCGGGGCGGCCCCATGTTCGGGCGCCACCTGCACTGTTATCGTTTCGTGTCGTAAGCAGTCGCGGGTGACGCGTGGCTAAGCGGAGGGGACTGGCGGGTGGGCATTGACTGGACGGCCCTGCGTGCGCTGGCTGCGGAAACGGCGGGACGGGCGCACGCACCGTATTCCCAGCTGCAGGTCGGCGCGGCGGGGCAGGTCAGCGACGGCCGGGTCATCGTCGGCTGCAACGTGGAGAACGCCTCCTTCGGGCTGACCCTGTGCGCCGAATGCGGCCTGGTCTCGGCGCTGCACGCGTCCGGAGGCGGCGCGATCGCGGCCGTCAGCGTCCGCACCCCGGACGGCCGCTGCCTGCTGCCCTGCGGCCGCTGCCGGCAGGTCCTGCTCGAGGCGGGCGGCGCGAGCCTGCTGGTGGACACCGACGCCGGCCCGGTCGAGCTGGGACGGCTGCTCCCGTCCGCGTTCACTGGTTCGGACCTGCCGGGTGCCTGACCCGGCGGCGGCCGGCGGCCCGGCGCCGGTCCCGGCTGCTGGATCGGGTGGCGCGCCGGTCCCGGCTGCGGTCGATTTGATCCATGCTAAACGGGACGGCCGCGGGCTGTCCGAGGATGAGGTGCGCTGGCTCATCGCGGCGTATGTCCGCGGCGAGGTCGCCGACGAACAGATGTCCGCGCTGCTCATGGCCATCTTTTTCCGCGGTCTCGACCCAGGTGAGCTGCGGGTGTGGACCGCCGCGATGATCGCGTCGGGGGAGCGGCTGGACCTGAGCGGCGTCGGTCGGCCCACCGTGGACAAGCACTCGACGGGCGGCGTCGGGGACAAGGTGTCGCTCGTGCTGGCCCCGCTGGTGGCGGCGTGCGGGGGCGCCGTGCCGCAGCTGTCCGGGCGCGGCCTCGGTCACACCGGCGGGACACTGGACAAGCTGGAGGCCATTCCGGGCTGGCGGGCCGCGCTATCCCCGGCCGGGATGATCGCCGTGCTGCGCCGGGTCGGCTGCGTGATCTGCGCCGCCGGTCCCGGGCTCGCCCCGGCCGACCGCAAGCTGTACGCGCTGCGCGACGTCACCGGGACGGTGGAGTCGATCCCGCTCATCGCGAGCTCGATCATGTCGAAGAAGATCGCGGAGGGCACCGCGGCCCTGGTCCTGGACGTCAAGGTGGGCAGCGGTGCGTTCATGACCCGGATCGACGACGCGCGGGAACTGGCCCGGACCATGGTCGTGCTCGGCGAGGAGCAGGGCGTGCGGACCAGCGCGCTGCTCACCGGCATGGACGTCCCGCTCGGCCGCGCGGTCGGCAACGCGCTCGAGGTCGAGGAGTCCGTCGCGGTCCTGCGCGGTGCGGGGCCTGCGGACCTGGTGGAGGTAACGCTGGCGCTGGCCCGGGAGATGCTGCGGCTGGCCGGGATCGACGCCGACCCCGCCGTGGCGCTGGCCGACGGCCGCGCGCTGGAACGCTACCGGGCGATGATCGCGGAGCAGGGCGGCGACCCGGACGCCTCGTTGCCCCGTGCCGAGGTCTCTGCCGTGGTGGCGGCTCCGGAGGCCGGGTGGCTGCGCCGCCTGGACGCCCGTGCGGTCGGGGTGGCCGCCTGGCGGCTCGGCGCGGGCCGGGCCCGCAAGGAGGACCCCGTCAGCGCGGCAGCCGGGGTGCTGTACCTGGCCAAGCCGGGGGAGCGGGTGGAGGCTGGCCAGCCGGTCCTGGAGTTGCGCGCGGACGACGAAGCCCTGCTGGCCGGTGCGCGGGCGGCGCTGGCCGGCGCGATCGAAGTGGGTGACGAGCCGCCCCCGTCGGCGCCGCTGGTGATCGAGCGGATCTCCGGCTGAGCCGGTCCCCGGGTGGCGGGACTTGGCCGGTGGCGAGACCTGCCCGGGTCGCCGGACCTGCCCGGGTCGCCGGACCTGCCCGGGTCGCCGGACCTGCCCGGGTCGCCGGACCTGGCCGGGTGGCCGGATTTGACCGGGTGGCCGGACCAGCGTGGGCAGTCAGGCCAGCGTGGGCAGTCAGGCCAGCGTGGGCAGTCAGGCCAGCGTGGGCAGTCAGGCCAGCGTGGGCAGTCAGGCCAGCGTGGGCAG
>Ga0182014_10004236_pt1 | contig 16584 bp, 18 predicted proteins | sample 612S2DmetaG_FD_120489 | JGI IMG/M metagenome (GOLD analysis project Ga0182014, IMG submission 120489) | Permafrost microbial communities from Stordalen Mire, Sweden - 612S2D metaG | ecosystem: Environmental > Terrestrial > Soil > Wetlands > Permafrost | place: Sweden: Stordalen | collected... | reverse complement strand
TTACAGGGTAGGGGGTTTGGGGCGCCCGCACCCAGGGTAGCTCGCTGCTCGCAACCCTGGGCTGAGCGATACAATCCCTTCGGGATTGCCCCTTCTTCATGCAGCAAAATGTCCAAACTCCAGTCTCCTCCATTTCATGGAGGAGAGGGAGTTCTGTCGCAGGTATCTCGGGCGGAGTGTCCAGGCGCGTCCGGTGGTTACCCTCGGCGCAACTTCCCGTGGAAAAACCAGTTGAAGCCAACTGCCCGAGTGCGTTAGCCTCCGCTCATGCCAGACGGCACCAAGATGCTTGCATCGACGCCGAAACTGCGCGCGGCCACAGCGGACGCGGAGCGGCAGACGTTGCAGAACGCGATCACCGCCACCGACCAGCAAATTGACGCGCTGGCCTATGAGCTTTACGGCCTGACCGAGGCGGAGATCAAGCTGCTGGAGGGCACCGCATGAAACTGCTTAAAGACTACCAGGGCCGCGCCGTCCGACAGACCAATTGAAGAAAGGCGCGAAACTATGGCCGAGAAAGTAAGTATTTGGTTCGATGCCGAGGCAGACTTCCTGGAAGTCCGCTTCTCGGACAAGCCGGGCTTTATGCGGGAGACCAAGAATGATGCCGTCATGGAGGACAAAGGTGATGGCTTCCGCGCCGGACTTGGCGCGGGCGCATTGTAGCATAGCCTCGGAGAAATCAACGGCGGTGACCCGCGCGCCGGCGTCGGCCAGCCGGAGCGCGTGACGGCCAGTGCCGCAGCCGATGGGCGAATAAATAATGGTTGGAGAGAAGAAGTGGCAGAAGGGGATGGGCCAGTTCTGCCGGCCCTTCACGACCGCCAAAATCCGTTACTTCGACCAATGCGCACTGGATTGCGGCGCGGGATTTGCCGGAGGTTGCTGCCTTTCATTTGGGTTGGTAGTCTCGGCCCGTGAAACAGGTTCGCGATGACTATTTACAACATTCCAAAGGCAAGTTTGCAATCGTGCTGGTCACAGCGCCGGACTTGAAAACCGCGCGCAAACTCGCCCGGGCGGCACTGGAGGCCCGGCTGATCGCGTGTGCCAACCTGGTTCCCAAAGTCGAGTCGCATTACTGGTGGCAGGGCAAGAACATGAGCGGGGCCGAGGTGCTTATGCTCTTGAAGACAATCACCGCCCGGCTTGCGGCGCTGGAGAAGTTGATCGTATCCAAGCATCCCTACGACACGCCGGAGTTTCTCGTCCTGCCCATCAGCCGCGGCAACAAGCAATACCTGGATTGGGTGGCAGAATCCGTGGACTGAAGCACTTAATGCCGGCCACTTGACTTGCAACCATGGACCCGCTCTGGCCGCAGAACTACGACCCGCTGAATAATCCTCTCCTTTCCACCGTCGTCGCGGCGGTGCCAGTTGTGGTGCTGCTCGGCTCGATTGCCCTGCTCAAAATTCGCATCCATTTCTCAGCTTTGCTCGGGCTGGGCGCGGCCCTGGCCATTGCGCTGGGGGCGTATCATATGCCGGCCAAAGCCGCCTGTGCGGCCACGCTTTACGGCGCGGCGTTTGGGCTATTTCCGATTGGCTGGATCATACTGAACGTCATCTTCCTCTACCAACTCACCGTCAAGCGCGGCCTGTTCGAGGTGCTGCGCGACAGCCTGGCCAGGATTGCTCCCGACCCGCGGGTGCAGGTGATCCTGATTGCCTTCTCGTTCGGCGCCTTTATTGAAGGCGTGGCCGGCTTCGGCGCACCGGTAGCCATCACGGGGGCCATCCTGATTCAGCTTGGCTTCAAGCCATTGCATGCCTCCGGCCTTGCGCTGATCGCCAATACGGCACCCGTGGCGTTTGGCTCGCTGGGCATTCCGATCACGACGCTGGCACAAATCACGGGGCTGGACGTACTAAAGATCTCGGCGATGGTCGGGCGCCAATTGGCGTTCTTCTCGTTTCTCGTGCCGTTCTGGGTGGTGGCGGCGTTCGCGGGCTGGCGCGGGATGTTGGGGGTCTGGCCGGCGGCACTTGTGGCGGGGCTGGCGTATGCAGTGCCGCAGTTCCTGGTGTCGAATTACCATGGCCCCTGGCTGGTTGGCATCGCTTCGGGCGCCTGTTCCATCGCGGCGCTGGTCGGGCTGATGTGGGTCTGGCAGCCTAAGGTGAGATGTGCAGCCTCTGCCGACGGAGCGGCTGGCAGCATGAACCGCCAGGTAGTGGGGCGGGCGTCTCGCCTGCCATTGGAGCGACTCGCCCTCGAACCTTCCACCGCGGGCGGGACGCCCGGCGCGGCAGGCGAGACGCCCGCCCCACTACTTGGGACGCCCGATTCAGGCGCGGCTCAGGCGGCGGTATCGTCAGCCACTCGCAGTCAGCGTTTCCGCGGCTGGGTGCCTTGGATAATTCTCACGGCGTTCATCCTGCTCTGGGGGCTGCCGCAATTCAAATCCGCGCTCGACAAGCTCGCCTCGCCGAAGCTGGCGGTGCCTTATCTGCACCAGGTGGTCCAGCGGGTGCCGCCTGTCGCGCTGGCGGGAGCGAAACCGGAAGCCGCGGAGTTCAGACTCAACATTCTTTCGGCCACCGGCACGGCCATTTTGCTGGCGGCCATCGTGGCGGGATTGGCGATCGGGTGCAATCCGCGGGAGCTGGCGCAGACGTACCTCGAGACGCTGTGGCGCGTCCGCTTCTCGCTGCTGACCATCGCGGCAATGCTCGCGCTTGGGAACGTGACCAAATACTCGGGCACCGATGCCACGCTGGGACTGGCGCTGGCACGCACGGGCTCGCTCTATCCGTTCTTTGGCACCCTGCTCGGCTGGCTGGGGGTGGCGCTCACGGGTTCGGATACGTCCTCGAACGTGCTCTTCGGCAGTTTGCAGAAAATCACCGCCGAGCAGACTGGGCTCAGCCCGATCCTCATGGTGGCCGCCAACAGTTCGGGCGGGGTCATGGGCAAGATGGTGGACGCCCAGAGCATCGTGGTGGCCAGCACCGCCACCAATTGGTATGGGCACGAGGGCAGCATTCTGCGCTACGTCTTCTTCCATAGCCTCGCCCTGGCGGCGCTGATGGGCTTGCTGGTTTTTCTCCAGGCTTACGTCGTCCCGTTCAGCCGCATGGTCGTGCCTTGACTAAGTGGCATAACCGCTTGCACTTCCAGTGAGATTGCGCCAGATTCTGGCAATATAAACCGGGAAGCTTATGTCACTCGAATTAGAACTTCAAAAGTATCCTAAGGAAATCCAACTGAAGGACGGGTCCAAGTGCAAGTTGCGGCCGCTGCGCAAGGACGACGAGAAGATCTTTCACGCGTTTTTTGTGGGCGTGCCCGAGGAGGAGCGCATGTTCATCAAACACCGCGTCATTGATCCCGAGGTCATTCGGGACTGGTGCCAGAATATCGACCTGGGGCGCAACCTGCCGCTGCTCGCCTTTATGGACGGAAAGATCGTCGGCGACGCTACTCTGCATCAACAGCTCGGCGGCTGGAAGCGGCACATCGGCCGCGTCAGCGTGCTGGTCCACCCGAAATACCGTGGGCGGGGTCTCGCCCGGGCGCTGGTGAGCGAGATCGTCGGCATCGCCCGCAACCTGAGCCTGGAAAAGGTCGAAGCGGAGTTCATCGGCGACCAGGAGGCGGCCATCAAGATGTTTGCCCTGCTCGGCTTCAGCAATCTGGTGCGGCTGGAGAATTACGTTAAGGATATGCAGGCGGTCTCGCACGACTACGTGCTGATGGGGGTGCAATTGAAGACAGACGAGGAATACGCCGGGATGGGTTGACATGGCTCCCGAGATTTGCCCCAACTGCGGTGCCGAGGTCCCTCGCAAGGCCCGGGCTTGTCCGGAATGCGGGGCGGATGAAGCGACCGGCTGGTCGGAAAAGGCGGGCGCGAGTGGGCTGGACCTGCCGGACGAGAACTTCGACTACGACGACTTCGTCAAACGCGAGTTTGGCGAGAAGAGCCCGGTGCCTCGCGGGGTCGCCTGGTATTGGTGGGTAGTGGCGCTTGCACTAGCGGTCGCATTCATCGTCTTCTGGCTGAGATAATTGACTCGCGCGCAATCTCCTCATTTCGACGGTGATCATTATTCCAGCTTCTCAGAAGCAACCTGCAAGGCTACTTTGTGTCCATGCAAAGAGTCTTCATGTTAATGGTGGGCCTCGTGTTGGCCGGCTGCACCCGGCCCGCGCCAGCGCCTCGGTCGTCCTCGCACGATGCCGACGCCGCCTTTGTGCAGTTGGCTGACGAATACATTGCCGGCTACCTCGCCTGGCGCCCGCAGGCAGGGACGGCGCTCGGGTTCCATGAATACGATGGCAAGGCGACCGATTACAGCCACGCCTCGCTGAGCGCCGAGCTGACGCGACTCAAATCATTCGAGCAGCGGTTGGGCCAGTTGAACGCCAGGCACCTCAGCCCGCCGGTGTTCTACGACTGCCGCATCCTGCGCAACGCCATTCAGCGCGAGATCTTCGGGTTCGAGCAGATGCGAAGTTACACGGATAACCCCATGACCTATGCCGGTGCGCTCGACGTCAGCATTTATATCAAACGCAACTTTGCCCCGTTGGAGGAGCGAGTGCGCTCGGTTGTCGCAATTCTCAACCAAGCCCCGCGGATCTTTTCGGCAGCCCAGGCAAACCTGGCCGAAAAACTGCCACGTCCGCAGGTGGAAACGGCGATAGAAGAGGCCGACGGGGCTGCCGATTTCCTGGCCAAAGACCTGGTCGCCGCACTGAAGGAGGTGAAGAACGAAAACCTCATGGCCGGGTTCGACGCCGCCAACCGGCAGGCAATAAGTGAGCTCCGCGCCTTCGCGGCTTACCTCAAGGAACAGAAGCTTCCGAAGGCAACCGCACCCTACGCACTCGGCCGGGCGAAGTACCGGAAGCTGCTCGAATACGGCGAGATGGTGATGCAGTCTCCGGAGCAACTGCTGGAAGTCGGGATGCGCGAATTGCAGCGCAAGCAGCAGGTCTTTGGCGAAGCGGCCCGGGTGATTGATCCCGCCAAGCCGCCCATCGAGGTCTTCCGCGCCATCCAGAAGGATCATCCCACTGAGCAGAGCCTGGTTCCCGACACGGCGAGGGACCTGGATATGATCCGCCAATTTGTGATCGACCGTGGCCTCATCACGCTGCCCTCGCCGGCCCGCGCGAGCGTGGCGGAGACACCTCAATTCATGCGCGCCACCAGCTTCGCTTCAATGGACACACCGGGGCCATTTGAGACCAAGGCCACTGAGGCTTATTACTACGTCACGCCGGTGGAACCTGATTGGGCGCCCCAGCAAAAAGAGGAGTGGCTGACCGCCTTCAACTATTACACCACGGACATTGTCTCGATCCATGAAGCCTACCCAGGCCATTACGTTCAGTTTCTTTGCCTTAACGCCTCGCCCGCCACGAGGCTGGAGAAGATATTCGGCAGCTATGCTTTTGTCGAAGGCTGGGCGCATTATGCTGAGCAAATGATGGTCGATGAAGGCTTCGGTGCGAGCCCCTCACCAACTCCGACGCAGGCGGAGAAGGTCAAGGCGGCCAAATACCGGCTGGCGCAAACGGACGAGGCGTTGTTGCGGATATGCCGGCTGTGCGTTTCGATTCGGATGCATTGCCAGGGCATGAGCGTCGAGGAGGCTACCAAGTTCTTCCAGGGCAACTGCTATTACGAGGAAAAGACCGCACGGCAGGAAGCGATCCGCGGGGCCTATGATCCCGAGTTTCTTTACTACACACTGGGCAAGCTGGAGATCCTAAAGCTGCGGGAGGATTACCGGAAGCAGGAGGGGACAAAGTTCAGCTTGCTTGAGTTCGACAACGAGATGCTGCGCCACGGCGCCCCACCCATCCGCCTGCTGCGCGAGGTGATGCTGAAAGATCGCGCCCTTTGGGAACAGGCGCTTTAATCTGCCACCCGCGATGAGCTGCCTGAGCCGTTATTGCTCGATGGGCGGAAGGTGGCTACGCTGATCGCGCTTTATGAAACCGTCCAACGCCAGATTTCGCCAGCTCGAATCGGACAAGATCATCGAGACGGTCAAAGAGCTGCATGGGCGCATCGAGGAGCGATTCCCCGGCTCTGGACTGGGCAAAGTCGTCGGTGAACTGCAGCAGGTGGCCGAGGAGACGGTCGGGCGGACGCGTTGGATTCAGAAGCCGCACCTGCTGCTGCGTTGCGTGGCGGTGGTGTTGAGCCTGGGAATAATCCTCTTGCTGGCGTTCCTGGTGGCGCATGTGCGGCAGTTTAACTTCGATGATTTCACCAACTCAGTGCAGGCGCTGGACGCCAGCATTAGCTCGGTGGTGTTTGTCGGTGCAGCGATATTGTTCTTCCTCAACTGGGAGCATCGGATCAAACGGGACCGCGCATTGAAAGCCCTCCACGAGCTGCGCGCGCTGGCCCACATTGTGGATATGCACCAGTTGACCAAGGACCCAGAGAGCTACGCAGGACAGGGACAGCACACCACTCACATCCGCAAGCGAACGATGACGCCGTTTGAGCTGAACCGGTATCTGGACTATTGCAGCGACGCGCTGGCGCTGATCAGCAAAATCGCTGCGCTCTACGCGCAGAGCTTTCAGGACCCGGTGCTGCTCGATGCGGTGGATGATGTGGAGGATCTGACGGCGGGTTTCTCGCGCAAGATCTGGCAGAAGATCACAATTCTAGAAAACCTGCGACGCGCCCTTCATGGCGGGGCAGAGGCGCAGGTTGCCGAGCCCAGCCGCAAGGTGGACACGGATTTGGTCTAGCCCGGCGGCGGATATGGGGTGAACACCCTATTTGCAGGCAGGCGGATTGCCCCTTATGTGGCAACATAATCCAATGGCCGCCAAGACATCGCTTCACGTTGGCCGCAGCAGCTCGGGGGAGGGCTGCCGTGGCTGCACGCCATTTTTGTCTCTCGTCCCACCAGGGAAATTCACTCGGCGGCGATCACCGTGCTGGTCCAAGACGTGCTCTTTGCCGGACGCTGGTGGTCTGCGGAGTCCTGTCATTCACCGGGCTCGGCCTAGCCCGGGCGAGCGCAGGAAGCACTAATGGAGTGGCTTCGTGGTATGGCGAAGAGCACCGCGGCAAGCTGATGGCCAACGGGAGGCGATTCAACCCCAACAGGTTCACTGCGGCTTCATGGTTCTATCCGCTGGGCACCAAAGTCCTGGTCACGCTGGCCTCCGCTTCGCAGCCGCGACGCAGCGGGGTGGTCACAATCACTGATCGCGGGGCCGCCAAGGAACTCGTGCGCGATGGGCGAATCATTGACCTCAGCCATGTGCCGTTCAGGATGCTGGCTCCTCCCGATTTGGGTCTCGTGGTGGTAGCCGTGCAACCGCTGAGATAGCGGCCGCAGTCCAGGCTGCCGCCTCCCTCTCCTGCTGCCGGCCCGCTCGCAAATTGACGGCAATCTAAAGCTTGAATTCCAGCCCCGCAGTGGCTAAACGAAGGGTCACAAATGACAACCGTCACCATTCACTGATCACGCATTCCTTATGAAGAAACTCAATGTCGGACTCATCGGTTGTGGCTTCATGGGCCGCACACACTCGAACGCCTCGCGCAGGGTCAATAACTTCTTCGACCTCGAATATCAGCCCGTTCTCAAGGCCGTCTGCGACCTCAACGAGGCGCAGGCGAAGGCCTTCGCGGCCAAGTGGGGCTACGAATCCTATGAAACGGATTGGCGCAAGCTCATTGCCCGCAAGGACATTGACCTCGTTGACATCACCCTCCCGAACAATATGCATCGGGAAGTCGCCATCGCGGCCGCCAAGGCCGGCAAGATGATCCTGTGCGAGAAACCGCTGGCGCGAACCGGGAAAGAGGGCTTGAAGATGGTCCAGGCCATCGAGAAAGCCGGCGTGCCGAACATGGTGTCTTACAATTACCGCCGCATCCCCGCCATCACGCTGGCCAAGCAACTTATCGACGAAGGCCGTCTCGGGCGCATCTTCCATTACCGCGCGAAGTTCCTCCAGGACTGGACCATATCCAAGGACCTGCCCCAAGGCGGCCCGGGGTTGTGGCGTCTGGACGTGAAGGTCGCTGGCAGCGGCGTCACCGGCGACCTCCTGGCACACTGCATTGATACTGCGCTGTGGCTCAATGGTGGCATCGACAAGGTCAACGCGATGACGGAAACGTTCATCAAGCAGCGCAAGCATACGGAGACCGGCAAGGTGCAGAAGGTCGGCATCGACGATGCGTGCGCATTCCTCGCGCGCTTCAACAACGGATCGTTGGCCACATTTGAATCCACCCGCTACGCGCGCGGGCACAAAGCGCTCTACACCTTCGAGATCAACGGCGAGCACGCCTCGATCTTCTGGGACCTGCACGACCTGCATCGCCTGCAATATTTCGAGCACCGAGACGAAGGGCGCCTGCGGGGCTGGCGCAGCATCCATGTCACCGACGGCGATCACCCCTATATGAGCAAGTGGTGGGTCCCCGGCCTGCAGATTGGTTACGAGCACAGCTTCGTCCACCAACTGGCGGATTTCCTCGAAGGCATCGCCAAGCGGCAGCCGGCCAGCCCGACTTTCCGCGACGCCCTCCAGACCCAGTACGTCTGCGACGCCGTGCTCAAGTCAGCCAGGACGAATCGCTGGGAGAAAGTGGCGAACGCGAAGCAGCGTGCTTAGTCCACGCTCATGCTGAGCAGGAACTCGATATTGCTGCCCGTCTGCTTGAGCTTGTTCAGCACTAGTTCCATCGCCTCGACCGGCGGCACGCCGGTGAGCGCGCGACGGAGGATGACCACCTTGTTGTATTCATCAGGGTGATAAAGCAATTCCTCTTTGCGCGTGCCGGAACGCTCAATGTTGATCGAGGGGAAGATGCGGCGATCCACCAGCGCCCGATCCAGGCAAATCTCCATGTTGCCCGTGCCTTTGAACTCTTCAAAGATCACCTCGTCCATGCGCGAACCAGTATCCACCAGGGCCGTCGCAATGATCGTCAGCGAGCCGCCTTCCTCAATATTGCGGGCCGCCCCGAAGAAGCGTTTCGGCTTGTGCAGCGCGTTGGCATCCACGCCGCCTGACAGAATCTTGCCGGAGTGCGGCTGCACGGTGTTGTAAGCGCGCGCCAGGCGCGTAATGGAATCCAGCAAGATGACCACGTCGCGCTTGTGCTCGATCATGCGCCTGGCCTTTTCGATCACCATTTCCGCCACCTGCACGTGCCGCTCGGGCGGCTCGTCGAACGTCGAGCTGATGACCTCGGCGCCGCGGCAGGACCGCTCCATATCCGTGACCTCTTCTGGCCGCTCGTCAATCAGCAGGATGAACAGGTAAGTCTCGGGGTTGTTCTTCAGCATCGCGTTAGCGAGCTTCTGCATCAGGACTGTTTTGCCGGTGCGCGGCGGCGCAACGATGAGCCCGCGTGACCCCTTGCCAATCGGGCAGACCAGGTCGAGAACCCTCGTGGACAGCTCGTCCGGCGTGGTCTCCAGGATGAAGCGCCTGTTCGGAAACAGCGGCGTGAGGTTGTCGAAATGAGTCTTGTCCTTGGCTTTATCCGGCTCTTCCTGATCCACCGCCTCGACTTTGAGCAACGCAAAGAACCGTTCCTTCTCCTTGGGCGGACGGATTTGGCCCGCCACCAGGTTGCCCGTCTGCAGATCGAACCGCCGAATCTGGGAAGGCGAGACATAAATGTCCTCCGGGCAGGGCAGATAATTGAAGCTCTGTGAGCGCAGGAAGCCGAAGCCCTCGGCCAGGATTTCCAGCACCCCCTCCGAGAACAACACTCCGGCGCGCTCGGCATTCTTTTGCAGGATGTGGAAGATCACCTCGTGCTTGCGCATCGTGCCGAAATTCTCCACACCCAGATCCCGCGCCATCTGGTTCAAGTCCGGCATCGACATCGCCTGCAACTTGGCGATGTTGATCGCCGTCGCGGCGACGCGATCTTTGTCCTCTCCCGCGGTCGCTTGCTTCGGCGCCTTCTCCGGCTCCGGCGGCTCCACCGGGGCAGTGGGCGGCTGCAATTCTTCGGGCGGCGCTTCGGCCACCGCCGTGGCCATAGGGGCGGCTTCGGCTACCGCGGCGTTCGCTTGGCCCGCGGCCTTCAGCTTGGCCGTTTTGGTTTTGGCCTTCTTAGTTGGTCTTGGCATAGATCAATACATTTGGATTTCAAATTGTTACAACGGGTAAGACCGCTACTGGGCTGGTCTGTCAGTCTGACGCCTGATTGGACGGCCAACGATTTGTTTAATTCAAATTGGAATAGCCACCAACCAGGAGCGCCTTGCAAGCATGTCTGTTATCCCCTGGCACGGCAAGGGAAATCTGGCACTAATTTCAATCTCACCCTGGCGCACCTTGCTCAGCGTGTCAAGGCTCGGATTGCCAGTTAACTTGCAGGACCGACCGCGCGTGGCGCTGCCCGCCTGCTCAGTACGGCAGGGGGAATCGGGCCGTGAGTTCGCGCACGCGCTCCCGCACCTTGGCGATAGCCTCGACGTTTTTGAGGTCCAGCAGCACCTCGCTGATCATGTCCGCGATTGCCGCCATCTCCACCTCCGCCATCCCCCGCGTCGTCACCGCCGGGGTGCCCAGCCGGATGCCGCTTGCCTGGAACGGCGACCGCGTCTCGAACGGGATCGTGTTCTTGTTCACGGTAATGCCCGCCTGGTCGAGCGCCGCCTGGCATTCCTTGCCCGTCACGCCACGCGCGCCCACATCCACGAGCATCAAATGATTGTCCGTGCCGCCGCTCACCAGCCGGAAGGAGTTCCGCATCATGCCTTCGGCCAGTGCTGCGGCATTGAGCACAATCTGCTTCTGGTAGGTCTTGAACGATGGCTGCATGGCCTCATGCAGGCAAACCGCCTTGGCGGCGATAACATGCATCAGCGGCCCTCCTTGAATGCCCGGGAAGGTCTGTGAATCAATCTCTTTCGCGTACTTCTCCTTGCACAACACCAGCCCCCCGCGCGGCCCGCGCAACGTCTTGTGAGTCGTCGTCGTCACGAAATCGGCGTGCGGCACCGGACTGGGATGCAGTCCCGTCGCCACCAATCCCGCAATATGCGCGATGTCCGCCAGCAGATAAGCCCCCACCTCGCGCGCAATCTCCCCCAGCCGCTGAAAGTCAATCGTGCGCGGATAGGCGCTCGCGCCCACCGTGATCATCTTTGGCTTGTGCTCGCGCGCCAAGCGGGCCACTTGGTCGTAATCGATACGCTCGTCCTCTTTGCGCACGCCGTAATGGACGATCTCGAAGAACTTCCCCGAGAAGTTTGCCTTGTTGCCATGCGTCAGGTGGCCGCCGTGGGAGAGGTCCATCGTCAGCATCTTGTCCCCCGGCTTGAGGAAAGCGAAATAGACTGCCATGTTCGCCCCGCTGCCCGAGTGCGGCTGCACATTGGCGTGCTCGGCCCCGAACAGCTTCTTCGCCCGGTCAATGGCCAGTTGCTCGGCCACATCCACGAACTCGCAGCCCCCGTACCAGCGCTTCTTCGGGTAGCCCTCGGCGTACTTGTTCGTCAGCACCGACCCTTGCGCCTCCATCACGGCGGGGCTGGTGAAGTTCTCGCTGGCGATCAGCTCAATGTTCTCCTGCTGCCGCTGGCGCTCGTGCTCGATGATCGCCGCGACCTCCGGATCGACCGCGCTCAAACGCAGGTCAGTGGGTGTAATTTTGATCTCCATCTTCTTTACTCTCCGTTCATGCCGGCCCCCTTCGAATCGCGCGTCCAGGAACGCATCCACGATTCGCCGGGCCTCCTCCGGCTTGGTAGTCTTGCCTGCCAGGCAAAGCACATTGGCGTCGTTATGCTGCCGCGCCAGCGCCGCGTTGGCCACGTCCCGGACCAGCGCCGCCCGCACGCCCGTCACCTTGTTGGCGGCCATGCTCATGCCGACCCCCGTCGTGCAGATCAGTACCCCAAATTGCGCTTTGTGCCGCGCCACGCTCTGCCCCACCGCCTGCGCGTAATCCGGGTAATCGCTCGGCTCGCTGTTGTTCGCCCCGAAGTCCGCCACGCTCACGCCGCGCTTCGCCAGGTACTGTTTCAGCGCTTCCTTGAGTTCGTACCCGCCGTGATCCGCTCCGATGGCAATCGTCACCCCCGGCGCGGCCCCCTGCCCCGCCGCCGGTTCCCCGCGCTCGATGAACCCCAGCAGCGACGCGATCCCCTGCTCCAGTTGATCCCGGCAGTTCAGATAGACGACGTAGGACCCGCCAATCGGGTCACTAATATCCTTCTCGAACGCATCCAGCGTCTCGTCAAACTCGCGCAGCAGGAACGTCTTCTCCTCGGCCTGCGGATACAACACCTTCACCGTGTCAATATGGCTGTGCGTCATCCCGAAGATATAATCCGCCTGGTCCACCAGGTCCGCCGTCAGCATCTGGCTGCGGAGCCCCGAGATATCAATCCCCAACTCCTTCACCGCCTGCACCGCATAAGCGCTCGGCGGCGCACCCTCGGCGGCCCCCAGACCAGCCGACGCCACCCGGTAATCGCCGCGCCCCTGGACGGCCTGGCGGAAAATCCCCTCGGCCATCGGGCTGCGGCACACATTCCCGGTGCATACAAACAAGATCGTCTTCATTCGCCCATGCATTGACCCTCTGAACTTCAGCCGTAGCGGCAAGCCCGTCAATCGTTAAATCAGGACCGCGGCTGCCGCACCAGCGCCAGCCCCCGCAACAAATCCAGCGCCCGCGCCAGCGTCGGGTCCTGCACCATCGGCTGGTCCGGCTCACGCCCTCTCATTGCCGTCACATCCGCCTCGCTCACGCCCTCGCGCCGCTCCCGCACCAGTTCCGCCTCGTTGAACCGCGGGCGCCGCGCCAGACGGTTCGTGCCGTTCCCCAGGCCAGTCGTCGAACCGGCGGCGCTCGCCTGCAGGTTCGTCCTGTCCGCCATCTTGAACGCGTCCACGTAATACGCCCGTTCATCCTCCGGGCTGACTTCCACCGCGATGTCCGGCTTCAACCCCTGCCCTGACAAAGCCGAGCCGTCCCCCAACTGGATGGGCGCCGTCGCGATGCGCAGCCGGTCGCCGTTCTTGAGTGGAAACTCCTGCGCCACCATCGCCTGCCCCGCTGTCTTGCCCCCCAAAATCAGACCCGTCCCCGTCTCCCGCAGCGCTGCCGCCAGCGCCTCCGCCGCGCCCGCTGTTTGCCGGTTCACCAGCGCCGCCACGGGCAGCCCAATCGCATCGGTCTTCTCCTTCGACCGAACCATTCCGCCGCCCCAGTTCAGCAACGGCGCCTCCTTCTTCACGAACAAATCCGCCGCCGCCACCGCCGCCGCGTAATCATCGCCCCCGGCATACCGCAAATCCAGCGCCACCCCCTTCAACTTATTCGTCGTGCCCGGCTTGCTGCAAGCCGCGCTGATCGCCTGCGCCAGCCCGTCGCCGACCCGGCCCACCCGCACGTAGAGGATATCTCCATCGTACACGCTCGACTTGATCACCAGCGGCGTCTCCCCCGCGGCGCTGGCCGCCGCCGCATTCGTCACCAGCGACACCCGCGGCGCCAGGCCCGACACCAGCGCGCTCACCGCCGCCTGGTTCAATTGCCCCTCGCTCATTCCCGCCAGATGCGCGCGGATCAAGTCATACACCTCTTTGAACTCAGGCGCTTGGGCGTCCTCCGCCTTTGTCTGCGCTTGCAGACCCGCTTGGCCGCCGGCCAACACCAGCAAGACCGCCAACAGTAAAGTGATCCTCATTCTCATCATTCCCGCCTAAAGTGCTCGATCCCGTCTCGGAAGTAAAGCAAATGGCACCCCAGCCCGTGACAAGTCCCCGGGCCAGTGAAAAAGTAGCGCGGGCGTCTCGCCTGCGAGTTAGCGGGGGCGTCCCGCACCGTCGTCCTTGCCGTAGTGGCGGTGGGACGCTGTCAAAACCCGCGGGCGAGGCACCTGCGCTACGACTTTGTTACCAGCCCTGTGACAAGCCCGTCGTGGCGGACCGGAGAGCCCGTCGCCGACCCGGCGTCTCTCACCCGTTCGCACCTCGCACGGCGAGAAACCGGCCCTCCACTGACCCGCGACATGGCGGTTTGTATCTGGCTTTCCCCGGGCTTGCACCTCCCATGTACCTCGCATGTACCTGGCTTGCACCTCCCAATCTCCTCCCAAGTACCTGGCTTGTACCTGGCTCGTACCATGCATGTACCTGGACTGCGAGCGGCTTGGACACCCAGGTGCAACAACTCGGCTTGACCGTCTCCAACCCGCCCACCCAGGCGGAGATGCAGGCCATTGACGACAAACTCGATGTGGTGATCACGGGGCTGGCCAGCGGCAAGCAATGCTTGTTCCATGTTCGCGCCATCGGTGCTGCCGGCCTCAGCGTCTGGCGCGACCCGGCCACCGAACGAGCGACCTGAACGGAGCGCGGAGTTTTCGGGCTGGTGCGACGCCTTTTTCACCGTTCCGGGCGTTGCGGTGAACCGGGCGCGACCGTGCTTTGGTTCACCCGGCCCCCTCCGCTCTGGGTGCGTAAGAGTCCATGCCCATGCCGGTATCGCCGGCCCTACCTCGCCCGGCTTCTCGCTTGACGCCTCTGCCTTGTCGCCCTACGCTTTTCTTCGGCGATGGTAATGAAGCCTAGAAGCAAATCGGCAAAGGCGTTTACCGTGACTGAACTCCTGGTCACCATCGCCTGCGTGGCGCTTTTGGCCGCAGTCTTCCTGCCCGTACTGGCTAAATCCAAAGCGCGTTCATCGCGGATAGGCTGCACCAACAACCTGAAAATAATCGGACTGGCCTTTCGGAGCTGGTCCATTGACAACAACGCTCTTTATCCCATGCATGTATCAGTGACAAACGCGGGAACTCTGGAGCTCGCGGCCAGCGGGGTAGTGTTTCCCCATTTTCAGACCATGTCCAATGAACTGAGCACGCCGAAAATCCTGCTTTGCCCTAACGACAAGGAGAGGAGTTGTGTGACCAGCTTCACCAGCAACTTGACCGACAAGGCGCTCAGCTACTTTGTGAACATCAACGCACTGGAAGGAGATGCGGCCAGTTTGTTGTCTGGCGACAGGAATATTGTAAATCGAGTAGCGGCTGGCAGCCGTTTGGTGGACTTAACCAAAGGCTCCAGCATCGCTTGGACCAGGGAGATTCACTCGGAAAAGGGGAACCTCTGCTTTGCTGATGGAAGGGTGGAAGGGGTTGCCAATGGGAGCGTGGGCGCACGCATCCAGATCCCCGATGGGGTCACGAACCGTTTGGCAGTTCCGTAATCGCGCCTCTCGCCAGTACGCAACGATCCCTTCGGCATGAGATGGACCGCGATGATTCGATGCTCGGTTTGCTCGCTGGGGCTGGCTCTGCCGGCGGGCAGTTTAGCCGCAGCGGGCGTTGGTTGCGCGGACTCGCGCCGCGCCGGGTTGTGGCTGCAGCATCCGGTCCATGGCGGGCCGTCGTTCGATGCGTTTGTTCATGCGCCGCAAAATCCCCTGCACCGCGGCGCGCCGCCGTTTTTCTCAGCTAGAAGCCCACGTCGTACTCCCAGCGGAAAACCATCGGCATTCTGGGCATCATGATGTCCTGCGCCGCGCCGCTATGGAGTTTGACCTCGCTGCTTGGGCAAGGTATTCTTTTCACATGAATGCGGTTGAATTCACGACGGACTTGAGCGGCGCCGCGGTGTTGCCGATCCCCCGAGAGATTGCTGCGCAATTGCCCAAATCGGGCAAGGCTCGCATCATCGTCCTGACCAACGAAGACACCGACGAAGCCCAGTGGCGCGCCGGAGCCTACGAGCAGTTCTTACGGGACGATTCGGCCGAGGACGCCGTTTACGAGTCACTGCGCTGAAATGTTCGGCGACGTTTTCCTCTGCCAGTTCCCGTTCACCTCCGGGGCCGCCAGCAAGATTCGCCCGGCGCTCGTGCTGTTTGACCTCGAACAAGATGCCATCATTTGCCGGGTCACGGGCGTCCTCCGCACTGGCCCCTTGGACGTCCCCCTCACAGACTGGCAAACTGCCGGTCTGTTAAAGCCTTCAGTTGCCCGCCTGGACCGCATTGTCACCGCCGAGAGATCTATCTTCCTGCGCCGCCTCGGTGCGCTCAGCGCCGAGGACCAGAAAACCATCCGTGACCGCTGGAACCAGCACATGCGGCTGTGAACGGAAACTGTTGATCCGTGCGGCATGAGATGTGCCGCGATGATTCGATGTGCGGGTTGCGCGCTCCTGCTCGCCCTGCCGAAGGGCGGCTTGGCCGCAGCGGATGTTGATTACGCGGACTCGTGCCACGCCGGACTATGGCTGCAGCATCCGGTGTATGGCGGCCCGTCGTTCGATGCGTTTGTGCATGCGCCGCAAAATCCCCTGCACCGCGGCACGCCGCCCTTTGAATGGCCGGTCAACAGCTTCTTCTTCCCCGATCCGGTCAGCGGCAACTGGTATATCTACGTCGGGGATTATCGTGGATTCCCTGGAAGTACTTGGGGGACACCCCCTTCTCCGTCGCTCTAACTCACTCCGTCACGGCCAAATCCATATCGCGCGTGTAGTAGAGAATGCGGCCGCAGTTGCTGCAGCCGACGAGTTCCTTTTCGGCGTGGCACGTGACGATCAACTGGGGCGGCAATTTCATATGGCAGCCGCCACAGACGCCGTGCTGCA
>Ga0182014_10004235_pt1 | contig 16584 bp, 15 predicted proteins | sample 612S2DmetaG_FD_120489 | JGI IMG/M metagenome (GOLD analysis project Ga0182014, IMG submission 120489) | Permafrost microbial communities from Stordalen Mire, Sweden - 612S2D metaG | ecosystem: Environmental > Terrestrial > Soil > Wetlands > Permafrost | place: Sweden: Stordalen | collected... | reverse complement strand
CTCGAAAAAACAGCCTGAACCTGCCCCATCCCCCTGTGACACAAGGGTTTTGCAAACCCACCCGCCAAACCCAACAAAACAAACGGCCGGATCTCCCCGATCCGGCCGTGTCATAAGGTATGGATTTAGAGACGCCTGACCCCGGAGACACCAGAGAAAGATCGCGTTCGAAGAATTCAAGATCCCTTGGGCCTCTGCTGTTACCGATCCTGCCTGTCGGACTGAAATTGGTTGAATTTGAGGTGTCGGGAGGCTGGCACTCTCATCCGTGCTGGTCCGCCGGTACCCCGGCTAACGGCAAGTGATAGCCAAAGAGGAACTGCCGAATCGGCGACAATCCACACAGAATACAACGGTGCTTGAGAATTCGCGCGGATTATCCGGACGGTCGAATCAATTCTTGGCACTGTTGGGAGGAGACTTCTGTACTTTTCGGTGTTTTCCACGGTCTTCTGTTCGAGTCAGGGAGAAAAAGACTGATTGCCAATATGCTCCATTGGGGTACCCAAGTCCGCCCCTCACACTGGCAACTTCCCATTAGATCGACAAGGAAAATCAGTAGTGTCCGGCTAAAATCAGATCACCCGCTATAACCATCACATATTAAACGCGATAGCATATAATTGTCCTTTCCCGATTTGAAATTTACGGCAGCAGAATCGGGAGCCGGCGCAGAGTGGCCGCAGGCAGCGCGGATTGCCGACAATGAGGGATGAATGCCGGACAGACTGTCTTTTCCCAACTCATGGATCATCTGCCCTCCTACGAGTTCCAGAAGTGCGTCGAGCGTTATCGAGGAGATGCGCACCACCGGGGTTTCTCCTGCCGCAACCAGTACTTGGCCATGGCCTTTGCCCAGTTGACCTACCGCGAGAGCCTCCGCGACATCGAAGCCTGCCTGGGCGCCATGCGCGGCAAATTATACCACATGGGTTTCCGCGGGCGGGTGACGCGCTCCACGCTGGGCGATGCCAACGAGGCGCACGACTGGCGCATCTTTGCCGACTTTGCCCTTGTGCTGATCGCCATTGCACGGCCGCTGTATGCAAACGATCCTCTCGGCGTGGACCTCGTTCAAGCCCTTTATGCGCTGGATTCGACGACGATCGATCTTTGTCTGTCGGTCTTCCCGTGGGCCAAGTTCCGCAGGCACAAAGGCGCGGTGAAGATGCACACATTGCTCGACCTGCGCGGCAACATCCCCACCTTCATTCGTATTACCGACGGCAAGGTGCATGACGTCAACATCCTCGACGAGCTTGGGATAGAGGCCGGAGCCTTCTATGTGATGGATCGCGGCTACATCGATTTCGAGCGGCTTCATTCTTTCACGCTCGAGTTAGCCTTCTTCGTGGTGCGCACCAAGGAGAACGTACTGCTCCAGCGCCGCTACTCGCATCCTGTGGACAAAAGCACGGGTGTGCGCTCGGACCAGACCGTTGTCCCGGCAACCATCGGATCGGCCTCGGCATATCCGGAACCGCTGCGCCGCGTGAGCTACTTCGATGCCCTTACCGGCAAGCGATTGGTGTTTCTGAGCAACAACTTCACCCTGCCCGAACTGACCATCGCTGAAATCTACAAGCAGCGCTGGCAGGTGGAGCTGTTCTTCAAATGGATCAAGCAATACCTGCGTATCAAGGCATTCTACGGGACCAGCGAGAACGCGGTGAAGACTCAAATCTGGATCGCGCTGAGCGTGTACGTTCTGGTCGCCATCGTCCGCAAACGGCTCGGCCTGGAGGCCAGCCTTTACCAAATCCTACAGATTCTCAGCCTAACTCAGTTTGAGAAAACGCCCATTTTAGAGGCACTTCGGCCGCCCGTCTCCGATACTGACTTAGACGATATTGACAACCAGTTGATTCTGTTCGACTTGTAGCCGGACAGCAGTGTAATCACATAGAAAATGCGAGTAAGCCGAAAACGGCCGGTCGCGCGGCGTGGCAAAATGATCGTCTGGAAGGCATCGAGCAACACGGCAAACAAGCAAACAACGCCTGCAATAAGAGTAAAAGCCCGCATCTGTCTTCCTCCTCTTGGAGCAATCAACAACCTTCTTGCGCTCTTTCCAACCACTGTATCCTAGCCGAAATGGCAATACAAAAAGTAGCCTACTGTCCACTATTCTCAACCTGTTCTTATGGTTCCATTGCAAGTCCAGCAGTTGCCGTAGTCGTCTGGGTCAGCCTGGGATCGGTCCGAGCAATATGACTGAAACCGATTGAGGTTGAGGTTCATCTAACGGTCTGTCGAAGTTAGGGGAGTTAGTGACGGTCTCCCTTCTTGCGCCTTTGTAACCCCGCGTAAGGGAAAATAAATGGCGAAACCCATACTGCTGACGGTTGATGACGACCCTGAAGTATTGCGTGCTGTCGAGCGTGACCTGCGACGCCGCTATGCTGAGCACTACCGCGTACTGCGCGCGGACTCCGGCGCAACGGCACTGGAGGCACTTCGCGGACTCAAGCGGCGTGGTGATTCAGTGGCGTTACTTCTGGTCGATCAGCGTATGCCTCAGATGACTGGCGTGGAATTTCTTGGCCAGGCGATGGAGATTTTCCCCAACGCTAAACGTGTGTTGCTAACCGCCTACGCCGACACCGATGCGGCGATTCGCGCCATTAACGACGCCAGCATTCATCACTACCTGCTGAAGCCATGGGATCCTCCAGAGGAACACCTCTACCCGGTGCTGGATGACCTTTTGGATGATTGGATGGGATCGTATCGGCCTCCCTTCGAGGGGGTCCGCGTTCTCGGAACTCGCTGGTCTCCTCGTTCTTATGCGATTCGAGATTTTCTTACGCGTAATCAGACGCCTTACCAATGGATCGATGTGGAGACGGCGGGGCAGGTCCCCGAGGTGCGCCGCCTGGTGGAAGCGGCCGGAGCCGAAGTCACCAGCCTGCCAAAAGTGCTCTTTCCAGATGGCACATCGCTGTCAGACCCGAGCATGGGTGAATTGGCCGAAAGGCTTGGGCTGCGCATTCGACCGGAAGTAGCGTTTTACGATTTGGTGATCGCCGGCGGCGGACCTGCGGGCCTCGCGGCGGCCGTGTATGGCGCATCGGAGGGCCTCAGCACGGTGCTGATCGAGATGGAGGCGCCTGGCGGGCAGGCGGGGATGAGTTCCCGCATCGAGAACTATCTCGGCTTTCCGTCCGGATTAAGCGGTGGCGACCTGGCACGTCGCGCCGTGGCCCAGGCACGGCGCTTCGGAGTGGAGATTTTGAGTCCTCAGCAGGTGACCGGTCTCATTGTGAAAGGCCCCTCGAAGATCGTCAAACTTGCGACGGGATCCGATATTGGCTGCAAAGCGCTGCTGATCGCAACGGGAGTTTCTTACCGGAAACTGAACGTGCCTGGCGCTGATCGGCTGCAAGGGTGCGGCGTCTATTATGGCTCGGCCATGACTGAGGCGCAGGAGTGTCAAGGTGAGGAGGTTTACATTGTCGGAGGCGCAAACTCTGCCGGTCAGGCCGCAATGTACTTTTCGAAATTCGCCCGGCAAGTGGTGATGCTGGTGCGTGGCCCATCGCTTTCCGCAACCATGTCGCAGTACCTGATCGACCAGATCCAGAAGACTCCAAATATCAAGGTAGAAATCCACTGCCAGGTCGTGGAAGTACACGGAGATACACACCTCGAGGCCGTTTCCATTCATTGTGCGGAGACCGGTGATACCTCGACCGTACCCACAAACATGCTTTCAATTTTCATCGGCGCGGAACCCAATACGGATTGGCTCTCAGGCGTCGTAGAGCGGGACGAGCGCGGATTCATTCTTACTGGAGCCGACCTGATACGCGACGGAAAGAGGCCTATAGGATGGCAGTTGGAGCGCAATCCGTATTGGGTAGAATCCAGCGTCCCCGGCGTCTTTGCGGCCGGTGACGTTCGCCACGGTTCAGTGAAGCGAGTCGCGTCAGGCGTGGGCGAAGGCTCGATTGCCGTGCAATTCACTCATCAATATCTCAGTGAGGTGTAACTTGGCGCAGAACCTTACGAGTGCAGAAGCGAGACTTTCAATCGACGACCTACGCAAGATTGCGGTCTTCGCGGACTTGCCTCACGAGCAACTTGACTGGCTGACGGAACATCTTCAGGTAATGCATTTTCAGCCGGGAGAGATCTTGGGCCGCGAAGGTGAACCTCTCGACTATCTCACCGTAATTCTCGAAGGAGAAATTCGGTTACAACGTGAAAACGGGCCGGATGCGGTCATTTTTAGAGGGTTTGCCGGTCAGGTTACCGGCTTGCTTCCGTACTCGCGACTGACGCATTACATGGGCACGAGCCGGGCCGTGCTCCGCACGCGTGTCGCCTACCTTCACCGGAGCCTTTTTCCTGAGATGCTCCAGCGAATGCCCTTGCTTGGCCAGCGATTGGTTTCCATTATGGCCGACCGCATTCGCGAGACCACGCGAATCGAGACACAACGCGACAAACTCGTGGCGCTCGGCAAGCTCTCCGCGGGTTTGGCGCATGAACTGAACAACCCCGCCGCCGCCGCCCAACGCGCAACAGCAAGTCTTCGCGAGGCGCTTGAATCTGTGCGCGAGGCAAGTATCCGGCTGGCGCGCCACGCCCTATCCGCTGAGCAACGAGAGAAGATTACCTGCTTTGAGCGGGAGGCCCAGCGCGCCCCCAGCACTTCCGCAGATCCTCTGGCCCAGAGCGATCACGAAGAGCGCATCACCACATGGCTTGAAGCACGTCATGTGCCGGATGCATGGAAGATTGCGCCAGCCATCGCCGACGCCGGCGTGGAGGTCCCGAAGTTGGAGTGCCTTGCGGGCCAGGTTGGCGACGAGGTGTTGTGTGATGCCCTTACCCGCATTGCGTCGCTGCTCACCATCGCCAAGCTGATCGACGAGATTGATATCAGCACAAAACGCATATCGTATCTGGTTCAGGCAGTCAAAGAGTACTCGTATATGGATCAGGCTGCGATGAAGGAGGTCGATCTTCATCAGGGGCTTGAGAATACGCTCACGATTCTGAACCACAAATTCAAGTCCGGAATCACGGTAATTCGCGAGTATGACGAAAGCCTGCCGCGAATCTGCGCCTTTGGCGGTGAGCTCAATCAGATTTGGACAAACCTGATGGCAAACGCCATCGAGGCCATGCATGGGAAGGGCGAGTTGCGGGTGCGTACTGCGCAGGAACTCGACCGCGTGCTTGTCGAGATTGGCGACAACGGCCCCGGAATCCCACCCGAAGTTCTGCCCCACATTTTCGATCCATTTTTCACCACCAAAGGAGTCGGCGAAGGAACAGGTCTAGGTCTGGATACGGTTGGCCGCATCATTAAGAATCATCATGGCGAGATCCGCATTTCTTCGCGCCCGTGCGACACGCGTTTCCAGGTGTATTTGCCTTTAACTCAACCGAGAACCACAGCGATCGGTACACCAGAAGAGGGATACGATGCAGGGAACTTGCTCACACTTGGACCAGATACAAAACCCATCCCCTAAGACCGATGGGTGCGAGGAGTGCTTGCAGATGGGCGATTCGTGGGTCCATCTGCGCCTCTGCGAAATTTGCGGCCACGTCGGCTGCTGCGATTCCTCAAAGAACAAGCACGCCACCAAGCACTTCAAAAAGACAAAGCACCCCATCATGCGATCGATTGAGCCGGGCGAAGATTGGGGATGGTGTTTCGTTGATGAGATTATGATTGAGCCGTTTTCGTAAAGAACGGAACAGGCTGGAATCGAAAAGGAAGGATGCGCGAAATGAATGCTACGGTAAGCCAACCCGACATTCTGGACCAGCTTTTGCTGCGCCTGGCTGAATCGCGGTCGGTAACTGACAACTTGTTTCGAATTGTGCGTGCGGGCGCGCTCTACGACAGGCCCATTCCCGAAAGACACCGAATCATTTTTTACATTGGCCACCTCGAGGCATTCGACTGGAATTTGATCGCAGGTCACGCACTCGGCCTCGGCGCTGCGCACAAGGAGCTGGATCGCCTCTTCGCTTTTGGCATCGATCCGGTGGATGGCGGCCTGCCGCAGGACCGACCTTCCGACTGGCCTCGGCTCGCGGAAATCAGCGCTTATAACCTCCGCGTCCGAGAAAAACTCGATGACATTCTCAAGAGCCATTCGCAGGCTTCGGCGAGCCATTGGCAATACCCTCAGGAAGTCATCTTGAACGTAGCGATCGAACATCGATTGATGCACGCGGAAACCCTGGCTTACATGCTGCACCAACTTAGTCCGGATCAGAAGATTGCGCCGCACGGTTATCGCGCCGTGGATTCTCATCGATCTGGTCCGCCGATCGTTGGCCGAATGATCGAGATTCCGGCAGGAATTGCCACGCTGGGAATTCCGCGCGGCGGAGATGCGTTTGGCTGGGACAACGAGTTTGAAGAGCATTCCGTCGAAGTGCCGGCCTTCGCGATCAGCGCGCACAAGGTCACGAACGGAGAGTTTCTCCAATTTGTGCGCGAGGGCGGATACGACGACGAGCAGTTCTGGAGTGCAGCTGATTGGGTTTGGATCAAGGAACAGAAGATCGCCAATCCGCATCTGTGGTTCAAGCGCCAGGATCAGTGGTTCTATCGGGCCATGTTTGAAGAACTGCCGTTGCCGCTCGATTGGCCGGTCTACGTCAGCTACGCGGAAGCCGCGGCCTATGCGCGTTTTCGTGGCATGTCCCTTCCCACTGAAGCAGAATTTCATCGCGCGGCTTACGGAACGCAGCAAGGCACGGAGCGCAAGTATCCGTGGGGCGATGCGCCTCCCGATGCCGGCCGCGGCAACTTTGACTTCGAGCGTTGGGACCCGGTCGGTGTGGGGAGCTATCCCGATGGGCGAAGCGCTTTCGGATTTGAGGAACCTCTCGGCAACGGCTGGGAGTGGACCTCTTCTCCCTTTGCGCCTTACCCAGGCTTTGAGCCGTTTCCCTTTTATCGCGGTTACTCGGCTAACTTCTTTGACGGAAAACATTTCGTCGTCAAAGGCGCTTCGCCGCGGACTGCGGCGTCGATGTTGCGGCGTTCGTTCCGCAACTGGTTCCAGCCGCATTATCCGTTTGTTTATGCCTCTTTCCGATGTGTGGAACGCTGAATGGAGCCGGAATGTTGATTCGTAGTGGTGCGACACAGGCCGTAAACTCATTTGCTGAGGACGTGCGCAATGGGCTGGGACAACTCGGGCAAAAGGAGTTGCCGTCAAAGTATCTTTACGACGACGTCGGTTCTGCCTTGTTTGAAGCGATCACCCGGCTTCCTGAGTATGGGTTGACGAGGGCGGAGGAGCGGATTCTACGCGAGCACTCAGGCGACATAGCTGAGCATCTTACCGCGCATGGCATGGTCGTTGAACTTGGAAGTGGCAGCGGCCGAAAGACGCGCCAGATACTCGAAGCGCTTGCCCACCATAAGTCGATGACTTACTGCCCTATTGAAATCTCATCTTCAGCTCTGGTGAGTTGCGAGCGCGAACTCGATGATCTGGCGCACGTCAGCATTCTGGGATTCGAGACTGAGTACCTTGACGGCTTGAGCAAGGCGGTGGCTCGCCGCAAACCCGGCGATGCCGTTGTGGTGCTGTTTCTGGGCAGTTCAATCGGTAACTTCGATCGTGGACCAGCCGATGAGTTTCTGCGAAATATTCGTCAGGCGATTGAGCCGGGCGATAGTTTGTTGCTCGGCACAGATCTCGAAAAGCCGTTGGCCCAACTTATTCCCGCCTACGATGATTCTCTCGGCGTTACCGAGGCTTTCAATCGCAACCTGCTGGCGCGGATTAATCGCGAACTCGGCGGAGATTTCGACTTATCACAGTTTGAGCACGTTGCCCTCTACAATGCCAGCGAGCGCCGAATCGAGATGCATCTCCGCTCCATTGCAGCCCAGACTGTCACCATTGACAAAACCAGTTTCGCGTTCCGATGCGACGAGACAATCTGGACTGAAAGTTGTCACAAGTACAGGAGGAACGAACCCGCAGAGATGGGCCGCCGAACAGGCTTCGAGTGCGTTGCGCAATGGGTGGACGGTGAATGGCCATTTGCCGAAAGCCTGCTCGTCGCCGTATGACTCTTAGTGCTTCCTCCAGTAGTGCGATTGGGACACTGCTATCGCTTCTCTTCGCACTAGCACGCCACTGCAGAGGGATCCAGTTCACGAATCCCCATTGCCTCCATGTTAGCCAGTTCCTCGGCGTGCCTAACCACCGTCGTAAGCGGGTTCTGCCCAAACCTCGTTGTAGAGGGCTTCGCGCCTCCAGCGTTGTGTCATTTCGCGTCCTCCAAGATCTGTATGTCCCTTGACCTTCCGGGGGCCCCCGATACACCTAAACAGTTTGTTCAGGAATGTATAGCCCAAGGAATAGCAGGACGACACTCAAAAGTCGAAGGTTGCGATCTCTCTTGATGAAGTCCCAGCGAAGGACAATCTAGGATCAATCTCTATTTATCATCAATTGAATCAAATAAGAGATCAACATTTATTGATCAGAATGATAGACTCATGGTACTATGGATCAGTTAAAGCTGACTCTTGATTATTGAGAGCTGTCGGATCAAGAAAGATGAATCATGGCTGAATTCCTTTACGGGCACGTCTATTTTCATGATCGATTCTCCGGTGTGCTCCGTCAAGAGCCAGGAGACCGCTGCTCGTTTACCTATGACGGCGAGTTTCTGCTAAAGCCGGAGGCCATCGCGATCTCGTTGCCGCCGCAGACCGAGGCTCATGTCTATCCTGGCAAACTGCACCCGTTTTTCGACAATCTGCTGGCTGAGGGGCGTCAGGCTGCGGTCCAGGCTCGATGGCTGGGTGTTCCGGTAGAAGATCGTTTCGCGCGGCTGCTGGCGTTCGGCGGAGATTGCATTGGGGCGGTAATAGTGCGCGATCCCAAGCCCCGCCTCGCGACGGGTCAGATGCCCGAATCCGCCGAGGATATTGCTTCGATTGCCAGCCGTGCTTCCATATCGGGAGTTCAAGCAAAGTTGCTTGCGGTCCAAACCGAAACCGGTTTCCGACTGGCACAGGCAGGCGAGCTGAGCACACATATTGCCAAGCTGCCGAGCGGCAACCTTCAGGAAATTATCCAACTGGAACAGCTATCTACCTTGGCTGCGCGCATTTTATTGCCCGATGACGAAGTCGCCGAGATGCAGATTGCAGCGGTCCAGGGCATCGCAGAGGAATGCCTGTTAATCCGCCGTTTTGATCGTCCGAATGAAGGTGGGGCAATCTTAAAGCGGCACTTCGAAGAGTTTAACCAAATCCTGGGGCATATCAGTGAAGACAAGTACACAGGAAAGTACTCCGATATGGCTGATGTGCTGCGCCGGAATCCTCGCTGCTCCTTACTCGACGTCGACCGGCTCTTTCGGCGGATTCTCGTCTCGATTCTTCTCGGCAACAACGATGCGCACCTGAAGAATTTCGGCTTGCTGTATTTTGGGGACCAGCTGCGCCTGTCTCCTTTTTACGATGTGCTGGCTGCAGCACTGTATCCGGAATACAGCCGGACCGCAATGGCATTGCAGTTAGGGCCGGGGACAAATCCAACCAGCTTGGCAGGTATCGGGCAACGGCATCTGACCGCACTGGCCAATTCCTTTGGAATGAAGAACGCGGCTCTGATAGAGGCGACGCAGGACCTGGGCAGACGGATTGAGACCGCCCAGGACGCAGTTCGAGAGGCTCCGTACGGCTCGCTGACGCTAAAGGACCAACTCGTGGACTACATGAGGAAACGATGGAACGGAACATTCAAACCGACAATCAGCTCGACTGGCCGGAAATCGTAACATCTGCCAAGCGTCGGCGCAATGATATGAAACTAACGCAACGCAGACTGGCTGCCGTCGCAGGAATCAGCCTGCCTACAGTGGTCAAATTTGAGGCTGGACAGGATGTCCGTCTTTCTTCGGCACTGGCCATTCTGAAAATACTTGATATGGTCCCTAAACCCGTCGAGGGGGTATTGATGATTGCTGCCGGCGTCAACAGTGCGACGGGGCCCTACCAAGTAAAGTTTGCACCATATGCCAGTCGGGGTGGCGCGTTGGAACCGCACTTGCTCGCCGATCGCTCAGCGCTGGATGAGTTCCTTCACGAACTTCGCGTGGGAGCGGAAGAGAAGCAGCGTGCCTTCACCGCATTGGCACGGGATAATTCCGCTGACATAGTCAACCTGCAGCTTTCACCCGCGGAACTGCGCCGGTACTGGCCGACGCAATTTCCCGCCTAACACGCTTTATTAGGTAAGAGTATCTAAACAAATCTTGATTCAGCAAAGAGTTGATTCGCGTCCCCGGGGCTGGTTCTCCGGGCGTGCTCTGTGATTTAATCCATGGGTTGTGAGACAACCCTGGATCATGCAAAAGGTGGGCTACCACTGCAAAGCCGACTGGTTTGGCGAATGCATCGGCGTTTATTAAGACGGATCAGCGGCGGCCAGTGCGCTGGCTTCGGCTTCTCCGACACTCGCCTCGATGTCATTCCAGTCATGGGAAAAAGATCAATCAGGGCCGTGTGGCATGTGATGAAGTCGGTTCATCTTCGAATTCCAGCCTTCTGTCAGCTTTCTTGAACACTCTATCCATTGACGCGGTCTTCCCAGGCAAAGCAGCTTTACTGTCTACACATGGATGCAATGCTTCGGGAAAGGCAACGTATGGACCACCTGGTTACAGTGGAAGCAGTGAGCCGGAGGTTTCCTCTGGATCACAGTTATGTGAGCGCCCTCGACGATGCCAGCCTGCATGTCTCGGCTGGAGAGTTTCTGGCTATCGCCGGCCCCAGCGGCAGCGGCAAGTCCACGCTACTGAATCTCGTGGGCTGCATCGACAAGCCGACCTGTGGCCGCATCGTGTTGGATGGCCAGGATACCTCGGCGCTGACACCGGCGCAGCTCACTGCTCTGCGCCGCGAAAAAATCGGCTTTGTCTTCCAGACCTTCAACCTGATTCCCGTCTTTACGGCAAGCGAGAACGTCGAATATCCGCTGCTGGTGCAAGGCGTCGGTGCCAGTGAGCGCGGCAAGCGAGCCGCCGCAGCGCTTGAAAGCGTCGGCCTCTTGTCTCGCGCCGGGCAACGCCCCGATCTACTATCGGGAGGCGAACGCCAGCGTGTCGCGGTGGCGCGAGCCATTGTTCATCGCCCCGCTTTGGTGCTCGCCGACGAGCCCACTGCGAACCTGGACACTCACAACGCCACGCAATTGATCGACCTGATGCGCGATCTGAATCGCAGCCTCGGCCTGACCTTCATCTTTTCTACCCACGACCAGCGGCTGCTGGAACATACGCCGCGTATCGTTCGCCTGTGTGACGGCCGGGTAGCCGAAGATACGCAACGACAGGAGGCATGTCATGGGTAAGTTTCTGCTTCTCGCATTCCGTAACGTCTTTCGCAATCGCCGCCGCACCATTATGACCCTCTTCATGGTGAGTGGTGGCGTCGCCGGTCTTCTGCTGGCAGGTGGATACTTCGCCCACATGATCGACGGCCTGCGCGAAGACACCATCAGGAACGGCATTGGCCACATCCAGATCTTCACGACCGAGCACTTCCGGCGTGACGAGGTGCATGTACTCGATACCGGCATCGACAACTGGCGGCGAGTGGCGGCCACGGTAAAGGCCGTTTCCCACGTTCGCGGCGTTGCCCCGCGCATCGAATTTTATGGCATGGTCTCCAACGGCCAAAAATCCTCTATCTTCATGGGCAGCGCCGTCGATCCTGATGCTGAGAGGAGCCTGGGGTTCACTTCGAATGTCTCTTCGGGCCATGATCTCAGCAGCCGGCCAGGCGACGAGGTCGAAGCCCTTATCGGAGCCGGCCTGGCCAAGTCGATGAACGTTGGCATCGGCGATGGCCTTACTCTGCTTTCCGTCACTTCGGACGGCGCGCTGAACGGCGTCGATGTCCAGATTGCCGGCATCGTGACAACAGGAGTCGCCGAGATGGATGCGCGCTATCTGCGCATCACGCTCAACTCCGCGCAGCGGCTGCTGCAGAGCGATCGCATCACCAACCTCGTTGTAGGACTGGACTCGACGGCAAACACCGATGCCGTTTATGACACGCTCATCCCGCGCCTCAACGGGCTGCCGCAGAAGATGACGCTGAAAAAGTGGATCGATCTTGCCACCTATTACAAGCAGGTGCGCACGCTCTTCAATGGCATTTTTCTCTTCATGGGCCTGATCGTCTTCTTCATGGTCCTCATGTCAAGCGTCAATACGTTGTTGATGACCATGTTCGAGCGCACTCGCGAGATCGGCGCCATGCTTGCCATGGGAACGCCCCGCGCCTGGATCGTGGGGCTCTTCATGACGGAGGCCGTGCTAATTGGAGTTCTAGGCGCCGTCGTAGGAGTAGTCGTGGGCAATCTGCTGGGCGTGCTCATCAACATTTCTGGAATGCATATGCCGCCGCCGCCCGGCTATACCGTTAACATTCCATTCCTTGTCGAACACGTGCCCAGCCTCATGATCGGCTCTTCGCTGCTCGTCATCGTCTCGCTGGCATTCGCGTCCATTCTGCCCGCGGTCCGCGCATCGCGGCTGCAAATTGCGGAGGCATTGGCCCATGTCTAGAATTAACTGCGTATTGCGAGTATTTCTACTCCTTTTCCTGATTGGCTTCCTTCTCACATGCGTGCTTGTAAGCCACGCCGCACCTGCAACGCCCGACGCGGAAGCTCTACTCCAGCGCTCCGACACGTTCCGCAACGGCTGGCCGGCGTATGTAGTCCGGGTCAAGATTACCGATTTCGAATCGGGCAGATCGGACGAGGAGCATCTCTACGAGGTCTCGCAGAAGGGCACTGACAAGACTTACGTCGATTTCATGAGCCCGCGCGAAAAAGGCGAACACCTGCTCATGCTCGGCGACGATATGTGGGTCTATCTACCCGACACCAGCCGCCCGGTGCGCATAACGCCGCTTGAACGCCTCACCGGCGACGCCTCTAACGGCGACGTGGCCCGCACCAACTACGCCGCCGATTACTCGCCCGTCTTCCTGCGCACTGAGAAAGTGGGCGCGGTCGAGTGTTACGTCCTTAATCTCACCGCCAAGCGCAAGGGCGCGACCTATCAGCGCATCCTCTACTGGGTGCGCGTGTCGGATGCGCGTCCCGTACGGGCCGAGTTCTACCTGACCTCAGGCAAGCACATCAAGTCCGCCACCTTCGACGAATACGCGCCATCAAGCGGTAAAGAACTGCTGCGCAAGCTTACGCTCTACGACGAAATCCGTCGCAACTCGCACAGCGTCCTCGAATACTCCGGCGCCGCGCCCCGTTCACTGCCCGACAAACTCTTCAATCAAGGCCGATCGGACATGTTTTGACCATGAATCGCAGCCTTCTCATTCCGGTTCTCCTCATCCTGAGCGTATGGGTCAGCGCCCACGCTCAGGATCCTCCGCCCTCCGAAAAGAGCCGCGTCAATGCGCGCTACTCGCTTTCGATCATCGATGATGCAACCTTCTACGGCGATCGAAGCGAGCCGGTGCCCGAGGTATTGAATCAGGTGCTGATTGAGCCCTCCTTCAGCGTTCGTTCCCATGACCATCTCACCTTTTCATCCAGCATGATCGGTCTTGCAGGCACTTATTCTGATAACTACACGCAACTGCGCGTAAAGGAAACGTATGCCGGCCTTTCTGCCGGAGACTTCGACTTTACGCTGGGCCGCAAGATGGTGCGCTGGGGCACGGGTTACGCCTTTACTGCGGCCGGCGTGCTTGATCCGCCGCGCATCCCCACCGACCCCACCGACCGGCTGAACTTGAATGAAGGCCGCGACATGATCAAGGCCGACTGGGTGCATGGCCCACACGCATTTTCGCTGGCCTGGTCCACTGCCGCGCTGGCCCCCGCGCAGGCCAACCTGCGCGACACCACCGCTTTCCGGTATAACGTTCTAGTGCGCGGATTTGACACAGCTCTCATCGCCGGCGATGATCGCGGCGGCGATTCTTTCGGTGCCTTGACTTTCACTCGTGTACTGGGGCAGGCATGGGAGGTGCATGGCGAAGCCGTCTGGCGCGAGCAGGCCGCGGTGCTGCTGGGCGCCAAATACACTATCTCCGGCATTACCTTCATCGGCGAGTTCTACACGCCGCCGAACATCCCGTACTATAGCTACATGGAAGTCTCGCCGGTTGCCGGCCGCCAACATTACGCCTTCCTGACCGCCGGAAAAGCGCGGTTGCGCGAACGTCCCGGTTGGAAGGAATGGAGTCTGTCCGGCTCCGTAGTCGCGAATCTCGATGACCGCAGCTACACGCCCGTTATCGACTCCAGTCGCTGGTTCGGCAATCACTTCTCTTCTTATGTCCACGTCGAGATTCCACGAGGAAGCAAGATATCGCAGTTCGGTTCGGCGCCGTATTCGGCAGCTACATCGGTGGGAGTCCGCTTCCAATTATGAAATGCGAGACACAAAAGCCTGCGTCCAGTCTCGCCGGGAATGGGCAAGTCCGGGACACTTACGGTTCATTTTTCGCAAGAGCGTTCTGGATTGTTCTCGGCGTCACACTGCTTATCTTTCTGATGTTTTTCTCCCAGGGCTTTATCAAGCTGTCGGAGACCGGGCAGCGCCTGGTTGCAATATTTGTATACTCCGTTTGCATTGCGCTGCCTTCGATGGTGCTACTCACTCAGGTTTCGATTCGCTATGCAGTCAGGTTTCCCCGCACGATCGTTCTCATCCAGGCGCTGTGCCTCATCTGTACAGCCTCCCTCGGCGCTCTTGCCGCCGTTTCTGTCCTATGGATCTCCGGAATTGAAGGTCGTGGCAGGTATTGGATCGCATACTGGACCGACCTTCCATTCAGCATCGTGATCACGCTTGCAATTGGAATGAGCGTGTCGTCGTATGAAACGCTGCGCTACAGACTGCAGGCAGCCACCCTGGAAGCGCGCACGCGCCAGATGGAGCAGGAGCGCGCCTACAAGTTATTGGCCGAGGCGGAGCTTTCTTCGCTCGAATCGCGCATCCATCCCCACTTTCTCTTCAACACGCTCAACTCCATTGCCGCGCTGATTCCCATGGACCCTCAGCGCGCCGAAGATACGGTTGGCAAGCTGGCCTCGTTGCTTCGTTTTTCGCTCAATGCGCAACACAGCGGCCTCGTCCCTCTGGCGCAGGAACTCAAAATCGTGCGCGATTATCTTGAAATCGAGTCCACGCGCTTCGGCCCGCGCCTGCGTTACGAAATTATCGTACCCGCCTCTCTCGATTCCGTAAAGGTACCTCCGCTCGCGCTGCAGACTCTTGTCGAGAACTCCGTCAAGCATGTGGTCGCACAACGCACAGAAGGCGCCTCGGTCCAGATTACTGGAGCGATGGAGTCAGGCCGCATCCATCTCGAAGTCATCGACGATGGGCCCGGTTTCTCGCTCGGAGCCGCCGCACCCGAGCACGGACTCGGCAATCTCGCCGCACGCCTCGAACTTTTGTTCGGTGGTGCGGGCCAGTTCGAAGTGACTCGCGAAAGCGAACACACCATCGCCCGTATCTCGTTTCCCGCTGAACTGTGAGACCTTATGGAAACCGCCGAGTTAAGCGCATATCTCGTGGATGACGAACCACTCGCCATCGAACGCCTTGCGAGGATGTTGGCAAACTGCGATTCTCTTCGCATTGCCGGCAGCGCCACCGATCCTGCGCAGGCGTTGGACTTTCTAAACGGCCCGGCAAATATCGACGTGCTATTTCTCGACATTCAGATGCCGGGTATGAGCGGTTTCGAACTGCTCTCGCGCCTCGCCGTTCAGCCTTTTGTCATTTTTACCACCGCCTACGATCAATACGCGCTGCGGGCCTTCGAGGTGAATTCCATCGACTACCTGCTCAAACCCATCGAAACGGAGCAGTTGCAGCGCGCCATCGCGAAGCTCGGACGCCTCAGACCGGTCGTCAAACCAGACTGGCAACAGAATCCCGATCTCCCCGCCGTATTGAAGGAATTATCCGCGTCGCTGCTCAGTCAGCGAATCGATTACCCGCGCCGCATTGCCTCCCGCGTGGGCGAACGCATCTCCTTCCTCGACCTCGACGCCGTGACGCACTTTGTGGCGCGCGATAAGCTTACCTATGCCGCCGTCAACGGCCGCGAACACTGCGTCGATCAGACCATCGCCGATCTCGAGACGAGGCTCAACCCGGCCCGATTCCTGCGCATCCATCGCGCCGTGCTCCTAAACCTGGATTGGGTGCAGGAAATGAACGTTTCGTTTGCGGGGAAAGTGATTGTCTCCTTGAAAGACACGCGCCGATCGCAGTTACCGGTTGCGCGCGACCGCGTGCGCCTGCTCAAGTCGCGAATGGGATTCTGATGTTTTTCATTGATGGGCGCTTATCAATGTGGTCCCCATTCCAGAGTGTTGAGGAAAGCGGCCAATCCAATATCCTACCCATAAGAGGAGCTACATCTGTTGACCGCAGATTCAGATCGATAGTGGGAAGTCGGCTTGGCTTCCGGAATCCTGCCGTGAGGCGGTCCACGCTCGCCCACCTTTTGCATGATCCAGGGTTGTCTCACAACCCATACCTTATGACACGGCCGGATCGGGGAGATCCGGCCGT
>Ga0182014_10004232_pt1 | contig 16596 bp, 15 predicted proteins | sample 612S2DmetaG_FD_120489 | JGI IMG/M metagenome (GOLD analysis project Ga0182014, IMG submission 120489) | Permafrost microbial communities from Stordalen Mire, Sweden - 612S2D metaG | ecosystem: Environmental > Terrestrial > Soil > Wetlands > Permafrost | place: Sweden: Stordalen | collected... | reverse complement strand
GAGTCGGGTGCCGGTTGGAGGCTGGTCCAGTGCGATTCTCCGCAAAAATATAAATATTTTTCAGAACAGCCATCAAAACAGCCATTCGCGTGAGAAAAAGAAAACCGCCTTTTGGGGCGGTTTGTAAAGTGCTTATTTTATTGATGTTATGGTGGACGCGGTAGGAATCGAACCTACAACCTGTCGGTTAAGAGCCACCGAATTCGCTTGCCCTCCTGCTACTATCGTTTGCTATAAACCACTATACAAGATACGTTTACGAGCTGCGCAAAAATCGCTGATTGCTATTTATACAGCCTGAATTGTGCCCTGTTTTGAAGAAGCATGGGCACAAAAATGGGCACAGTCGTTTGGGGTGAACCCCTCGGTTGAGACGATCTGCAATTGCCACACTTGCCGTTCGATGAATAGTGAGCAATGTGAAAACCCCATCTTCTGTTGCGGACCGGGCGGGGACAATCTTGAGGCGTGAAACATGGGATTTGGGGAGAGGCGTGGTCGAAGTGGCGGCAGCTGGAGTTGAACCCGATTATCGGTTCGATTGCTAATCACAGTTCGAGTTGAAAAAGTAGCCTGGCGGCATCTGGGCGGGAGCCCGCGCCGCGCGAAGACCGGTACAACATTCCTGGCTACACCTCGATCGCGAAGCCTTGCTTTTGAGCAACAGACTTGATCCGACGTGAAAACGTGCTGTAGTGCTGCGCCATATTGGCCGACCACGTGAGTCCGTCCGCGCGCCCAATCTTCAGCCAATACTCTTTGAGTGTCAGGTCATATGCAGTAATAGCTGGCTCCAGTGCTTCAGGGTGATACTTCTCCTCGTGGCGAAAGCTCTCAATCGGCATGCGCGGCTTTTGCGGAGCCTCTTCGGCGACGTAGCCGAGGACGACTCCGGCTACGGGGAAGGTATTCGGTGGTAGTCCTAGCAAATCGATCATTCCTTGCGGGTCGCGGCGAATTCCGCCGATGGGGACGATGCCAAGACCGAAGGCGCGCGCCGCGGTCATGAGTGTCGCCATCGTAATTCCGGCGTCGCTCACCGCGGAGAAGATCGCCTCCAGACTGCGTTGGATCACTTGGATGGCACCGGCCTTCTGGACCCCGAGGCCTGTTTTATAGAAGTCAGCAATCACTGCGATAAACACTGGAGCTTGTGCGATCCATGGCTGGCCACCGGCGATTTCCGCGATGCGAGCGCGGCTTGCCGCATCGCGTATGACGACAAGCGAAATCTGCTGGCTGTTGATGGATGTGGGTGCACGATGCGCGGACTCAATGATGGCATCGAGAATCTGTTCCGGAATATCGTCACTCTTATAACTGCGGCTGCTGTGATGGGCCTGCAACAAACGCACGGTTTCATTCATGAAGCCTCTTTGATGTTGCAGCCCCTTGCACGGCCGCAAGACCGCCCTACTCATTTGCTAGAGAGAGCCATTGATTCCTCTGATGCGCCCAGAGCCGGATAGTCGGTGTAGCCGTGTGGCCCTGGCGTGAAGTAAGTGGCGGGGTCTGGAGTATTGAGCGGCGCATTGTTCGCAAAGCGCACAGCCAGATCGGGGTTGGCAATAAAGAGTTGGCCAAAGGCTACTGCGTCCGCTTCGCCGTCCTGAATGACCTGTTCGGCCAGGGACTGAGTGTATTTCTCGTTTGTAATGTAAACACCGCCGAACTGTTTCTTGAGTTGAGGACCCAGCCTATCCGGACCGAAGTACTCGCGTGCGCACAAAAAGGCAAGTTCGCGTTTGCCGAGTTCATGCGCCACGTAGCCGAAGGTGGATGAAGGGTTTGAATCATGCATGTCGTGGCTATCGCCGCGTGGCGCCAGATGCATACCCACTCGCTTGGCCCCCCAAACGGAGATCACCGCGTCAGCGACTTCAAGCATGAGCCGAGCGCGGTTCTCGATCGTCCCACCGTATTCATCCGTGCGGTGATTGGAACCGTCCTGAAGAAACTGGTCGATCAAGTAGCCGTTGGCCCCATGTATCTCCACACCGTCAAATCCAGCTATCTTAGCGTTCTCCGCACCATTGCGGAATCCCTCGACGATACCCGGGATCTCTGACTTATTCAGGGCGCGTGGCGTTACATACCCAGTGATGGGGCGTACCAAGCTCACATGGCCGGCAGGCGCGATGGCGCTGGGAGCAACCGGCATTTTGCCCTCCAGAAAGCGCGGATCTGATATGCGGCCTACATGCCATAACTGAGCGAAGATTCGGCCACCTGCTCGGTGCACAGACTCAGTCACCAGCATCCAGGCCTCGGTTTGCTGCGGCGACCAAATGCCAGGAACATTCGCGTAGCCAACGCCTCGCGGCACAACCGGAATGCCCTCGGAGATGATCAGGCCGGCAGCGGCGCGCTGTGTGTAGTATTCGATCATGATCTGCGTCGGAATGTGGTCAGGCGTGCCACGCAAGCGAGTAAGGGGAGACATGATCACACGATTTGGCAGGGTGATTTCGCCGATTTTGATAGGGTCTAATAATGATGGCATGAAGTGATTCCTCAATGAGCAGTAAAATGCGGTTAAGTTACTTCAGAAAGATCGGAGATGCGCCCGCCTTTAACGCAACTGACGCTTGTACTCCAGTCTGTGACAAAGGTATCGTTTGTCGATGCGCTCTCCGCCATAGCGCATAGCGGTCATCTTGTTGGAAAGAATTTACAACTCGCGATGCAGCTCGCCATGAAGTGACGCTTTACTTCATTTACTACCTAAACCGGAACGTCTTCTGCTCTCTATTGCTCACGCTGTTCGCCATTAGGGTCTGACTACCGTCGCAAGCAACTCGGCGAGACCGTTCCACGCGATCTGGACGCCAATGCAAAGCAGAAGGAACGCTACTACCCGCAGGATGCCGTGTGCAGCCGATGGCGGAATGACTTTGGTAATCTTTGGCGCATACGCATGGCAGATATGCGCGCCAGTGCAAAACCAGGCCTCAGTGCTCCGCATAAGCGGGGCGCTTCGGCGGAGTACAATTATCGAGGAAGAAGGAAACACGTCAGAGGATAGAAGCGAAGGATGTCTGACAATCGGGTGCTGGCAACGCCATTCCGAACCACTCCCTGCCAAGTGGCCGCCACATCGCAGCCGCTTTCCCTCACAAATGACACCTTTAGAGTTCCTCGCTGTATGAAGAGGTCGAAGTCCGCTCTATATTGCTCACAACTTGAAGATATTTAAGCGTTGATAGAACAGGTTCGGCCGACAATGCGTTCGGCTTGACCTTGTTCGTTTACAACTACTCCATCCCATCACCTCAGCAAACCCGAGTTGGACATCTTCGATCTTGCTCTGGATGTTGATCAGGTTGAGGTCTCGCACGCAGTGTTTATCGACAATACGCCGCTGTTTGTTCAGATCGCTCAAGGCCTAGGAGTTAAGAACATTCTTTATGCGGACTTGAGATCGACACATGTAATGCTCTCCGCGATTGGATTGAAAGTGGACAAGTGAGTTTTTCGCGGTATTGCCTCCAATGCAGACCCTCGCTCGATACCGGCAACTGTCAAGTCCGATCTATCGAGTCATTGTGCGATTGTGACCATCCTTTAAGATGCACGCTGCTCGATGATTCCAATTGTGAAGAGTCAAACGTCGGGATAGGGACGCGGCACTCTTGTGGGCGTTCGATGTGAGCCACATCAGGCTTTGCTGCGGATCAGCGAACAAAATTTAAGCGCTTTGGGCAATTGTCTTTAGTTCTTCCGATTGTGCGATTTCTCGGCTCAGCTGGTTACATAGATCAAACTGGGTTACCGGCTGCCGAAAAGCAGCACGAGGTCTTTGTTCCATGAGGTTCCGGTGTGAACTTCTCGGCGTCTTCCACACTGATGGGCTTGTTTTCAGTCAGAACATAACGTAAGGAGGCAGCAATGGCCGCGCCAGATAGGTTTCCAGGTTTGACACCGAGCGCGCTGATGCGGCGCGAGGCGCGACTGCCGGTATTCGGAAGGGATTCGGCATTATCCATGGAACGAATTCCCAATCGGTCGAATCCTAAAAGGATAGCCGTAATCGGAAACCATCTTCCTCGTCAATGTGGAATTGCGACCTTCACGACGGATTTGTGTAATGCAATTGCAGCCGAATACAAAACCTCTGAATTGTCGGTTGTAGCTGTCAACGACCCATTGTCGCCATATGCCTACCCAGCACGGGTGCGGTTTGAGATCACCGAAGGCGACATCTCATCCTATCGTGCGGCCGCGAGCTATCTTAACTCCAGAGACTTTGATGTCGTTTGTTTGCAGCACGAATACGGAATCTATGGGGGAAAGGCCGGCAGCTATGTTCTTGAGCTGCTCAAGCATCTCCGAATGCCCGTTGTGACAACACTGCATACGGTTCTTCGCGAGCCGGATGCCGATCAACGAAGCGTCCTCCAGGAAATCGCCGCGCGATCCGAGCGGCTTGTCGTGATGAGCGAGCACTCTTCCCGATTTCTTCAAGACATATACCGAGTTCCTGAAGGCAAGATCGACCTGATTCCCCATGGCATACCCGACTTGCCCGTTGCAACGCTGAAAATTCACAAGGTCGTCCCCGCAACCACAAGAAAGACTGTTCTGCTCACATTTGGTCTGTTGTCTCCCAATAAGGGATTCGAAAGTGTGATTCATGCGTTGCCGAGTATTTTGGCCCGGCATAGCGATGTCGTTTACATCATTGCAGGCGCCACTCACCCTCATGTCCGGCTTTGCGAGGGTGATCAATACCGGTTTCAGTTGCAAGCCCTAGCAAAGAAACTTGGAGTTGAGAAGAGCGTAATCTTCTATAACCGGTTCGTGAGTCCTCAAGAAATGGCTTCACTGGTGACTTCGGCCGACATTTACATTACGCCCTATCGATACGAAGCGCAGGCCGTGTCGGGAACACTTGCATTTGCGCTGGGCGCCGGGAAGGCGATCATCTCGACACCGTACTGGTACGCCACTGAACTCCTGGCTGATGGGCGTGGGGCACTTGTTCCCTTTGAGAACTCGGGTGCCATAGCAGATGCGACAATCGGACTTCTGGATGACGATACGGCTCGTGAGGCGATGAGCAAACGGGCTTACCTCTATGCACGTCGCATGGTTTGGAATCGAGTAGCACAGTCCTATATGCGGACCTTCGTAAGCGCTCGCATCAACTGCATGCAGCCGGATCGTTTGGGTTTTCTGTACAAACTTTCGAAAGCAGCAATACGCGCCGACTCGCAAGTGCCTGAGAATTTACGCTCTGTCGTTCATTGAGGAGAGTTATGACCTCTGTTCCGTCCGATCAAGTGAGGTCAGCTCCCCGGCCTCAGGCCGCTGTTGTCGTTGCCCATCCGGATGACGAGATACTTTGGTGTGGCGGCTACATACTGAACCATCCGGAATTCCATTGGCGAATCGTGACTTTATGCAGGGCAGAGGATTCAGACCGCGCTCCTAGGTTCAGTCAGGTTTTGCAGGAACTGGGGGCGGATGGTGGGATGGCAAATCTGGATGATGGACCCGATCAGGTGCCGCTACCGCTCGCGCAGGTTCAAGAGACCACCGCCAGGCTACTGGCTGGAGTTAAATATAGCTTGATTTTGACCCATGGCCCGATGGGCGAGTACACACGTCACCGCCGACATGAGGAATGTTGCCGGAGTGTCGTTGAGCTTTGGCAGGCAGGTGGTATCGACACAGTGTGGCTGTGGCTTTTTGCTTTCGAGGATGGGGGGCGTGCATATTTGCCTCGGGTTCGCGACGATGCGGATCGTCGGGACATGCTGACAGAGAGCGTCTGGATCGAGAAACGCAGGCTGATTACCGATGTTTACGGCTATGGAGCCGACAGTTGGGAAGCGCAGACCACTCCGCGGGAAGAAGGCTTTTGGTGCTTTGACTCGGTGACGGCAGCGGCAAAACGGACGGCATTCTGGGAGCAACGATCGTGAAAGTGCTTGTATTGAGCGAATACCCCGCACCGGCGGCAGGCTTGGCCCTGCAAGGTGAACTATTGTGCAGGGGGCTCAGTGAGATGGGCGTGGACGTCCACCCGGTACATTTGGAATCGACTTTGGAAAAGGAATGGTACTTTCGCTGGTTTAAGCCAGACGTCGTAGTCGGCGTCGGGTTCTGGGGCCACCTTCCAAACCTGGTCTTGCATTCGCAGAAGTTTGGGATGAAGGCCGTACCGTGGCTCGTAGCCGATGGTTATGTCGCAGAACATCGTGACGTACTGAATGCTCTGCCACTGATCCTGGTCACCTCCAATTGGGTAAAGGAGGTGTACGTCAGAGATGGCATCCGGGGAGACAATATCGTGGTGTTGCCGGTGGGTTGCGGCACGGACCGATACAAGCCGCACAGTAATGATGACGTGAAGGTCCAATCGATTCGCGAGGAGTTTGGAATATCGCATGATCAGTTGATGATCCTGACAGCCGGCGGAGATGGAGCATCCAAAGGCGCCCAGGAGGTCATGCGGGCGTTGGCCATTATCGATGCCGAGGCGCCTGACTGGAGGTATGTCTGCAAGGTTTGGCCTCAACCCCGTACCGAGCAACAGAACCTGATCGACCTCAAACTGGCAGCGGATCTAGGCATCGGCGAAAAAGTGATTTACTCCACCAATGTAGTCTCGCAGAACTTCATGCCTTATTTGTTGTCTGCCTGCGACATCTACGCTGCGCCTTCGCGGCTGGAGGGCTTTGGCATGATTCAGGTCGAGGCAAACGCCTGTGAAAAGCCGGTGATCGCGATTGATGCCATGGCATTTCGCGACACGATGGTCCACGGTGAGACAGCATTCCTGGCGAAGGTGGCTGAGGAAAGAAAGATCACCGAGGCGCTCTACGGCGAAGGTCACGACTACCAGACTAGCCATCGGATCGTATTTCCCAATCCGCGAACAGTCGAATACCGGGCCAGCGTGCCCGACATCGCAAAGTACCTTTTGCGACTGATGAAGGACAGCGCACTGCGAAAGCGCATGGGGGAAGCGGGTCGTAAGCGCGTGGTCGAGTTGTTCGACTACCGTCAGGTTGCCAGGCAATTCGTCGAGATCGTTTCCGACCGATTGGGTATCCAGTAGAGAGCTTCAAGGCGCGTGTGCTCGTCTTTTCAACCCAGCACGACAACGAGGCGTCCATGTCTTTCGACGATAAGTCGCGAATCTCTATCGAGCAGGCAAAAGAGGCAGCTCTAAACATCCTGCTGAATAACGCACAGGGGCCGTTTCAAGGACTGCCTCGAACCGCTGGGTGGGGATACCCGGAACCTTACACGCGGGACCTGATGATCTCTGCCCTCGGCTTTCTGGCAACTGGCAACGAGAAGCTTGCGGACGCTCTGGAGCGCACACTGGTAGCGCTTGCGAACAATCAGTCGCCGCATGGGCACATTCCATCCCTGGCCCACGATCCGGCCAACCGCGGCTCCAGCGATTCGACGCCTCTCTTCCTTTTTGGACTGGCCCTTTATAGAATATCGACGAATCAGCCGCAGTTCCTCCATGAGGCAGCAGAGAAGGCCATGCGGTGGATGGAATACCAGAGTCCCGATGACAGGGTGATGGTTTCCCAGTTGCCCACCAGCGACTGGCGCGATGAGCAGTACGTAATGGGGTATGGGCTGTACGTGAACATGATCGTCTACGCCTATCTTCGCCTTTACGGAGAACACGAATCCGCCGACCAGTTGCGCGGATTGATGAGTCGACTCGAAGTCAGTAGCGAAGAGAAGGTCAACTATGAGCAAGAGGCTCTTGTGGAGCCTTCCGCACCTTACTACGCGCTCTATTCGTACAAAATCATGAGCAGCGATCGCTTCGATCTACTCGGCAATAGTCTGGCGATTCTGACTGGAATCGCTTCACCTGGCCGGGCAGCGAAGATGCTGCTTTGGGTTGAAGCCGAGTGCGAAGCGATGCGGGGGCGCGGAGAACTTGCCGTAGAATTGCCGCCCTGTTTGTTTCCATATATTCTGCCCCATCATGCGGATTGGCTGCCACGCTACGAGCGTTATAACCGGCCCGGAGATTATCACAACGGAGGCGTGTGGCCTTTTATTTGTGGCTTCTATGTCGCGGCCTGCGTAGCGGCAGGGCAGATGGATCTCGCTGAACGCAAATTGTTGGCGCTGACGGAGCTGGTCAAGCCCTGGCATGAAGACGCGGCGGAGTGGGGCTTCAACGAATGGATTCACGCACAAACCGGAAAGCCCAGCGGCCGGGATTGGCAGACATGGTCGGCAGCCATGTACCTCTACGCGGCTGAATGCGTTCAACAAAAGAGAACACCCTTCTTCGACCTGACGCGCACAGGCAACCCGGACCTGGCAGAATAGCACTTGCTCAGGTTGTCCGAGTGGATATTTATTCTTCCAGAACCGCCTTCGAGAGATTTCTGGGCCGGTCCACATCTATTCCGCGCTCGATCGCCATGAAGTAGGCAAACAGTTGCAAGGGCACAACCTCTGCGATGGGCAGAAGATACTCGCTGGCCGGCTGCAATTCGACAGAATCGCTCACAAGTGCCGGCACGTCGCTGTCTCCGGCATTTACTAGGGCGATCACCTTTGCTCCTTGCGTCTTCATCTCGCGCAACAGGTGAACAGTCTTCTCATAGCGCACCACCGAGGCCTCAATCGCTGGGTCTACGGTGGCTATGACTACGAGCGGCACACGATCGCTGAGCAGAGCATTGGGCCCGTGTTTCAGTTCGCCGGCCGGGTAGCCTTCGGCGTGAACATACGATGCTTCCTTCAGCTTTAGAGCGCCCTCGCGCGCAATGGCATAATGGATGCCCCGTCCCAGGTAGAGAAAGTTGCCAGCTGTACTGTACTTGCGCGCCAACGCGGCCATCCGATCGCGCCAGCCGTCAAGCTGCCCACCTATGCTGGCAGGGAGCGCACGCAGCCGCTCGATGTTGGCCGTGAGCTCCGCGGCATCCATCGTTCCCAACCGCCGCGCCTCATAGAGTCCCAGCAGAAAGAGCACCGCCAACTCGCAGGTAAAGCTCTTGGTGGCGGGAATCGCTCTTTCTACTCCGGCGGCGAGGGGCATGGAGACGTCAGCTTCCCGCGCCATTGTTGAGTCGGCCGCGTTGGTTATGGCCAGCGTCTTCGAGCCGCACCTTTTCGCCTCAGTTAGTGCCGCCAGCGTGTCTGAAGTTTCACCCGATTGAGAGATCACGATCACTGCTGGAAGCCTCAGATCGCGCCCGCCTCGGCAGCTCAGCTCGCTTGCATACTCCACATCCACGGACAGGGCGCAAAGATCCTCGAGCAGAATCTCCCCAGCCAGGCCGCTGTGGCGACTGGAGCCACTGGCGGCAATCAGCACCTCGCCGGCCGGATTCGTCCAGGGCTTCAGGCGCTCTGCCACCTCGCTTTTGAGGTTGTTGCCTTCCAGATAAAGCGCCAGCGTGCGGTCTAGCGCCGCCGACTGCTCATAGATCTCACGCAACATTTCGTGTTGAAACTGCTGCAAATCGCTCATCCCCGAATTCGTCCGGCGGGCGTCAACTCAGCCCGATTTCGATCATATAAGCGTAAGACTTGTCGCGAGCATTGTCTAAGCAGTGTCGCCAATTTGGCGCGGATGAGAATGCGAATGCCAGGTTGTGAAGTCCTGCGAGGATATGGGAAAGCCGTTCGTAGTCCCTTCCAGTTAGGGGAAGCAGGCAAGCAGGAGCCTCCGACTTCGGATCCGTTCAAGGCTTCTAACGATAAACCGGTTCAGCAGAGGGCAGGAACGGTGGCCGATATCACTGAGGAAATCACAGACTCTGAGAGATTCTGCGCAGAACCTTGTCGCAAGACGATACGAACAGCCTCATTCAACACGTTACGAGCGGAACAACCCAGAGCCTTGCCTGGGATTATCCCGCTCGCTATTGCCGACGATCAGGCGAAAACTGCCTCGCCATGGACGGCGTAATAACTGTGCTCGGTTCCCTCGATAATGTCTTTGGCCTTGGCAACGGCGTCAGGTGTTCCATGGACAACCAGCATGAACTTGTCGGTTTTCAACGCGACCTCGTACTTGAGAACGCTGTCTTTGGGAATACCGATACTTACGAGGCCTGCTCCGACAGCACTCACCCCTCCAACTACGGCCGCGCCTTCAAGCCCCGCAACAATCCATGCAACGAGTGGTCCAGCCACCAAAATCGGTCCCAGACCCGGTATGGCGAATGCAGCGGATCCAAAGAGAAGTCCCCAGAACCCACCCCAGAACGCTCCCACTTTGCCCCAATACTTCATGCGGTCACCGGCATTGTAGTAGCCGACGACATGTTCATCGGTGTGGGTGTTTCTCGCCGCTATCGAAAGGCTCTTCATATCGACGCCCCCCTCTTGCAATTCTTTGATCGCGTGTTCAGCCTGCTCGTGGGTGTCATAGATTGCAACTACAGAATTTGTCGTGATCATTGTGTTCTCCATGTTCCTGCGTTGACTTGGATTCGTTGAAGATGCTGCACGACGGACACCGTTGCAGCAACAAATGCCGCTTGTCCGCAGGCAGTCGAACTCCGCGGCAGGATTCTGGTTCCCCGCTGCATAATTACAAATCGCTTCCATCCTCAGCTTTTCATTCCTGCGTTGCGGACTGCTGAGCAATTGGGTACACGAAGAGGAAGGCGATGCGCAGCGCGGGATGCCGCGCGCAAGTCGAGCATTAAGTGCTCAATAGAGCACAGTCTTTACTTTCAGGACAAGGGAGAATGAGCACGAAGTCGATTTTGCGATTCATCGAGGAGATCGTCATGCCCGAAGTTCGTTCTTTCCCTTCCATCCCGACAAAGATACTGTTGCCGATTGACTTCAGTCCATCCTCCCAGGCCGCCTTGGAAATGGCAACCGACCTTGCTCAGCACTTTCATGCCGAGCTCTACCTGGTGAATGTCATTCCGTTCTTCCCGGTTACGACTTTGCCCGACTTTGTTCCGGAGGAGGCGTTCCTGAAGGAGGCAAGGGCTCGCGTGGAGCAGCATTTGTCGAAGTGTCTTGCGGTTCTTACGTCGAGAGGAGTCATGGCAACTTCGAGCGTCGAAGTAGGCAACGACATAGCCGGAAGCATCATGGAAGTGGTGGATCACGAGCATATCGACCTGGTCGTAATCTCGACGCACGGCATCTCTGGCTGGCATCCGCTGATTTTCGGTTCGATTGCCGAAAAGGTCGTGAAGCTCGTGCAATGCCCGCTCCTGCTTCTTCGCTCCGCCAAGCCTGAAGCCGGTACGACAACTCCTTCACACAGCTCAACGAAATGGTGGTAACAAAGGGAGTCATCGAGAAGAAGGCAGACCCGCGCCACGGGCGCACAACCGTTCAAGGTCCAAAGGACAGGACGGACGTGGCAATACACGGCTTAAGACAGGCATATCTTGGAACTTGGGCCGGAAGAAGCCGGCACACTTAAAAACTGCCGGCTGAGGATCGTTCACGCAATAGCGACAAGCCTGGGTTTCTCGGAGTTGTGCTCGGGGAGTTGATCGAGCAACACCACGTTGAGAAGCGACTTATGTACCCGGATGCGACCGTTGTACTCGATGAAACCGAGCTTGCGGAAGCGATTCATGAAATAGCTGACGCGAGACCGGGTGGTGCCGATCATCTCGGCTAAGGTCTCTTGTGTGACAGGAGGAATGAGTGTTTCTGGCTCACCCGGCCTGCCGAATTCCGCCATCAACAGAAGAATTCGAGCCAGCCGTTTTTCGCTCGAATTGAAAAGTTGATCTACAAGATCGGCCTGGGTTCGCATGCTTCGGGCAAGCAGGAATTTCAGAAAAAGGTCCGCGAATGCAGGTTCATCATGCATCACGCGGACCATCTCATCCCTTCGAATTTTGAGAGCCGCGCAACCGCTAATGGCAGTGGCCGTCGCCAAGCGCAGCCCAACGATCGCCGCCAACGACTCTTCCCCGACGAATTCGCCGGCCGCCAGAAGGGTGATCGTGGCTTCTTTGCCGGTCTGCGATACGACAGTGAGTTTAGCTCTGCCCTTCTGCAAGTAAAATACCGAGTCAGCCTTGTCTCCCTGGCAGAAAAAAGTCTCCTTCGGCTTCAATTCAATGATTTGTCGGCCAAGCCCGGCATGAGCAAGGAATACCGATGGGTTAAACGTCGTTGAGCTGCTAACTATCAGCATATTGCCCTCAGCGCGGGCCGTTTGTTTCGCGTGCCCGGTTCCTGTTGTGCAAACGTTCACGTTCTATGCGGACGTATTGACGATTGCGGCTAGCGGATCAAAGATCAAAAAGAAAACACACCAGAGTGCAAGAGCTAAGGATCTCTGACAATCGGGGGAAGCCAACGCGATTCCGGAGCGGTACGCTGCAACTTGGGCGTCACGTCTCAGCCACTTTCCCACGCAAATGACACCTTTAAGGATTATCGCCAAAAGAAGAGATCGATTTCTATTCCATATTGCTCATAATTTAAAGATTGTGGTGCATTGATGAAACAGATTCGGCTGAAAGGAGGCTCACTTTGCGAGTCAAGCGAAATCCGGTACTTGTCAGGTTTCTGGAGAGTAGTCTCGATTTGTGCCACAGACCCTCTCGCCTCGGGCAGTTCCGACCCTTTCTCCACCGCCATCGGAGTCAGCATCCTCATCTCCCTTTTTCTTCCGGCGGAAAGTAGAAGCGGTCACCGCCGCTGCCGTGATCTCGCTGGTCGCCCATTTTGCCGTTGGCGCAGCCAAGTCCATAATTTCAATTCGCTCCTGGCAGTTTTCCGGCCTTGAAGTGACTATTGTCGGCGCATTGGAAGGCGCCGTAACCAACGGCATTGGTATCCTGCTTGGCAAAGGCAGTATCTAAAGGAGAAGTACACTGAAGCACGCCTGTCCGGTTCAATTCGCTCATCGGTCATGGATCTCGATGGCAAAGCAAGATGAGCCACAGACCGCGTGCGAGCGGGATCTGTGGCTTATCTCTCTTCGGAGCACACATTCAACAGAAAACTGCTGTAGCAGCTTGTCGAATTGCACTCACACAGTGGCCAGTTCGTCGACCCAGTACCCTTCACGGTCGTAATACCCGTACAAGCCTGTTTCGTAATCCCGCGTAAGCAGAGACTCGTCGGTGTATTCCGGCGCAGCCTTGATGGTCTCGCGGGACAGTCTGATTGAGACTTTCTTCTCTTCCCAACTCACGTTCTCGATCCACCTTGGCGAAATCAGAATCTTTTTCCCAGGCCACCAGTTCTTTGTCGCAACAACAAGGTAACGAATCGCCCAGGTCTCGTCATCGACGATGAAGTCATCGACATGGCCGATCTCACCGTCGAGCGCAAGGAGATTGTAGCCCGTTACCTCCTGGGTGCTGCGAAGATGGCGATCCCATCCCATCGCTTCTGAGGCGGCCAGGCCCCATCTGCTGCGATCCCGCTCAATGTGCGGATTGCCTCCCCACATGTACGAACCACCCCAATAGTTGGGAAAGCCATAGTATCCGTTGTATAAGTTTTCATACTGACGGGAAACTGGCTCGTCCATATCTATGGACGGACTCTTCTCGATCTGCTTCCTGTTTAACAGAACGAACACCTTCTCTTCAGCGGTGTTGACACCGTCCAGTGAGTAAGGCGAGATCAATACCTTCCTGCCGCGAAGCCAGGTTGCAGTATTGGCGACAAGGTAACGAATTGCCCAATACCGGTCGTCGAAGAAGAACTCGCTGGCAGACCCTATGTCTCCATCGAGACTCTTGAGTGAGTAGCCTTTCAATGCCTTTGCTTTGATTAACATCACATCTCCTTTATGTTTGCTTCTTTCATTGAGTTGTCGCGGGCAGTCTGCAAATACCACGCAGCGAAAGAACAGGCTTCACAATACTGATCCATGCTCAGGCAACTGCTGCCCTGAGCGCTTCACTCTTCGCTGCAATGCAATCCAATAGATCGTTCCATGACTTGGCGAACGAAGCGATGCCTTCTTCGAGCAATTGGGCGGCGACGGCATTTGTGTCAATACCAGCCTTTGCAAATTCTGCGAGGATCTTGTCGTTATCCTCAGTCAGAGATTCGCCGAATTCTTCATGAGCGGCAAGGGCGTTCAAGGTAGCCTCAGGCATTGTGTTAATAGTGGAGGGCAAAGCGAGGGCCTGGACGTAGAGGATGTTCGAGGCTTTGGGGTCCTTGGTTCCCGTGCTGGCCCAGAGAAGGCGTTGGGGTCGAGCGCCTTCGTTCAAGATGCGTTGGGACCGCGGCGAATCAAGCAGCGTGCGGTACTTCATATAAGCCTCTCTGGCGATCGCGATCCCAAGCTGGTTACGCAAGGACTCCGGCGCCTTCTCTGCGACTGCAACGTCCCAACGGCTCACGAAGAGTGAAGCCACAGAGCCGACATCGGGATTCAGTCCGGCGGCGATGCGCCGTTCAATCCCACGCAAGTAGGCTTCGGCTGCCGCCACATATTGTTCGCCGGAGAACAGAAGAGTTACATTGATGGGCACACCCCGGAAGATCGCTTCCTCAATGGCCGGAAGGCCCTCGCTGGTACCGGGAATCTTGATGAAGAGATTGGGCCGTTCCGCGCGGTTGTTGAGGGCCCTGGCCGCGGCGAGTGTGTCAGCCGTGTTGCGGGCCAGCAGGGGTGAAACCTCCAAGGAAACCCAGCCATCCACGCCATCGCTCCGGTCGTAGACAGGCAGGAAGAGATCAGCGGCCTGCCTCAGGTCTTCGAGCGCTAACTCGAAGAACAGTTCCTCGCCAGACTTGCCTTGATCCAGTTTCCGCCGGATGACATCATCGTAGTCGTTGCTGTTCTTGATGGCGTGATCGAAGATAGTTGGATTCGAAGTGAGTCCCGTAACCGAAAGCTCTCGAATATAGCTCAGCAGCGTACCGCTTGCGAGCAGACGGTGTGTGATGTTATCGAGCCATATGCTCTGGCCAATTCCGTGCAGTTTCTCTGTGGCTGCATTCATTTCATTCCTCTTTCAACACTTTTCACAAAAAATGCTGTTTGCGTCTTTCAAAACTCAACTGGAGGCAATGATCCAGGTTTGCGCGTGTACAATTTCCGATGATGGAAACAACTTCACCGGGCAAGGCATGAGAAAACTAAATATCCTCACCATTTGCACGATCCAGCCCACGTCCGTGACCACCGCGACGCGCTCCCAGCGCGTCGGATGTTCTACCCCAATCTTCAGGTCCTCCCACATGGCGCCTGGATCGTAGCCGGTGAAATCCGCGGAGGTCTTGTAGAAAAGGCGGATCTTGTCGTGCCGCTTGAGCGCTTCGAGAATGGAAGGGACAAGAATCCCGTCATAATCCTCTTTTGTAACCTGTCCTGTGCAGGAGAGCGCTATCACATTGTCTGGAAAATTCTTCAGAATCTCGATCATGGAATATCCTCCATCGCGTGCTTTGCAAGTACCAATTCCCGGACGATACCGGACGCATCCGATTCTCGCCTTCGTGGCCCGGTGAAGCTCGATCCGAGCAAACTGCAACTGCCGGCCGCTCCTCATTCGCACCAGAATGCGGTCAGTTCAATGATTACAGTCGATACGCAACCTCATGCATTTCGAGCGCCTTCACTTTGTTGACCCTGCGTTGATGCCGCTCGGCGCCGCTGAAACGTGCCCTTAGAAACGTCTCGATCAATTCCCAGGCCAGTGCTGGCCCTATCACCTGTCCGCCGAGCGAAAAGACATTCATGTCGTCGTCCTCAACCCCTTGGTGAGCGGAGAACACATCATGGATGAGCCCGGCGCGTACACCGGCAACTTTGTTGGCGCAGATGGATGCGCCGACGCCGCTGCCGCAGAGCGCCACTCCGCGATCAACCGTGCCCGCGGCTACGGCCCTCGCCAGTGGGATAACGTAATCCGGGTAATCGTCTCCGGGGCTCGGTTGAACCGAACCGAAGTCTATGACCTCATAGGCAGCACCGCGCAGCAGATCCGCAATTTGCTCTTTCAGAGCGAAGCCTCCGTGGTCCGATGCGATTCCTACGCGCATGATGCTTTCTCCTTGAGCTGGTCGAGCACATGATGAGCCTGTCTGCAGACGTTCTCCACAGTGAAGCCGTAGTGCTCCATCACTACCGGTCCGGGAGCCGATGAGCCAAACGTGTCAACCCCGATCACAGCGATACGAGGTCCGACAAATGACTGCCATCCAACGGGAGAAGCAGCCTCAATGACCAGGAGCGGCACATTTGTGGGAAGGATTTGTTCCCTGTAATCTTTCGATTGCGACGCGAACAGGTTCGTGCTCGGCATGCTCACCACTCGCGCATGAACTCCCTCCGTCGACAGCCGGTCACGGCCCTCGAGTGCCAGATGCACCTCCGATCCCGTAGCAATAAGGATGATGTCGGGACCTCCAGTCGCCGGAGAATCCACGAGGATATAGCCGCCCAGCGGAACTCCAGCGGGAATGGCTGGATAGGTGTTCAGGTCGAGCACGGGAAGACCCTGTCGTGTAAGCACCAAAGCAACAGGCCCTTGCTTCCTGCCAATCGCAACTCGCCACGCGGCTACTGTCTCGTTGGCATCCGCCGGCCGCAGCACGACCATGCCCGGGATCGATCGCAATCCGATGAGTTGTTCTACGGGTTGGTGAGTCGGGCCGTCTTCACCCATACCAATGCTGTCATGGGTG